>JAEIGA010013138.1_pt1 | contig 12598 bp, 7 predicted proteins | sample 9270691 | NCBI WGS metagenome assembly JAEIGA01 (sample SAMN17057246, study PRJNA624740) | gut metagenome | biome: biome; isolation source: fecal sample | host: Bos grunniens | place: China: Xizang | collected 2019 | reverse complement strand
CAGTGCTTCCCCGACATTCCTCATCTTCCATATGAACATGGTGGGTGTAGCCACGATTTTATTCCTGACCAGATTGCAATATGTGTCCAGAGTGGCGTTGAACGAATATTTCGAATGATTTTCTGCCCATGCGACACCCAGATTAGACATATGTGCTGTCTCGGGCTTGAGATCGGTGTTCCCTACCCGGGCATAATACAGGTCATTGAAGGTCGGGACGCGGAATCCTTCCTTGATGCTTGCCCGCAGATACAGGTCCGGGTGAAGATTCCAGCTCAATCCGGCCATGGGAGTCAGTCTGAAAAGGTTATCCGGACTCTCCCCTGTCCGGACTCTCTCTACCACGGCAGTACCCACGACTGCGGCATTGACTTTCAACTTATCTCCGGCATATTCGCCCGACAGGGCGCTCATGGAGGTGAGTCTTGTCGGGAAAGGACATTCCGGAATATCTGAATCCAGATCGTTGATGAAGATGTCCTCAGCCAGTACAAATCTCCATTCTGATGACGGACTGAACTGTGCTCTGGCTGCTGCTGAATACTCATTCTGCCAGTATCTGCTGTGCTGCGGCTCCGTATAGACCGGTGCCGTGTCCAGATGATGAGTGAACGCATGGCAGACCCCGGCATCTGCGTGAATAAGCCACCTGCAGCCTATTTCATTGTCATACATAACTGAGGACAGGACATTCCTCTCGTGCAGTCTCTCCGTTCCCGCTGACGTATAAAGGACGACCGACCCAGGAAGCCCCCTTTCGGTTTCGTGCCAGTTTACTTTGGCTTTCAGCCTTCCTCTGCTGCCCCAGTCTGCATGGAAGTCTATCTCACTTCCTCCTGAGCGGACGTCGCTGTTTTTCCGTTTTTCGGTAGTTGAGATAAGTCCGTTATGCAGCAGAAACGGGTAATCTCCATCACTCAAAGTCGCTTTTGCTGAGGCTTTCAAGGCATATTTCTTTCCGAACTGTCTGAACACGGAGAGATAAGGACTGTATGTGTTGAACGACCCTGCTGTCATCCTTGCCTTCAGGACTGTCATTGATGAATCGACCGGAGGATGATAGTTTTCCATACGGAGGATTCCGGCTGCGGTCATCTGCCTGGCACTGCGGAATATATCATCCGTCATGCCAATAGTCACTTCTGCAACAGCGACATCCTCAAGGTCAAAACGGGAGATGTCCACCTGACCGTTCTGGGCATCTGAGACTGGGATTCCGTCATAGTTGACGGCTGTATGGGCGGCTCCCATATTCCTGACTGACACCGTCTTGAGTCCTCCGATTCCGCCATAGTCCCTGACTGAGACCCCAGGTGCCTGCTTAAGGATTTCATGAAGATCCGTGGCTCCCATGCGCTCTATCTTCGCCCGTGATATGGATGTCAAAGGTGCTACCGAGGTAACGGCGGCATGCCTTGAGGCGGATACCGTCGCAACGTCCAGCGTGTCGCATGAAAATGCCACACAACATATGGAAATAAGTGTTTCCAGTAACATAATGCAAACCATTCGGACGCCTGACCCCGGGCGTCTTCGGTTGAAATGTCATGGCAGGTCTTCTGACTTGTCCGGATCGGGAGCCTTCCCGCCCAAGGGCAGTGGCAATGATTTCCAGATCTCATAAAGGACTTACAGCTGCGGGCACAGTTCCGGACTTGCACCGGATTCCCTTTTCAAATGCACGACGGAACAGTCTGCATTCACCAAAACATGGCGCAAATTTACAAATTCCTGGCAAATAATCGGATATTATTGATAAAGTTACGCTATAATTATTACATTTGCAGCGGACAATTACTTAACAATGGCAAAACTAATTTCTTTCAATCGCGCCGCCATTTCAATCATGCTTGCTGGCGCGACGGTCGTATCGTGTGTAAATCCGGACTATGACCTCTCCAAAGGCGTGGATATGGATATGACACTTCTTCCCAATACGACTATTCCTTTGGGAAACATTGCTTCTGTTTCTGTGTCGGATCTGTTCGGCGGTGAATCGTCAGGTCTGACTGTCAGTGAAGACGGTGACCTTTCAATTACATTCGGCGGAGGTGAATCGAGAACTTCGTTCGAGATGCCGCAGATCAATATGGGAGGCGAAGACGGATTCTCATCCGGCAATACGACGGTTCACTTCAATACAGGTATCGATGTTCCGGAAATTCCAGATCTTTCCTCTGATAAGGAGATCCATTTCAGCGATGTTGCCGATCAGGAGAATCAGAGTCATGACGGTCTGCTCGATACATACATGGAAATCGAAATAGACAAGGAACTTCCGAAAGAGATCTGCGACATCAAAGTCGTGAACATGAGTCATGCAATGCTGACTTATGTCTTCATGGTGAGCGATGGAGGACTGCTTCATCTGAAGGAAGGATTCACTATGGAGTTCCCTCATTACATGGTTCTGGAGATGGCAGAACAGACCGACAGGTACTCACTGAAGGATGGTTACATAGTTATCTTCAATGAGGACACCTTCATAACTCACGAAAAGCCTTTGACCCTTCCGTTCCGTTTCAGGTCTGTTTATGGGCACGAATATGACGATCAGGGAAATCCCGTGAGGGATCTTTTGAGCATGGAACCTGTTCTTGACGATCAAGGCAACAAGAAGGCTACGCATATATTCCATAAAGACAGGCTTGACATCAAGGGAGACATCTATCTGAAATACAGGGATTATGCAGACGCACAAATTCCTGTTCCTTCTGGAGTCGATATCCAGATGTTTGTGGAAATGACCGATCTTGAGATGACTTCCGCAGAACTGATGCTGGACGTGGATTTTCCGGTTGAGCCACAGCAAATAGAATTAGGTGGCAGTCTCGGCGGTATTTTTGACAATGAGGACAATGTATTGGATCTCTATAATCCGTCAATAATCCTTTCTGTTGACAATAACTCACCGATGGCGCTGAATATAAATGCGGATATCACATCTCATGTCGGTTCGAAGGAAAAGACTGTGCATATAGGCGATGAGGTGTCTGATCCGATATATATACATCCGGACAGTAATGAGGAGTTCTGTCTTTCCGAGCACGGAAATGAGAAAGGAAATAATGCAGAAGAAGTCGTTGTTACTGGTCTTTCAGATATAATCAAGGACATGCCTGATTACCTGGAGATCCACAATGTGGAGATAGCGAAGGAAGCCTCTTTTGTCATGGTTGATGCCGGCAGCAGGTTCGATATGGTCATAGCTTACGATTTTATGACTCCGTTGGCATTCGGTGAGGACCTCTCTATTGACTTCTCTTATGACATGGAGTTAGGTGCAGATGCCTCAGCCGGCATGACATCGCTGATTCTGTCAATGAATATGGAAAACACGATTCCTTTGGAACTCAACATTACAGGAACTGCCCTGGATGCTGAAGGCAATGAAATTGAAGATGCGGATGTGGCACTTGAAGTTGAGATCGCAGGTGGTACTGTAGATTCGCCGGCAGTGACACCTGTGCAGGTTGTAATAAGCGAGGCTTCCAAGCCGGTTTCCAAGCTCAGACTGCAGATCGAGGCAACTTCGTCTGAAGACCTTGAAGGTGAAGTACTTAATGTGGAACAGGGACTGAACCTGAAGGATATGGTCATCACACTTCCTGACGGTATCTCTTTGGATCTGACGTCTAACATTGAAAAATAGCCGTACCATGAAGAGAATATCATATATATCACTGGCAGTAGCATTGTGTCTTACATCACTGTCATTGTCCGCTCAGCAGAATCTCAGAAGTGGATATTTCCTTGACGGATACACCTATAAATACAAGATGAATCCTGCTATGGCACCCAATAGAGGCTTCTTTGCCATGCCTCTGTTGGGAAATGTGGGAATCGGTATGGAAAGCAATCTGGGTCTGTCAGATTTCCTTTATCCTACGGAATCTGGACGACTGACAACATTCCTCAGCCCGCGAGTCTCTAATGAAGAGTTTCTCAGCAGGGTAGAAGAAAACAACAAGTTCAATACAAACCTTGATCTTGGACTTATAGCCTTCGGATTCAGAACCGGAAAATGTTACCACACCTTTGATGTGTCTGCGCGAATTGATGGAGGCATGAACCTTCCGGGAGGATTCTTCCGGTTCATAAAGGTGGGAGCTCAAGAAGGTATGACTGCATGGGATATTTCCAACATCGGAATGAGAATGTCGGCCAGAGCTGAGATTGCATACGGACTGTCGCGTTCTTTCCTTGATGAGTCTCTCCGTATCGGAGTAAGGGCGAAATTACTTCTTGGAATCATCAGAGCTGATATTGCAATGGACAAGATGAGCATGGAGATGTCTTCGTCGCGTTGGGCAATTGAAGCTCATGGTCAGATGCATGCATCAGCTCCAATGCCTTTCTCAACCAAGGGAGAGAACGGCAATGCAGAGAGTCCAGACAAGAATAATATCGTAGACTGGTCTAATTTCAGCATGGCTGATTTCATGAAAGAAGGAGTAAGTCCAAGTTATGGATTTGCATTCGATCTGGGTGCGACATATGATTTCCTGGATTATTTCACAGCCTCTCTTGCTCTTCTTGATATGGGTGCAATGTCCTGGAAGAACAGCATGACTGCTGAGACCCCGACAACAAGCTGGGAATTCACAGGTTTTGAGAGTGCTGATGTAGATCATATTGGAGAACAGCTCTCAAAGATGACTGAGGATATGATGAGTGCCTTTAATTTTGAAATGAAGGAGCGTGAGATCATGCATTCGGTACCTCTTGCCATGACCATCAATGCTGGAATCGAGGCCAGGATGCCTTTCTATGAAAGGCTTTCGTTCGGACTTCTTTACACTCAAAGGATAGATGGTGCCTTTTCATGGTCGGAAGGCCGTCTTGCAGCGAGCGTTACTCCGGTCAATTTCCTTAGTCTCACGACCAATTATGCCTTTTCGCATTTTGGACACTCTTGGGGAGGAGCCCTCAATCTTAATTTCCCAGGGTTCGGAATCTTCTTAGGAATGGACTCTTTTGCACCGCTTCTCAATGTGACTCCTCAGTTCATCCCAGTCAATTCGATCAACACGAATCTTGCATTTGGAATCAATTTCAACTTCGGTAAATACCACGGAAGGTTCACGAAAAAGGACAAGGAATAGTTCCGGTGTCAATATTATACAGCAAAGGCTTACCCGAGGTAAGCCTTTGTCTTTTTCCAGTTTCCGTATCCCAGATCGGATTCCTTGATCATCAGATTCAGGGTCATCCCATCAGGGAAACACATTCCGCTTACCGACTCGCTTTCCAGCTGAAGGAGATTGAGAAGATCAGGATACTTCCCTCTTGCATCACTTCCTGACAGTGAACCAAGCAGCTTGATGCCTTCTGCGTCGTCTTCACATTCCTCAAAGACTATTTCCAGTTCGCTCTCCGTGAGCTGCTGGCCTTCGTCGTCAACCATCATGCATGTCTGGAAGGTCTCGAAATTGATTGCCTTGGCGTATTTCACTGCGACATGTCCCTTTGGCCATTCCCCTGCTCCTTGCTCTGTCGGTGATTCATATCCTAGCCACTGATCTATGGCAGCAAAGAAATACAGCATGCCCTCGTGAGGTAGCTTTCCTTCCTTGTCGAACTGAGCGATGTCCTCGCAGTTGATCTGACATACGAAGGTAAGCGGATAGTCGAAGGTTTCTCCGTCTTCTGTCACTTCAACTGTCGGATACTGCATGTTTTCCGGCATGTCCGGGTCGCCCCACCACTTGCTTCCGCAGAAGAGGATGCGTTCTGTCTTGTTCAATTTCAGTCTGATAGCCATGTCATAAAGTCATTAGTTCTGCGAAAATAGTAAAAAATCACATTACTCTATTCAAAATTTTCTATCTTTGTATGATGTGTTAAAACCAAACTGATTATGTCAATTCAAATCAAGACTGTAACCACAAGGAAAGACCTCAAGACTTTCGTAAGATACGCCAACAGGCTTTATAAGGGAAACAAATATTATGTACCGTCTATGCCGTTCGACGACATGAACACTCTCGATAAGGAAAAGAACGGTGCCTTTGATTTCTGCAAGGCGGAATACTATCTCGCATACAAGGACGGAGAGGTTGTCGGCAGAGTTGCTGCAATCGTAAATTACAAGGCAAACGAAGCCTGGAAGGTGGATCAGGTCCGTTTCGGATGGTTCGACTTTATCGATGACCTGGAGGTTTCCAAAGCCCTTCTTGATGCAGTGGTGGCTTTCGGAAAGGCTCACGGAATGACACAGATAGTGGGACCTCTCGGATTCACCGATTTCGACCCTGAAGGCATGCTGGTCGAAGGATTTGACCGTGTCAGCACCATGGCTCTCATATATAATCATCCTTACTATCCTGAGCACATGAAGAAGCACGGATATGTGAAGGAGACAGGCTGGCTTGAGTACCGCATAACAATCCCGGATGAACTTCCAGAAAAGCATATCAAGATTGCCGAGATTGTCAAGGAAAGATACAACCTCAGTGTCGTAAAGAAGACAAAAAGGCAGATCCGCAAGGAGAAATACTGGCATAAGCTCTTCAGGCTCATCAACGAGACCTACTGCGTGCTATATGGATATTCGCTTCTTTCAGAGAAACAGATAGACCAGTATGTGGATGTATATCTTGGTCTTGTGGATATGGAGATGCTTACGTTCATCGAAGATTCTGAAGGTGAACTCATTGGAGCCGGAATCACCATTCCGTCGATGGCTGAGGCTCTGCAGAAGTGCAACGGAGAGATATTCCCGTTCGGTTGGTACCATCTTCTCAAGAGCATGTACTGGGGCAAACCGGACACTCTTGACATGCTGCTGATCGGTGTAAAGCCCGAGTGGCAGAACAAGGGAGTCAATTCCCTTCTATTCGTCGATCTTTTCCAGCGCTACAAGAAGATGGGATTCAAATATGCCGAGACAAATGCTAACCTTGAAACCAACGCCAAGGTGCAGGCAATGTGGACTCCATTCGAGAGGGAGCAGCATAAGAAGCGCTGGGTCTTTGGTAAGGAGATATAGATTTCTCGATTAACTCGAAATGACAATGAAGGGAGATGACAATATAGGAAGAAGCAGGATGCTGCCTCCTCTGCCTGAGAGGATGAGGCCCAATGACCTGGACGGTTACGTGGGCCAGAGACATCTTGTGGGCAGGGGATGCATTCTCAGGAATATGATCGAGAGCGGAAATCTCTCCTCATTCATTCTCTGGGGGCCTCCCGGTGTGGGAAAGACCACGCTTTCGCATATTGTCGCCAGATCTCTCGGACGAGAGTTCTTCACTCTTTCCGCAGTAAGTGCCGGTGTGAAGGATGTCCGTGATGTGATTGACCGTGCCCGTTCCAATTCATTGTTTTCCGGAGGTGCTGCACCAATCCTCTTCATAGACGAGATCCATAGGTTCAACAAGGCTCAGCAGGATGCTCTGCTTGGAGCCGTGGAGGACGGAACCATAGTCCTTATAGGAGCAACGACAGAGAACCCTTCATTTGAGGTGATCACTCCCCTTCTTTCGCGCTGTCAGGTCTTTGTCTTGAAATCCTTGCAGAAGGAAGATCTTCAGCAGCTGCTGGACAGGGCCTTGTCGGAAGATGAGGTGCTCAAGCACATGAAGATCAACGTAAAGGAAACTGACGCACTCTTCAGATATAGTGCAGGTGATGCCCGTAAACTCCTTAATATTCTGGAAATTGTAGTGGGCTCTTTCGTCGGCGGAGAGGCTATTGTGATTGACAATAAGAGAGTGACATCCTGCCTTCAGGAGAACACTGCCATATACGACAAGGGCGGCGAGATGCATTACGATGTGATCTCGGCATTCATCAAGAGTGTGCGTGGCTCTGATCCCAATGCCGCAGTCTATTATCTTGCCCGTATGCTTGACGGTGGCGAGGATCCGCTGTTCATAGCCCGCAGGCTATGCATTCTTGCTGCAGAGGACGTCGGGCTTGCCAATCCTAATGCCCTTCTTCTGGCTAATTCCACCTTTCAGATCGTTCATTCCATAGGCATGCCGGAGGCACGCATCCCCCTTGCGGAATGCACCATATATCTTGCATCATCTGCAAAGAGCAACTCGGCTTATATGGCAATAAATGAGGCTCTTGCAGTGGCCAAGGATACACAGACGGCAGCTGTGCCGCTGTATCTTAGAAATGCTCCTACAAAACTTATGGAGGAGCTTGGCTACTCTGACGGATATAAATACGCGCATGACTACCCGGGACATTTTGCTGATCTGGAATTCATGCCGGAGGAACTCTCTGGAAAGAAATTCTACGAGCCTGCCGATAACAAGCAGGAAGATGTGCTGAGGGCGCGTCTGCAGGGACTTTGGCCTAAGTATTATAAGTAGTCATCAGAACGGATAGCCGACTCCGAAATGTAGGGCGTAACCGTCTCTCTTGAACCACTGGTCAGGACCAACCCATTTCATTTCCCTTGCAGGATCGTGAACCTTGAGACCAAGGTCAAGACGAAGAAGCATGAATCCGAAGTTCAGCCTCAATCCCACTCCCCAGTTTGCTGCGATGCTTTCTCCGAAGGTGTCCCATCTGAGAATGGACTCCTTACCGGCCTGAGTGCCGTCATCTTTGAGCGTCCACACATTTCCGGCATCAACAAAGACAGCACCGGCCACTTTCCAGAACATATTGAAGCGGTATTCGATATTGGCTTCCAGCTTCATGTCTCCTGTCTGGTTCGGGATGACGAACGAGGTGTCCATCGGCGAAAGTCCCGGACCCACTGTCCTTGCCTGCCATCCTCTGAGGCTGTTCGAGCCACCTCCGTAGAAATGCTTCTCGAACGGCAGCGCAGATGAGTTGCCGTATGCATAACCTGCTCCTGCAAGAAGTCTTGTAGCTATAGCCTGGCCTCCGTTGCGTCCGAATATCCATGTTCTGCCCAAGGTTATTTCAGAACGGACGAACTGTGAATAAGGTGTGTTCCAGATGGTTGCAAAACCGTCCTGATCCCTCTTCATCAGAGGCTTGAACAGACTGAGCATGTTGCCGGCGATGTCGAACTGGAATCTTGTGTAGAAGAAACTCTCTGTCGGAATGCTGGCAGCATCTGTCGTGTAATACAATGTCATGCCGGAACCGAGGTCAAAGTGGTCCTGATATGCATATCTTAGGAACGGGTCGTTTGCGAGTGTCTTGTAGAAATCCGGATCCAGATTGAACAGACGCACTATGTTGAGCTGCAGAGGATAAGCCTGGTAATAGAACCTGTCTCCTACCCTTCCGTTATAGCCGTAGGATGTGGATATGATGTTTCTCGTATATTCGGGTCTGTCCTGATAGTTGTAACTCAGATTAATGTCTGTTCTTGGAATCGCACCCTTGAAATATCTGTATGGGAGCGGGAAAAACTTAGGAAAACTGAGTCCTGCGGATACACCGAATTCATTGGAACGGACCGAGTCGTTGAACTTGAACTGGAAATTACCCATGAAGCTGAGATTCAGCCATTCTCCGCCACGGAATATGTTCTTGTGGTAGTATGAAAGCTGAGGGGAAACACCCAGCAGTCCAGATGAGTTCGTGGATCCCTCAAGGTTGACCTTGAAGCCCTGGAGCTTAGACTGAGACAATGAAATCGAGCAGTCCACAAGATTCGTGTCCGCCTTTGACATTCCGATGTTGACACTGTTGAACACCCTCAATGAAGCCAGCCTCGAGTAGGTCTGGTTGACGATATCAGAACTGTAAGGTGCACCAGGAATAATGGTGTTCAGCTCCTTCAGTACCTTATCCTTTATCTTCAGAGTCTTGGGGTAGGTTATGCTGACATCGTTGAAGTAGAATTTGCGGATCGGCTCAGCCTCCTTTACTGTTTCGTTTCTCGTATATTCATGGACTGTAAGATGCAGGAGTGCGGAGTCAGGACACGTAAGCGTGTCTGCTTCAAAGAAATAATAGTTCTTGTTGAATGTGTAGAATCCTTTGTTGCGCATATCTGCACTTGACCTTTCGGTTTCCGCTTCAAGAGCAGATTCCGAAAGATAGTCCCCCACTTTTACGGTCATGGCTGAGGTGTCCTTCAGAAATGCTTCCGAGAATTCCCCACCTTCCGGAAGGGTGATCGAGAGCTGCTTTATCGGGTAGCGCTTGCCCAGCGTGACTTCGTATGTTACATTGACTTTCTTTCTTTTCACCGAAATACGGCTTTCCACCTTTGAATCAAAATAACCGAGATATTCGAGACGGTTCTCCAGATTCAGAATCGAATTGTCAACCTGCTCGGCCTCATAGACGACAGGAGCGACTCCGATCTTGGTCACGAACTTGTCCCAGCCTTTTCCCTTTCCGTTCTGCCAGTTATATACGTTCAGGAAGGGATTCCAACCGAATATGAAATATGAATTCGGTTTCTGCTTGAGATATGCCTGCAGCTGGTTAGGATTGAAATGCTTGTCGTTCAGGATTTCGATTTCATTTTTTGCAAGGCGGTATTCATTATCCTGCAATACCTTCGTGGTGCTGCAGGAAATCAGGCAGGCAAATGCCATGACCGCTGTTGCTATGCGTCCGAAACCTTTCATCCGATTATAATCTTACAAATTTACCTTAAAAAAGGGTTTTCTCAAAATTTTAGCCATAATTTGTGCAGGCCTGCGGTCAATGGAGCAGGTCTGCATGCCATGGATTGCAAAAAAATGTATAAATTTGTGAGAATGTATCAATATCACGGCTATGGCAGCTATATCTAATAATGAGATTAAAAGGGTTAAATCGTTGCAGCAGAAAAAGATCAGAGATGAAACTGGGCTTTTTGTGGTGGAAGGTGAGAAGATGGTGGAGGAAGCCTGCGCCTCAGCCCTTGCAGTTGAGAAGGTGTACTATCGTAATGAGATCGGCCAGGAGGCTATGAGCAGGATATCTGCACTGACCTCTCCGTCTCCTGTTCTTGCCGTGGTGCGTAAGCCGTCAGACGTCTGTCTGGATTCCGCAGGACAGATCGAGTCTATTAAATCCAGGAGCGGGCTTTATCTGGGACTTGACTCAATACGTGATCCAGGCAATCTCGGAACCATCCTGAGAATAGCAGACTGGTTCGGTATTGATGCCGTGTTTGCCACGCGTGACACTGTGGATGTGTTCAATCCTAAGGTGGTGCAGGCCACTATGGGAGCCATATTCAGAGTCAAGTTTCATTATGTGGACCTGCCGGAACTATCTCGCTGCATCCTTGATGCAGGCGGCAAGGTATATGGTACCTTTCTCGACGGCGGAAACATGTATCAGAGAAATCTGGAGACCGGAATCGCTTCACCGGTAATGATTGTGATCGGAAACGAGTCTGAGGGCATTTCAGACACTATGGCTGAACTGGTCTCTGACCGCCTGTACATACCTCCTTATCCTGCAGACAGCCCGGGTTCGGAATCTCTTAATGCGGCCATTGCCACGGCCCTGACAGTGGCTGAATTCAGACGCAGAACTATATGAACACGTTAGAACCGGTATTGCTCAAGGAACTGAATTCCACGGATTATGAATCCCTGATCAACTATAGGATCAGGAAGATCCTCATGATATGCAGCAGTTACGATGCCTTCATTCTTGAAGAGGACGGTCAGATCGAGGCTCAGATCTATCAGGAATATATCGAGCTCAATCTGAGCAACCCTCCGAAGTTCATATGGGTGCATACGGCAGCTGAAGCTCGTGAACTTCTGAACACGGTTGTGGGTATCGACATGGTAATGTGCATGTATAACGTCACTGACAAGGAGGTCTTCAAGCTTGCATCAGAGATGAAGGTGGAAAGGCCTACCCTTCCATTCGTTCTTCTGACCCACTTCTCCAAGGAAGTCTATCGCAGACTTGCCCTTCAGGATACATCAGGAATAGACCACATGTTCTGCTGGCATGGAAATGCAGACCTTATCGTGGCAATAGTCAAGCTTTTTGAGGACCTTAAGAATGCCGAGCATGACATTCTGGGTGTCGGAGTTCAGGCTATTCTTCTTGTCGAAGACTCAGTGAGATATTATTCTACTTATCTTCCGGAACTGTACAAGCTTATCCTTGCCCAGACCCGGGAATTCATGGCTGAGACTATCAACGAGCAGCAGAGAAAGATACGCAAGCGTTCTCGTCCGAAGATCCTTCTGGCCACCAATCTGGACGATGCCATGGCCATGTACGAGAAATATAAGTCAAACCTTCTGGGAGTGATCTCGGATGTGGGATTCACTGTGCATAAGGGAGAGGCTCCGGAGAAGGAGAAACTGGATGCCGGAATCGATCTTGTCAAGCATATAAAGGCTGATGACCCGATGATGCCGATCCTTCTGCAGTCGTCTCAGGACAGCATTTCCACCGAAGCGGAAAGACTCGGAGTGGGATTTCTTAGGAAATATTCCAAGACACTGATGCTTCAGCTTTCAGACTATATAAAGGAGGAGTTCGCATTCGGTGATTTCGTGTTCCGTGATGCAGGCCGCATGGAATATGGCCGTGCAGCCAATCTGAAGGAACTGGAGAAGATGATGCGTGAAGTCCCGGACGACATCCTTCTTGCCAACACTTCGAAGAACATGTTCTCGAAGTGGTTCCTTGCACGAGGACTGTTCACTCTTGGAGTCAAGTTCAAGACTGTGAGCGAGAGCCATTT
>JAEIGA010013137.1_pt1 | contig 12598 bp, 18 predicted proteins | sample 9270691 | NCBI WGS metagenome assembly JAEIGA01 (sample SAMN17057246, study PRJNA624740) | gut metagenome | biome: biome; isolation source: fecal sample | host: Bos grunniens | place: China: Xizang | collected 2019 | reverse complement strand
AATGTATGTAACATTATTAAAAAATGTAAGGTCGCATGCTTTTGCGCCTTGGCAACCAGGCATATCTCCTTGCTTTTCCTCTTGGACAAATAGTATCGCTTTTAGCGTAGGTTCCGTGCGGAGCAAATGAAGGACTATCCATATCCCATTTTTATCATCCGCGCCACAACCAACCCGATTATTATCGGCATCGACGGTGTATATCGTATCACCATCAACAATGACTTCCCGTTGACAAGGAGTATGTATTTCATCCAAATGAGCTGCCACGCAGGGATATGAGGAGACTTCGCCTTTGGTGATATACACATTTCCTATATCATCAGTTGCGAACTGCAATGGAACATCTTTTAGACATTTCATCACAAAGGATTTTATTTCTTGCTCTTGTCCAGATTTGGCGACAATCTTATATAGTTGAGATAGAAGTTCCATTATTCTTTATAAAAATCATAACCATAGTCTTGATTAGGCACTCGAGTTTTTAGTTCATCCGAAATAGGCATTTCTTCTTTATGAATGAGATGCTTATTAAAGTTTTCTGCCATGTGCTTAGCAATTTCCAAATAGCGGAAATCCCAGCATGTTACACTCCATGCAATGCGAATAGTAAAAGCATTACAAGCCTTACCGCCACCCACAAATCGAGCAACATTTTTTTGTGAAGCACCTGTATGGAAACGTTGTTTATCGGATTCTAAATTATAATTATCCACTAAGGTCTTAGACAAGCCACAATACATATTCTCAAACGAGTTGGTATCTATGATTGTTAAATTCTTGCCTTCGTATGTAGAATCACCTTTTTCACCTCCATATATATAGTGGAATACGGTAGGATATACGGGTTCTTGTCCTCCACTTGCAGATAGAATGAAAATAACCCAACTATTCTTCTTGTTTGCCAATGTCTTAATATCTTCTAAAAATGGTTTGAGATTAGGGCAAGCATCTACACTATTAATATTGTAATAGGTAACTGGAGCATCTGGATTAACTTCTATTTCTTTAGAAACATAATTAAAGCCTCCTATTTTAGCTAAATAGTACGCAAAGTGTCCAGTGGCTGCTTCTGCAAACGATGAAGTTGAAACAATTGTGATTTGAGAATTTCGGTCAATACAACAGCCATAGTCACGATTTTTGTAGAAATTCTCTACGACCAATTTATCTTCAGGCCGTTCTTCAACTGGTCTTGTTGTGGCAAGATTTCTTAGTCTAAAGCAATCAGAATTATCTACCGCAGCAAATATATCTTCCAACGAGAGGCGTTGCTTGGCTTGTAAGTCGGATACTGAAACAAATTTGGGTGCCACTAAGAATTTTGTATAGCGACACTGAATATGCTTAAACGCTTTTTTAAGTCTGATAGTAGTTTTTTCCGCTTTCTCCTTCTTCTCATCTTTCTCCATTACCTCGGTGAAGGCGGAGCCAATCAATCCGGCTGGCACGGCGAAGATAGCAATACCTAATATACCGATGATACATGCGATGATACGTCCTGTAAAGGTGATAGGTGGGGTGTCGGCAAAACCGCCTGGGTCACCGATATATTGTGCAAAAGCCCATATCACAGATGTCCAACCATTGGTATAAACCTCTGGTTGCGCCTCATGCTCTACAAAGAAGAGGATAAATGAGAGGATTAAGGTAACAATAGCCAAGAACTGAAGCGATACCTTCATCTCATTTGTCTTTGAGCGAAAGGCTCTTGAAAGTATGCTAAACGCCTTCATGTAGCGGAAGATACGCAATAGACGCGCAATACGCAACGCTTTGAGTGCTACGTATGGGATAGGCATTACAAAGTGCAAATAGAATGGGAAGGTGGACAAAATGTCTATGAGTCCATAGAATGAGAAGCAATAGCGTACTCGCCCCCAGAATCCTTTGTATTTAGGGTCGAGCAAATCTGCGCACCATATACGGAGTGTTACCTCAATCGTAAAGAAGGCGGTTGTAATATAGTCTATTGCGTGTAACCATGCGCCATAGCGCTCCACGATACCATCGTAGGTGGATAAGAATACCTCTACAGTAGATAGGATAATAAAACCAATGATGGTATAATCCAAAAAATTATGCCATTGTTTGGTGTGGAGATTATCATCAAAAACTCGATTGAGTTCTTGCTTGATTGTTTGGATTTTTGAGTTCATTTAGATAACTAATTTTATGAAAATATAATACTTTTCGTGCCACTTTTTTTATTGTGATCCATTAGTATTTGCTTTATGCGTTTGCAATCACTTTTATCAAGACAATAGGCTACTAACTTACCACCAACAGCTTGTATAGTAATATCTGCACCTATAAGATGTTGGTCTATCTTAATGCGCCGAATAAAACGAAACGCTAGAGTATCTTCGTCTGTCCCTATGAAAAATTTGTTTCGTTTGCTGACAGTAATTGTCTGCTCGTCTGTGTCAATAATAACATGCCAAGGTGTTACTTCACTTAATTTGCCATTAGCTGCCATTGCTGCGGCCGAAGATGTAAATTCGTACCTCATATTCTCTTTATTTAATTTTAATTTATTAACCATGCCAAACCAAGCATCACACTACTAAAATCTTTTGGATTTTGGCAGTTGATAGCAGCGTACATTCCAATATCTACACGAGGGTGAACTAGATAGTTAAATCCTAAATCCACATTCACATTGGCATCAATCTTTGAGTTAGAGAGAGAGTTTCTACTAAAATAGTTAAAGCTCTCCGCGAACATACAGAATTCTTCCGTAAAATAATACCCTACACTCAATGCCACTAATGTAGTTGGTATTGCGCTCATACCGTCCCACTCCAATCCGATGTCGTAACTGAGATGTAGTTTTTCTGTAATATCATTTTGAAACAACAGATATACACTTGGTGCCACGTGCATCGTTTTTGAAAGTAAAGTAGTAGATGGAATACCCAAACTTGCCAGAGCCGTCATCTTGGGAATCCATTTCTTACCTTCGTACAAGCGCAACTTTGTCGCAAAAGTCAAAGGCTGTACAGCCTATTCCCATTGTTCAGGAGCGTTTTGAAATATACCAGCGTATTCTATACTCATTTCTGAGAAGTGAGAGACACCAACACGAAGTGTTGTAATGGGCAGATATACCGCATGCCTACCATTGCTATAATCATACTGAAAAGATATCTCCCATTGTACTTTTTTGAATGGAATTATTTCCACATCAGTTACCACTCCAGTCGCCATACCAGCATGCTCTACCAAGATAGCTACATGCTGCATAGTATCCACTAATTCCGCGTCATAATCCTGATCTTGCGCTAGTACAGATGGTACAGTCAACAATAATCCAATAAGCAGCAATATGCTAAATGCTTTTTGTTTCATGTGATTGTTAATTCTTTGCAAGCCAGCGGAAACCCAATCCCACTGACCTAAATATATTATTTTTTAGTAAGGGTTTCTAGTACCTTGTTGCCAAATTGACGAGTAGTCCATTCTGAGTTGTATTCAAAGCCAATTTCTTCAGCTAGTTCGCGCAGAGCTGGCTTGGATTTAGCGCAGAGCACACCTTTTTTATATACTTCTACTCGTTTATCTTCTGTACGCACCAATTTCCAATCACCGTATGTAATGCTTTTACTCTTACCGAGTTTTGGAGCAGAGTCAAATGCTTTGAGGTTGGTTACGGCAGACAACTCCATAGTAGAAGAGATGATATCACCTAATTGGTCATCATTATTAACGATAGAAGCCATCTTATTAAGTAGTCCAGACACTTGGAATACGCGATTGCTCAAGTGAGTCTCCTTTTGACACATACGGAAGAGAATCTTCTCCCACTCATCATTGAACTCTTCAGCAGCATTTAGACTATCTTGCTCTTCTGCTGTCAGTTTGCGGAGTTTTAGTTTAGCAGCAATGCTCTCGTTCCATTGTTTGAAGTCTGGTTCCTCGCTTAATTGGTTGTAGATATATGGATAAGCAATCTGCATACATACGAGTGCAAAATTGAGTGTCTTATTGGTGCTGTCCATATTATCTGTACCCATCACTTTGCGATTGATGATAGAAATAAGTGATAGCGTATTGGTCAAACGTTTCAACGAACGAGGGTTGCACCCTACAGATAATTGAGCAATTTCCGAAAGGTTTTCTGCCAATTGTGGATCTTGTAGTTCTTGCTCAGTGAGGAAGTCAATCTTCTTGAGTGCATCCACCAAGAAAGTATTGATATTGTAAGACGCTACAGGCATAGAGAATGGCAATTGGATAATTTTGTCAAAGAACGCACGGAACTCACGCTCGTTCTTCTCGGTCAACTCGCCAAACTTAGATTTCAATCCTTTGATCACCACATCATAATCAATTGCGAGAATAAACACGCATTTATCCAAGTCAAAGATGTTTTTGAGGAGTTCCAAAATCTCAACTGCCACAGGAGGATCAATACGATCGAGGTCGTCAATATAGAAAGTAAAGCCTTGTTTTTCGTTATGTACTGTCAGTGCTTCATCTATAAGTTTCGCTATCTCGGTTTTCAGTTGAAGTATTTCAGATTCAGTGCTACCATCTGTTGTAAATAATTCGTCTACAGAGCTACCGTCAACACCTACAGTACTAACTGCCATTTTGGTTCCTACTGTCGCTAATTTCTTAAAAATGCCACCTATTTTCTTTTTACTCTCTTGCCATTTTTGAGCACTTGGGTTAAGTGAACCAATCTGATTGATACAACCTTCCAGAATGCTAATAATGGCTTGACTTGGTGTTTTCATCAAGGAGTATTGCCAGGTATTGACCCATACTGGGAAATATAGAGAACTTTCCTTGTCACATAGCTCCCAACGGAGTTGATTCATAAGAGAAGTCTTACCGCTTCCCCATTCACCTTGCAGAGCAATTGTGATAGGTGTATTGGTTAAATTGATAAACTCTATTAATGCTTCTTGGTATTTGTTGATACCAAAGAGGTCTGCCTCGGTATATTTACGAGGCACGTCAATAATGCTTGATTTCATGCTTTCGTTCTTCTTGAGCGCGGCAGGATGTTGATTACCGCGCAAGTTGTTGATGTTGTCTTCTAAAATTATTTTTTTGAAAGCCAGCGGGAACCCAATCCCGCTGACCTTGGTATGTATTGGTTACTTCCACTCGCCTTTCTTACAACCATTCTTCTCGCACTCTGCATTGAAGGATGCCAAGGTCTTTTCATCATTAGAACCACTAGTGTAGTAACGATTACCTTCTTTGGTTGTATAGCATACTTGTGCATATAAGCCAAATACTTTGTCAAATTCTTGCTCCAAACTTTTGATTTTCTTGTTTCCGCTGATGGAGATATCACCTCCTGAATCGGCACGGCGAACAGAAGCTAAAGTCTTCTCTGCATCAATATTGTAAATAGTTCCACCCTTTGCAACTTCTTGGCGGGCATAACTATAGAATAGGCCCAAACGAATATATGGGAATTTCTTGTTAAACTCTTTCATCAATGTACCGATTTTCTTATTGCCAGTCACTGAAATTTCAACTGCACTTTTCGTAGTAGTTTTTACTGCAGGTTTTGTGGTGGTTTTAGTTGTAGTGGTTTTCTTTACTACAGGCTTCGCTGTTGTAGTTTTCTTGGTAGTTGTAGTCTTTTTAGCAGCTGGTTTAACAGTAGTGGTCTTCTTGGCTACGGTCTTTTTAGCCGCAGGTTTCTTAGTTGTTGCCATAGTATTTGTAATTTTAATTGTTATTATTTTCTTTTTCTTTCTCGAGCTATGTTTTCCTTGCAGTTCTCTATTTGACGCTTGATAGACTCTATTTGTCGGTCGTGCGAAGCAGCATGGTCAATTTTAGATTTACGATAAGATGCTTTACCACTTGGTGTAGAGGCAAACTTCACCATACGAGCATAATACTCATTGTCCTTTTTCTTTGCCTCTTTCTCTTTTTGCAAACGGGCACGTAAATCCACCATTTGCTTCTTGTAATACTCTAGACTCATAATAATTAGTTTTTAAAGGTTAATATTATACGTTATCTTTTACTTTTCCGCGTTCTGCCATGATGTACTCACGCCATTTTTCGTCAATTGCCGGATTGCCATCAAGGTTCAGCGGGTAGATACCATGCACGATGCATATAGCTTCTATGCATTCTACCAACTTCTCATCCTCCTTGCCTATGACAGTCCACTCGAAATAACATTCTCTAAGCAAATCGGTAATCTCGTGCTCGTGAGTTACTTTGTTATAAAGGTCATCGGTCAGCAAACTGTGAATGGTTCTACGCAGAGTAGATGTGTGCACATTGCCTGTGCTATGTTGACAAAATCGTCGATAGCCGTTGTTGCTCTTGCCGAAATACAAAGCATAGTAGGTCTTGCCATCGAACTTGCTTGTTTGTACCCCATCAAGCAAATCGCTTTCTTCCCACTCGCGTAAGATGTTCACTATCTTAGATTCCTCAGCAAACCACCAGCGATAGAGTACTGAATCTTGAGATACCGGTATCTTACCACTCCCAACTTTGTAGGTCTGCATATTGCCCAACACTTTGTTGACTATCCCCGCACAGTTTTGCAAGATAAGCTCTTTATAACTACCCATCATTGAATTATTAGTTATTGTAAGTAGGCAGGCAGTAAAGCCCACCTACCTGATTTTATCTCCTAGTTAACTAGGAGATACGAAAGTTTACTTAAACAAGTTTTTAATCTTGTTCTTCAAACTACCTTTTGCTTTGCGTGCAGCTGCCATTCGTGCTGCTGCTTCTTTACCTGCTTTGGTACGTTGGTCTAGGCGACCATCTTGACGGCGACCTGCCTTAGCAGACTTCTTAACTGTAGTTTTGGTAGCTGCTTTCTTTTGTGCTGCGCGTGCTTTCTTTGCACGTGCTACCATCTCCTTGTATTCCTTGGTACGTTTATCAACCTTACCAGCTGCTGTTTTTTGTATAGCCATAATTGTAATAATTTAGAAATGGTTGATTACTCTTCGATAATTAGGTCTTCCTCTTCATCAACAAACACATCTAGAATAGCTTGAGCATCATCTTCATCCACGCCGAGCAATTCAGCAAAAGCGAAGAAATTCTCTACCTCGTCTGATGACAAAAACGCATCTGAACAGAGCATTTGCAAGCAAAGAGTCAACACGCCTTCTTTCTCAGTTGCATCCACTTGATTAGCAGCTGCTTCCAACTTGGCAGTCAGTTCTTCAGCTGACATGTTCTCGGTAGCAGTAATGGCTGCTTCCAAATCTTTTGTAAGGGTCTTAGCATCTAATAATTCGCCCATTTCCGCTGCGAGTGATTGCTCAAACTCGCAGTATTCTCCATCAGCCCAGACAGCTGCTGCCAGGAATGATGCTAATGCTTTTGAATTAGTTTTCATAAAGTAATTTATAATAGGTTAAATGATTATTCTACTACCAAAAACTCTGTGCGTCGGTTTTCTGGAGCTTTAGGATTCTCTGTATTTTTGAGTTGGGTGCTACCCAAACCTTCGTAAGAAAGGCGATCAGCTGACACGCCTTCACGCTCTACTAGGAAGTCAACTGCAGCTTTAGCACGTGCTTCTGAGAGTTTTTGATTGAGTGTAGCATCACCTTCAGCAGATGTGTGACCTAATATCTTGAGAGTAAGACCTTCGTTGTCCTTCATTACCTTTGCCAAATCATGCAATACAAATTTTGCATTTTCACTCAATTCTGCTTTACCTTTCTCAAACTCAGCAGCGTTGAAGTTCTTCTCAATCTCAGCTATTTGTTGTACATACAATGTATCGTGAACCACCACCACTTTTTCTACCTCAATTACTTGTGGCTCACCTTTCTTTCCGAGGAGCAAGAAGAGGATCAAACCTACTAATACTACACCAAGAACAGCCCATACCCATGCTGGGATGCCTTTCTTTTTAGTTGGAACAGGTGGTACATAGCCATTGAGGTACTCGAGTTTATATTCTCCACGTTTGCCAAAACCTTTCTCAGCAGCCTCGTATTTAGCGATTTCGATGTCGTACAATTTAGCTTGTTCTACGATCTTATCAAACATCTCTTTGGTCCACATAGAAACGGTGAAAGCGATATCAGTTCCATCGCTCAGTGTGAGATAGTGGTGAGTACGTTTCCACTCTTCGAGTTGTTTGTCATCAAAGTCAGTAGCAGTAGCTGCAGCCATTTTCTCTTTCTCTGCCATTGTTACGAACAAACCTAGGTCACCTTCGGTTTGTGCAAAAAGGTTGCGTGGGAAAGCTTTGTTTACATCTTCCAATGTTGCCTGTGGATACATCTTCAAATAAGCATCCACGATACCTAATGCTGCCCATTTTTGGGACTTCGCATAAACGCGTACTTTACTTGCCATAATATTAAATCTATTTAAGTTATTTATTTTGCTCGTAACTTTAGGACTGCGAGCTCTATCCTTTTAGTAAGCAGGTGGGCGGTCAGGCCCACCTGCCTTGTTATAAGAACGGATTACTTACCCGCTGCACAAATTGTGATGCTGTTATCAGCCAAAGCGCTGTCATCAGCGTTAGCTACTTGTACGCCAATACCATACATCTCGGCAATCTTCTTCTCGAAGTTACCTACTTGCATGTTACCCTTGATAGCAAGCTCACCACCCTTAGCGCCTTCTGCGCGGATAGATGCGAGAGTTGCGTTAGGATCAGCGAAACCGCCTTTGCATGATGTGCTCTTGTAAACGCGAAGTGTAGCGCCAAAAGCCTCTTTGAATTCTTTGCACAATGTGCCAATTTTCTTGTTTCCTGACAATTTAATTTCAGCCATAGTTGTAAAATTTAAATAATTGATCAATTATGCTCACAACTTGAGGACTGCGAGCGTTGTCCTATGATTAGTTTACTTATCTGTACTAATATAGATAAAATACATCTTATCCTTTTGTAGTTGAGTCTTTGGGGTATATTCTACTATTTTATAGCCTTTCTTGGTAAGTTTTCGAAGGAGTTTCTGCGCCGCAACACGCACATTCTCTACATCTAGAAAGACCATGAACTTGTAAAAGTCCTGAATATCCTCAGAAGTAAGATCGGATTTCTTTTTGCTATGAAAAAGATGGTCTACATCTTCCATGATGCTATTCTCCTGTGCGGCGCCAAAAGAGGTTTCGTTCACAGGAATATTGCATTTCACTTCCGCTACGATCTTCATTTGCCCAGCACTATACTCCACATCAAAGCCATTGGTGTTGGCATGCGTTTCAAATAGTTGCTCTAACATTTCGCTCTGTTGCGGAGTAGAGATTACACCATCCTTATGCAATGTTTTGACAAAACTCTCTGTCACCAACATCGTGATGATATTGTTGATGTTGGTAATGGCTTTTTTGAGATTCACGAACTCCTTAAGGGTTAACTTAGAGTAGTAATCCTCTTTAGAGTTCAGTGCCTCTTGCCAAAAACTATTGAAGGCACTAGATAAGTCGTCTTTTCGATTGTAGGTGGGCATATTATTTCTTGTTATCCAATTCTTTTAATTCTTTTGCCAATGCGAAGAAATCATAAACCAGACTATCTTTTTTCATCGGAAGGGACTTTAAATTTACTTCTGCAATATCAAAAGTAAGTTCTTTCTTGCCCTTGTCATTAAGTGTGGTAAACTTCTCGGCAAAGGCATCATATTCCTCTCGACTCAATACCAATGACAAGTTGCCTCGATAGATTTTTCCGACATACCATAACACGCGATCTAGGGTGTCGTAGGTGACATATTTACAGTCTAACTTGCTGATTAGCAAATCTATTAAGCTGATAAAGTCAATGATGTCATTGCTTTTAAACTCGGGTAGTTCGTTCTTGGGGAATCCGCAATAATTCCAAATACGAGGATACATCTCACGAACGATAGAGTCGTAGATAGGGAACTTAAATTCAGTTTCGAAATAAGCATACTTGCTTATCAACGAGACAGCACCACCTTTGTCTTCACCATTCTTGCCAATACCATATTTCTCGGTAAAGAGATTAGTTTTCTTTCCCAATTCGAAGGGCTTCATATCCTTATCCTTGAGGAAATCCAAAAATGCCGTTTCTAAATTTTTCTTTTGATGAACATTTACCAAGGCCACTGCTAACTCCTCCAATCCATAGTATCTACGCCCCATTTGAGTGGAGTACATACTATCAATCAGCGTCAAACGAGCCAACAAGTCCTCTTGGGTATAATTATTGGTTGCTTTGAATACCTTCAAAATGGTTGATTTTCCCAAGGAGTATCCAGAATTATCATTCTCAAAGGAATGAATTTTCTGAAAGAGCTGGTGAAGTGTTTTGAGGTTGTTGTCCATGACAAAATGATAGTGAGGTGTTGTATATATTGTTTCTAAAACCGCTTCTTCTACGATACTCTTATACTAATATACTGTTTATCTACCGTATATCTACCGTGTATCAACCGTATATCTACCGTAGTTGATAGCGGAAAGGTAGTGCAAGGACTACGATTAGTCTTTGCTATTCTGCTGCTCTAGCAACTTGTCAATCTTAGCGTTCAGCTCCTTCACTTGTTCTTCCAGTTCATTGTTATTATCCGCTACCATTGCGTCCACGAAGATGGAGTTGATAAAGGACATACCTATGATACCACCCAGGATAAGGATAAAGCAGAAGTACAAGCGCACAAACTCCGCAGCCGTAGAAGTATAACCATAATACTCCGCTACCGTATTGGGAATTTCATACCAACCCTCTACCGTACATATCTGAAAGACCGAATAGATAGAGCGGAGTGGAGTTTGAAAATGCTCTGGGTCAGCATCCTTAAACAAACTACAATTAATCAAGCCAAAGATGACGATGATAATAAAGAAACTCAGCAATATCGCATATGACTGCTTGAGTGCTGTCTTGAAGCCTGCTACTACTTTGCTGAAATTAGGGAAGAAGTGCAGCACGCGGAAGAAACGAAGCACACGCAGTAGTCGGAGAATCAATAAGAAGGATACATTGAGCATACCCATTGGAACGAACAATTCGATGATAGATGGCAAGGAGAAAATTACCAATGTACCATCCAGTTTGTTCCAACCGTCTTTCCAATATCCTTTTGCACCATACTCAATGTGCTTGCAGATCATCTCAATAGCGAAGATAAGCGTACAAGCAACATCTATGATATTGATATATAGGTTGCTATAGCCCGAAACTTGAGCATAGATAATACCTGAGTTTAGCAAGATAATTGCTAAAATGAATTTCTCGTTTAGAAATAGTTTCTTTATCATAATCTCTTATTTTATACTAACGCAGCATGGCTGCTTTTCTACGCCTCTAAACATAAACTATAGCGAAGCGTCCTCTAAACTGTGCGTTAGCACTTTATTAGTAAGCATAGGAGCAACCAAGTTCCTATGCCTTGGGGGATTATTCAAGAGCATCTACCAATTTGCTGCCGAATTGGCGGGTAGTCCACTCTGTGTCGTATGCAAAGCCTACTTTCTCTGCAATCTCACGCAATGCACCTTTGACATTGTCATAAGTACGATAAGTCTCAATGCCGCCATCTTCTTTTACACGGATCACGTAATCGCCAATGGTAGCTGATGTACCATCGCCATACTCTTTGCAAAGTTTTTTACCAAATTGACGAGTGTTCCATTCGGCTTCGTACTCAAATCCTTTAATTTCTGCTGCCTCTCGCAAAGATGATTTTACATTATCAAAAATACGATAAACAACTACACTACCGCTATCTTCTACTTGGATGATGTACTCTCCAGAAATTGCTGATTTTTTTGCCATAATTCAAAATAAAAATATTTATTATTCGCCGCGAGAAGCTTGACCGATGGTCAACTTGTTGTCCACGCAAGTTTTGCCTGCAGGATCTTTGATTTGTACAGTAAGGCCATACATTTGGTCGAAGAGTTTCTCTGCTTCACCCACTTTCATAGAGGCCTTGATTTTCAACTCGCCAGCAGCGGAGGTCTTCACGTCCTTAGTGGTCTTTTGGTTGAGTTGATTAATAGTCAAATCGCCGTCAGCCAATTGTTTACCTTTGTAAATAGCGAGAGTGCAACCGAATGCTTTTTTAAAATCAGCACAGATAGTTTTAACTTTTTTGTTAGGTGCCACAGAAAATTCTGCTTTTGTAAAATGATCTTTAATTGAATTTAAAAGTCCCATAATTGTAAAAATTTTTAAAGTTTAAAAAGTTTTAAGGGTTATTTTCTTTTGCCGGTGATGCCTTTGAAGATTGCACCACCGATCTTGCGCTCTAATCCTTGTTTGGTGGTGGGGATACCTACTACACGGGCGACTTTGGTCTTTAAGCCCGAGATACCTACTGCTCGCTTGAGCGAAAAACTGAGTCCTGGAATTCTTGCCATAAGTATGTTGTTTAGTATTGTGTAGAGTTTAATCTATCTGTTTCATGTATAGGAAGACCTGTTTTCCCTCGTCATTTGTAAAGTTGGACAAGTGTTCCAGTTGATTGACATAGCCAACCGTATTCTCCTTTATTTTCTCTATGATTTCCGTATTAGCATTACCATCTGCATCTTCCTTGGTTGTAATAAGCAAATCAGCAGTTATACTAGAGCCGTTGAAATAGCGACTAGCCTGCGACATGGCTTTGACACTTGCTACACGCAGCATTGTACTCTCATTACCACCATATTT
>JAEIGA010013136.1_pt1 | contig 12598 bp, 14 predicted proteins | sample 9270691 | NCBI WGS metagenome assembly JAEIGA01 (sample SAMN17057246, study PRJNA624740) | gut metagenome | biome: biome; isolation source: fecal sample | host: Bos grunniens | place: China: Xizang | collected 2019 | reverse complement strand
ATTGCACCGTTAATGACACTCCCTTCTTCGCCACATGCGGTGTAGGTTTTGACGCACAAGTGGCACATGACTTCGAAGAAGGAAGCGAACGCGGTCTTAAAGGTTATCTACAAAGTATTGCAAAAGATATCTTCGCTTACAAAGCAGAAGAGTATAAACTCACCGGCGAAGATATTGATATACTAACCACAGCTTTCCTAATCAACTTCGCCAACGCTAGCCAATGGGGTAACGATGCCTACATAGCACCGAAGGCTAGCATACAAGATGGATTGATGGACATTGCCATTGTCAACGAGATGCCGTTGATCAAAGCACCTGAGTTCTTATGGCAATTGTTTACCAAAAGCCTCGACGAAAACCTGCACGTAAATACCATCCGCACAAAAGAAGTGCGCCTACAACGCAGTAACACCAGTAGTCCAATACATATTGATGGCACCCCTACACAAATGGACGGCGACTTGCACATTAAAGTGGTGGAAGACGGATTAAGAGTGTTAGTAAAGAAGAGATTTTAATTTAGTGTTTAGCTTTTAAAGACTAAGAATATGACAATAAAAATTATCAACAAGAGTAATAATCCGCTTCCACGTTACGAGAGTGCACAAGCGGCGGGTATGGATGTTCGTTGCAATATAGCGGAGGCTGTGACCCTACAACCTCTAGAGCGCCGTTTGCTACCCACAGGTTTGTACATTGAGTTACCCATAGGCTATGAAGCACAAATCCGCCCACGCAGCGGATTGGCACTTAAGCGCGGACTGACCGTATTGAATACTCCAGGCACCATTGACGCGGATTACCGCGGCGAGATAGGTGTGATACTCATTAACCTGAGCAACGAAGCACAAACTATCGAGCCAGGAGAACGTATCTGCCAAATGGTGATAGCTAAACATGAGCAACCAGAACTTATAGAAGTGGAAGTATTGGGTGAGACAGAACGTGGAGCGGGAGGCTTTGGCCATAGCGGAGTAAAGTAGCGTGTAGTGTTTATAGGCTGGAGATACATATTGTGTTTTGTATGTATATTGCTAGGAGGAGCAATGCTAGGAGGGGTGTATGCTTCGCCAAAAAGTGATACACTCAGCACAGAGGAACAACAACAGTTTCTCTACTATTTCTACGAGGCAGAAAGGCTGATTCACATCGAGCGGATCGAAGAAGCACGACCTATAGTGGAGTTCTGCTACGAGATTAACCCTAACGATGCTACCATCAACAACTATCTAGGACTCTATGCTCAAGCGGCAGGCGACTCGCTAGAGACCGTTCGATATTTTCGTCGAGCGTATGAGCTTGATCCTGCAGAGTACTGGTTTAATTACCACGTATTGCTTCTGCAAAGCAACAACAAGCAGCGACAACAGCAGGCCATCAAGCAAATGGAAGCGTTGGCAAAAACAGATAAAAAAGATGGCGAATTGCACGAAGTGCTACAAAAAGCCTATATTCTACTTAATCAGTATGAAAAAGCATTGGCTATACAAGACCAACTAGACTCTATAAACGGCTATGACGGCATGAGCGCTATGATGCGTTATCGCTTGAACGCCACACTAAGAAACAACAAACAAGCCATTTACGAGATAGAACGTTATCTAGAGATAGAACCCGACAATTATCAGTTTCAGCTTTTTCGCATGCAACTCTATGAGCAAACGCAGCAACCACCAGCCAAAATGATCGTTGCCTACGAAGCGCTACTCAAACTCGACCCTCGCAATTTGATGGTGATGAACAATCTGGCATGGAATATATGTCTCAACCATGGCAACCTATTGCGCGCTGAAGAACTATCACGTATAACCATCATGCGAGAACCTAGCAATCCCATTTATCTGGACACCTATGGATGGATTATGTACCTGATCGGTGATTGTGAATCAGCAAAATTCTATCTACAACGTGCTATCGAAAATAGTGGTACAGAAGTGGACAAAGAGATTATCACACATTACAAAGCGACTCTAAAGAAATGCAAATAAAAAAGTGGTATATATACATTAGCTTAGCAGTGGCGGCACTCTTCATGTCGTCGTGTTCGGTAAGCAGACACACTAGTAGTAGGTATCAAACCCTATCCCAACGCACACAATTAACATTGGTATGGGAGCAACACAAGTATAGTGTAAATAGTGTAGTACGCATATGGCGCGACGAGTTGGTTGTTGTGTCGGTGCAGCCTATGTTAGGTATAGAAATGATGCGTATGGAAGCAGATCGAGATAGCGTTTGGGTTATCGACAAGATGAACAAACGGTTTATTACGATGGCATATAACGATATAGAAAAGAAAACCGGCGTAAAAATCAATTACCGTACTTTACAGGACCTGCTTTCCAAACCTATCACCGAAGATAAAGAACATGTGACATGGATATTTGAGATGGGGAAAAATCAAATAAAGCTCAGTGGCCGTTTCTCCAATCGAGAACACAATACCCTACCTGCTGCTACACGCACAAAAATCGACAAATACAAACGCGTAAGTCTACGAGAAATACTGCCCATATGAAAATAAGACTCATACTATACATATTATGTCTATTGACAGCGCCAATGGCAGCCCAAAGCGTAAAAGATCTGCAGCAGCAGCAGCGCGAACTACAGCAGCAGTTGGAGCAAACAGCTAAGATGCTCAAAGAAACCAAGCAAAGTGAAACCGCTACGGAAAACAAACTCAACCTGCTGAACAATGATATCAAAACACGCAAGAAACTTATCAATAACATTCAGGGAGAGATCAACGCCCTAAATGGTGAGATGGGTACGCTACGCCAAAAACGTTCTGCACTGCAAAAAGAGCTGGAAGCTGCTAAAGCAGACTATGCACGATTGGTACGTGAGACCCACTACGCTGACATGCAACAATCGCCACTACTATTCCTGTTATCCGCAGAAAACTTTCAGCAGCTGATTCGCCGTGTGCAATATATGCAACAATTTGCTGCGTATAGGAAAGAGCAAGTAAAAAAGATACAAACCTTGCAAGCTGGCATTGACCAACAAAATACGTTACTTGAAAACCGCAAAAACGATCGATCCACCGCACTAAAATCGCAAAAACGCGAGCAGGAGAAGTTATCACGCGATGAGCGCAAACAAAAAGATATGCTCCAATCGCTCAAAAAACAGGAAAAAGACCTCTTAGCTAAGCAAAAAGAGCAGCAAAAGAAAGTGGACGAACTCAACAAAAAGATTGAAGACCTGATTGCTAAGCAAGTACGTAGCACGAGCACACTCACCAAAGAGCAACAACTCATTGCTGGCGGCTTTGAGGCTAATCAAGGAAGACTACCATGGCCCGTAGAAAAAGGTTTTATAAGCGGCTATTTTGGCAGACACCAACACCCTGTGCACGAACACGTGACTGTGAATAACAAAGGTATCTATCTGCAAACCGTGAGCAACGCCAATGCCAGAGCCATCTACGAGGGTGAAGTGACTAGTTGTGCACAAATCAATGGTTCGTACGCCGTTATCGTACAACATGGTAACTACCGAACTGTATATTCGCCACTAAAGAAGATTTACGTAAAACAGGGAGACAAGGTAACTGCCAAACAAGCTATTGGCGAGATCGTTACAAACACAGCAGAAGACAACAAAACTGAACTATACTTCCAGATTTACCAAGATCGTACGATTCTAAATCCAGGATTATGGTTGGCGCAATAAGCAAGCCACTGGACGATAATTGACAAACAAGAATATTAAGAAAAAATAAACAATATGAAAGGAACAACAAAACTATTCAGTCTGCTAATGATTGCCGTACTGATTTGCGGATGTAAACAAGAGAATTGGCTGGACTGGAAACTACAAAACGAGTTATGGTTAATCAACAACGCTAAACAAGCAGGTGTAGTCACTACCCCCACAGGTCTGCAGTATAAGTGTATTGAGGCAGGTTGGGATAAATCTGCACGACCAGATGAAGCAAAAGTAGTAGTGATAGACTACGAAGGGAAAATGATTAATGACTACGTTTTTGACTCTGCTACAGCATATGAGAGCAATGTTAGTTCGTTTGTAGCAGGCTTTGCCGAAGGACTAAAGAAGATGAATCAGTTTGGTGTATATGAATTTTATATACCCTACTATTTGGCATATGGCGAAGATGGTACTGGCACCGAAGGCACCAGTTCATTTATCCCTCCCTATACCACACTGATCTTCCACGTATATCTACGCAGCGTATATTGATGAAGCGCCTACTACTCTTCATAGCAGGCACGATGCTGTTGACATCATGCGAGGATGTTAACCGACAAAGTTCGGTACCTAATATGCCCGTCAACTACACGGTACACATCACCCGTGAGCATCCGCATTTTGTGGTAGAGAATGGATTTCAGACCATGACCGTGCTGCAAAAACAGTTTTTGGAAGACCACATTGGTTATACAGGACTGCTCATATGGGTCGGCATGGATAATGCTTACCATGCAGCTGACCTATGTTGTCCTTACTGTGTGAAGAAAAACAAGCCATTGCTGGTGGATGGTATTTTTGCACGATGCGAACTTTGCGGCGAACAATACGACATTAGTTATGGCATATGCAACCCCACCAAAGGTATTACCAATGAACCATTAAAACGCTACAACACCTCCTATCGCAATATGATGACAGGGGCACAGTTGCATATATTTAATTAAGGCATAGAATTATATGCTCAGCATCTACAAGGCATCAGCAGGTAGCGGAAAAACACATACACTCACACAAGAGTATCTATTGATGTTATTCCGCGAACAGAAAAAACAACGCGACTATTTTAAGCCACATAGTCGTATTTTGGCTGTAACCTTTACCAAGAAAGCCACAGCTGAGATGAAAGAGCGTATATTAGAAGCATTGTACGGGCTATCGCAGGATCCTACTAAATCGAAATTCTACGGCGAGCTACATCAAAAATTGCACATTGATGCCTGCGAGATGCAACAGCAAGCACGAGAATTACTGATTGGCATACTGACCGACTACAATCGATTTTCTGTATCAACAATAGACGGATTCTTTCAGCAAGTGATTCGCACTTTTGCCATGGATCTAGGATTGTCTACCTCCTACGAATTAGCATTAGACGGCAAAGAAGTAATGCAACAAGCAGTAGATGACCTATTTCGCCGTATTCGTCTAGCTCAGCAACATGATCCTGATATTATCTCTTGGATTACCGAGTTTGCACAGCAAAATATTGATGACAATCGCCGATGGAATCCACACGATACTATAAGCCAATTTGCTAATGAGCTGCTCAAAGAGCAACTCACACGCCATATAACAGCCGTACAGGATTTCTTTGCTGATAAAAGTGCACTTAGCTCATACAAAAGGGCATTAGAGCAAATCATCAAGCAAACCACACAAGACATTCAAACGATTCAAGAGCAGGCTCAAACAATCATTAAGGATATAGAGGGACTAAAAAAGAATGCCGTATCCGCATTCTACACCCCCACAAAGGATCTTATCACTAAAGGGCTAAACAAGACTTTCTTAGATGTGCTACAAGACCCGCAAACTCTATACACCAAAAGCAAGACAACCAAGCTTCAACAAGAAGAAATCACAAGCCTCTACCAGCAGCATTTAGAGCCATTATATAGGCAATTAGCTCATATTTTTGAACATCAACTGGTAGATTACCACACAGCCGACGCAATACTAAAACACCTCTACACCGTAGGACTCCTACAAGATATAGCGGCACAAGTGCATACTACCAATCGTGAAACGGGGCGCATTCCTATTTCAGACATCAATATGCTCTTGCACGAAGTGATTGATGGGCAGGACGCTCCATTCATATATGAACGATTGGGGCAGCACCTAAACCACTATATGATTGACGAATTTCAAGACACTAGCGAACTGCAATGGGAGAACTTTCGGCCACTCATTGAAGAGACACAAAGCAATGGTGTAGATAATGACAACTTGATTGTAGGCGATGTCAAGCAAAGCATCTACCGATGGCGCAACTCTGACTGGAAATTATTGGAGGGAGTAGATAAGGAATTTGACAATTGTATCACACCACCAATGAACACCAACTGGCGTTCGGCAGAGCTACTCATCCAGGAGAACGAACATCTCATGCTAAAATACAGCGAATGGGTCAGCCAAATTATTGAAGCAAACAAATGGACCCATCTCGATATCGCTACAGCCATAAAACAAATCTATAACCAAACGGCCATACACCAAGAAGCAGCACACAAACTGCCAGGTGTCTTCCATCTGGAGTTCTATGTAGGGAATGACGAAGAGGTAGTACAGCAGTCACTAGAGAAGGTTGTATCACAAATCAAGCAACTAACGACAGAAGAAGGTTTTCTATGCAGCCAAATTGCCCTGTTAGTACGCCGTGGGTCTGATGCAGAATTGCTAGCGAATCACTTGATATCCCAAGGCATACCAGTACAATCAGCGGAAGGAATGCGTATTCAATCACATCCTTCTGTACAGGTTTTGGTTGCCTTATTATACCATCTACAACAGCCCGACAATGAAATAGCGACAGCCATTATCAAAGAATACTACCCCTCGTTAGCTGACGAGCAGAGAGAAAAAATAAAAGAAGTAGCACATCTTCCATTATACGAACAAGTACAACAATACATTCACATCCTAAACCTATCAGCACAAGACAATGCATTGCCATATATAACAGCCTTTCAAGATTATATCTATCAATTCACGCAGAAGCGTGTAGCAGATGTGGGTGCATTCCTCGAATACTGGGAAAGTAAAAAAGCTAAAGCTACTATACCATCGTCCCCTACTGTAGATGCCATACGCATACTCACTATCCACAGTTCAAAAGGATTAGAGTTTGATGTGGTGATATTGCCATTCCTCAATTGGGATTTGCAACGTCACTTCAAAAACGATATTTTATGGTGTGCCGCCCCAAAGAGAGAGCCATTCAATCAAATGCCTCTGGTAGCCGTAACACCATCAAGCAAGATACTACAAACACACTTCCGAGATCATTATATACACGAAACAATTGCACAATACATCGATAATCTTAATCTTACCTATGTGGCATTTACACGCCCAAAATATCGATTGTATGCCTACGGACAGATGTATAGCCAAAATAGCAAAGGCGAATTAAAAATCAATAATGTAGGTCATCTTCTCTCCTATCTCTATCACAAGAAAGACCAAGACAGTGCCGACTCGCTATTAATACAACATGAAGAGAGTGCATACATTTATCACAAAGCAACAACAGATATTCCACAACCTGAAGCTAAAAAAGAAAGTGCCAATATACGCGAAGCTAAATACATTGCATCTCCTATCGGCAACCGATTACAGCTTCGCAGCCGTGCAGAAGACGACTTCGCTATGGACACGCCACTAGATACGATTGATTTGGGCATCCTTATGCACGAGTGGCTAGCCGCTATTACAACTTGGGAAGATGCTACCCCCACCCTAGAGCGAATGCTGATAGAAGGTCGCATCACTATAGCACAACAAGACGCTTTGCGGCAACAAATGCACGAACTAAAATCACTCTTGCAACGAGAGGGCAAAGAATGGTGGTTTACCCAACCTGGCAAGGTAATCAATGAGCACGACATTCTTACCACTATTGGCAATACGCTACGTCCAGATCGCATAATGATCAATGGTAATACAGCCACTATCATTGACTATAAGTTTGGACAAGAGCACCCTAAGAAATACAAAGACCAAATGCTTAATTACACACTCTTGCTCCAGCAAATGAATTACATCGTGGAAGCATACTTGGTGTATGTAGCACAACAAAAAATAGAACAAATACACTAACACCATATGATTACCCACGAAGAAGTAATATCAATTGGCAAGATCACCCGTACGCATGGCAAACGCGGAGAGGTACAATGCCTAATGAGTAATGAATATTGGGACAACGCCGATGCTACATTCTTGATACTCAAGATTGACAACATACTCGTCCCATTTCGCGTACTAGATTGGCGCGGCAAGGGCAGCGACTCGCTCATTTTCCAATTGGACAATATTGTTGATGAACAATCTGCACAGCCAATCATCGGTTGTCAAGCCTATATGCTGGCTAGCGATATCAGCGAAGAAGACGAGGTATTGCCTACTTGGCAAAGTCTAGTAGGCTATAGCGTACTGGATACCGACCAAGGCGAATTGGGCGTAATAGCCTATGTGGATGAATCTACCATCAACACCCTCATTACCCTGGACAACGACCAACTCATCCCGCTGCACGAGGATTTTATCCTTGATATAGCACAAGATAAGAAACAAATCACAATACGTTTGCCATTTATATTCAATAGAGAGTAAGTATGCAAAAAATGACCATACAAGAGATGAATCGCCTCAGTCCTGAGGCTTTTCACGAGGCACAAAAAGTGCCACTCATCGTGGTGTTGGATAATGTTCGCAGTCAACACAATATAGGAGCCGTTTTCCGCACAGCAGATGCCTTTTGCTTGCAAGGCGTATGGCTTTGCGGCATATGCTGCTGTCCACCCAACAATGAGATTCATAAAACGGCACTCGGAGCGGAACTCACTGTGGACTGGCGTTATTTCGAACAAACACTTGATGCCATACGCACCTTGCAAGCCGATGGCTATACCGTATATGCCATTGAGCAAGCACATGGTTCTACCATCCTAAGTGATTTACGACTCCCACGCCAGCAAAAGACGGCCATCGTAATGGGACACGAAGTGTTTGGTGTACAACAAGAGGTAGTGGATGCCGCAGATGGTTGTATTGAGATACCACAATATGGTACCAAACATTCGCTTAATGTGAGCGTTACCGCAGGCATTGTGATGTATGAACTAAGCAACATGCTAAGATAGTGTTTAGAGAACGTCCTTCGGGCTATAGTTGAGTGTTTAGCAATGAATATTGAAAAGCGTAACATCTCCCTTCTTGCTCCTGCTCGCGATTTGGAAGTAGGCAAAGCCGCTATTCAAGCGGGTGCAGATGCGGTGTACATTGGTGCAACAGCATTTGGAGCACGGCAAGCTGCAGGCAATACCATAGAGGATATAGCCGAATTGGTAGCATATGCACACCGTTTTGGAGCACAAGTACTGGTAACACTCAACACCCTGCTCCACGATGATGAGTACGCACGAGCGTGCGCGCTTGCGCATGATCTATATAAAGTAGGCGTAGATGCACTCATTATTCAAGATCTCAATCTACTAGACTACGATTTACCCCCTATTCGCCTGCATGCATCCACACAGTGTGACAACCGCACACCAGAGCATGTTCTACGGTTGCAGCAACTGGGTTTTCGCCGAGCAGTTCTTGCTCGCGAGCTATCCATAGAACAAATCCAAAAGATACACCAAGCTACACAACACAACTCTCCATCAGACGGTCCTATCGAACTCGAAGCATTCATCCATGGTGCGCTATGCGTGAGCTACAGCGGACGGTGCTATCTATCAGAGGTATTGATGGATCGTAGCGCTAACCGGGGGTGCTGTGCACAACTCTGCCGACAACGTTATGACCTACTGGATAAAGACGGCAACGAAGTATTAGACATGTATGGCAAGCCTATTCACCAACGCTACCTGTTATCGCTACAAGATATGGACCGCAGCCTACATCTAGCTGAAATGATAGAGGCTGGAGTCAGCACCTTCAAGATTGAAGGACGACTCAAAGACCGCGAGTATGTGACCAACATTGTGGCATACTATCGCCAACTACTTGACCAACTGATCGACAGCAATCCCGCATTGGCTCATGCCTCCACGCGTTCTATCTATCAATACAACTTCAATCCTAACCCCGAAAAAACTTTCCACCGCGGCAAAACCGACTATTTTCTACATGGTCGCACACATAAGATGGCTAATTGGGAAAGCCCAAAATCTACTGGCGAGAAGATAGGTAAGGTAGTAGCCCTTGGCCGTGATGCTATCTGTGTGCAACTACTGCCCAATATAGTACTACACAACGGCGATGGCATTTGCTATGAAGATAAAGGATTTGCTATTAATCGTGTAGATGGTGAGTGGATTTACCCCAATATTCGGGTATCGGAGATAGGCAATAGAATAATAGGTACCATGTTATATCGCAATCTAGATACCGAGTTCTTACGTTCGCTTCAAGCTACGCGGCGTATACCAGTAGATATTCGTTTTGGAGCAGTAGCAGGCGGATTTGAATTGATGATCGGTGAAGTCAAAGCCACATTCGAAGCCGAGCAGCAAGCTGCTAGCAATCCTGAACGCGCATTTCAGACTATCATTCAACAACTAAGCAAACTGGGAGATACAGATCTGGTAGCACAGAATATTCAGGTGCACGACCACAATAGCGTGTGCATACAGTCATTCCCATATTTTATTCCTATTAGCCTACTCAACCAATGGAGAAGATATCTGACACAACTATAATTACTGCTTCTACGCCTTTAATGACGTGTAAGTACTGCATCCTCAATGAGCTCGGGCACTGTAGGAAAATCAATCCTATGGCCAACGAGCCACGCTACCTTCGTTTGCAGAATGGTACGATCCTCAGTCTAGAATTTGACTGCAAAAACTGCGAAATGCTCATCAAAAAAACACTCTAAACAATTCTATAGGAAAAATTAAACATCGGCTTTGCCGCGCTAAACGTCTATACATATGGCTGCACATCAAGTAAACGTATATTTCTGGTTGATTGATACCATAGCTTCGGGTCATCTAACCCGCGAGGATATCAACCGTCGTTGGACACACTGCCGCTACAACGATAACCTTGATACGGAGATACCTGAACGTAAGTTTCATCGGTATAAAGAAGAAATACAAGAGATTTTTGATGTTGAGATTCGTTGCAACAAACGCGATGGCAACTATTACTATATCGAAAATAAAGACGATATATCAGGAGGTTTCACCCGCAAATGGTTGCTCAATGCCATGGCAGTACACTCCATGATGGATCAAACACAGGACATCAACGATTGTATTCTCTACGAGGATATACCCGAAGGTACCCAATACCTCAGTCTGATTGTAGATGCCATCAAGCAGCGCCACCAACTATGTTTCACATACTATAGTTTCAACCGCCAAGAGCAATATGAGCTAGTCTTCGCACCATATTGCCTCAAAGTATTCAAACAACGTTGGTACGTGGCAGGTTGCCCATCTACTCATCCTAATGAGACACGCGTGTATGCCTTGGATCGTGTGAAGGAGATGCGACCTACTGAACTCGAATTTGTATATCCAAAGGGATTCAAAGCCAAAGATTTTTTTGCTCCATACTATGGCGTATTTCTCAATGCAGAACCTACGAAAGTCATTATCGAAGCGAATGATAAATCAGCACAATTCCTACGATTGTTACCTCTACATGAATCACAAAAAGAAGTGCGTCGATTCAGCGGCAACACCTTTTTTGAATATTTCATAGCCCCTACCCTAGATTTCATAATAGAACTCCGTAGTCACGGAACGGATATTCGCGTTATAGAGCCAGAATCTCTAGTGACGCACTTCCGTGAAGAAGCGCAAAAAGCCTATGAGATGTACTGCTTATAACTAGTTGAAAGTGGAGAGTTGAGGGTTGAGCATTGAGGGTAAAGAGATAGAAAAAACAGAAAAAGTGCAAAAAAATGCACTTTTTTTGTTTTTTTTGCATTTTATTGATAGATACTGACAAGTTTTAGCAGTATGTAGTAGTAATTTTGCAGCGTCAAACAAAAACAGGCAATGTTTATTAAAAACAACTACTATTAACCACTAAGATTTACAACTATGCAATTGGAACTGAACTTCAATCCTACAATGGATTTACAAACAAGCTCAAAGGAGTTTTTCGAAACAATGTACAGCGTCTTGATTTGGATGCAAATCTTGTCAAACAAATAATCATATTTTATTATTCACTTTAAACCCTTCATTATTATGACAACCAACTACAACAAGGTGAATACTCTCACCTCCAACATGCAAAATGAAAACTACGAAGTTCAAAACGAAATGCAACACTCGCGTATGCATGACTATCGTATGCACCTTCGTGCCATCAGTGATGGTTTGGTAGAAATGGCTAAGGCGGCAGGCAGAGAGCAATACTCTTGCAACCAATTATTGCGCGAATGCTACAACATGCAGGATGCAGAGTTTCATACCTACGATGAATGGAAAGAGCTAGGTGCATTTGTGCGCAAAGGACAACACGCCTATCTCTTTTGGGGAGCTCCTATCACCAACGAACATGGCGTCCGCTATTTCCCTGTGGAGTTTCGTTTCGCACGCGAGCAAGTACGCTTCAAAGAGGTCAATGCCCTCTAAACTATAGCATATGATCCAATGAACACAACACTGTAGCGAGCTACAGCCACAAAAAAATAGGCTACCAGCTGGTAGCCTATTATCATATTATCAGATGAAGATTACTTTACTTGTGCACCAAGTATATTGTAAACGTTCTCGCCACTAATAATCATCAACTGACCATTTTGCATTACCTTCACAGGAATCTCAACGGTAGTTACATTCTCTACACCAGTAGTTTCAGTAGCCAATGTAACAACGATTTGAGAAGCACGTACTTGGTT
>JAEIGA010013135.1_pt1 | contig 12598 bp, 1 predicted proteins | sample 9270691 | NCBI WGS metagenome assembly JAEIGA01 (sample SAMN17057246, study PRJNA624740) | gut metagenome | biome: biome; isolation source: fecal sample | host: Bos grunniens | place: China: Xizang | collected 2019 | reverse complement strand
GTCACATCGGAGTAGATGATGCCGTCGGCAGTCTTGGCGTAGACACGCATATAGATGGTGTCACCCAGATTCTTGGCGGCAATGCCGTCGGTGTGCAGCATATAGCGACCCTTTACCTCATCGTACACAGCGCCCTGATAGATCTTCTGGGCATTGTCCAGAGTACCATTTTCAGGCTCGGCATCCCAGGTCAGCAGACCCATCTCGGTGACTTCCGCATCGGTAACGGTGTAGTAGAGGTTGATCAGGATCTCGTCCTCGAAGCTCAGGGTTGCACTCTTGAGATCGATGGTGCCAATTTCAGGCTGAACATCATCTTCCTCACCCAGGCTGGCGTTCAAATTCTCAAACAAATTAAATGCGCTGACCGCCAGAGTCTGAGAACTCTTGAAGATATTCTTCTCAATGCCATCCTTGTGCTCTGCAGTGTAAGTCACCTTGATATTCGTAACGGAGAGGATGCAGTTCTCGCTGCTTCTGTTCACGATCACCACATCTTTACCATTCAGCGCAGTGATATCATAGTAAAGATCCGTTGCGGTATTGATGCTCTTACTATTCTTATTGCCGGTAAGTACATTGGTTACGTTATTGTCACTTGCGTCGTAGACAGCAACATCGACCTTACTACCCACGCCCTTCATTGCCAACTGAATCGTAGCAACCTGAGCGGTTTCGGTGCCGTTTACAGAGAGGTTAAAGGCGACAGCCTGACCGGGAGCCAGATACAGCTCGTTATTAGGACCAAAGTTCTTGTAATCCTCAACACTGGCCAGATTCTTCACGCCGTCGATAAATACGATACCACCAACTGTACTGTTACCAAGGCTGTTAAAGGTATTCTTGCTGATGATCAGGTTACGCAGCTCGAAATACTCAGGCCAGCCTTCCTGATCTGCCAAATAAGCATCCTCAACGACCTGGTTATTCTTACCGTCATCAGCGGGGTCGTAGATCCGGATGGCGTCCAGATAGAAGTCATAGCTATTGGTAGAATCCTTTTTGTGATCAAAGAAAGTATTATAGGTAATGGTGATAATTGCCTTATACTTGCCATAGTCCAGACCGCTGAACTTGATCACAGGAACCTGATACAGATCCATGGATTTATCGGAGTTAGCGACCCAGCAGTATTCCACACCGAATGCAGTTTCATTCAGTTCTGCATTATCGGAAAGGACTGCCTTTTGCTCTGTTTTTCCGGTAGCCTTATCGCCGACTGCCTTATCCCAGGTCTTGCCGTTATAGGTGTAAACCACATCACACAGCACATATTCATAGCCATAGTAGGTATCGACAACCTTGGATTTATGGGTGACCCAGTTTCCGGCTTTATCCTGCTTCTGTACTTCCACAATGATGGTACCGGTATCACCGCTGCTCATGCTGATCACATCGAAACCGGTACCGGTGAATTCAAATGCTGCCTCGCCATAGGTAACAATGTTCTTTTCAACATTATTCTCTTTCTTGTTTTCCTGCTTGGCAGTGAACTTCATGGCGCTGTTCAGCGAATAGGTCAGTCTTTCCTCACCATTGCCGTCGTATTCGCCATCAAATCCATACAGGTTATCAGGCAGCTCATCGAAGGGACGGTCATCTCTCTGAAGCGGGTCAGTAGAATTGCCGTTTCCGACAGGCGCCCACTGCAGAGCAGCATCAGTCACTTTTACGGTTGTATCATTGGTTTTATTGTCGGCCAGGGAATCGTACTGATAGACACTGAAATCTACAAAGTTATCTTCATAGTAGATCGTGGTTGCGGGAATGACCTTCACGGAGCCGTAATAATAGAAATCCTTAAAATCACGGGATGTGCCCTTCAGCGCATAGCTGAAGTATTCCACATCGTCGAAGTTCATGGTGTTCAGGGTGTATGTAATATTACCGGTGGTATCATTCATGCAGAAGGTACCATACTTACCATTCAGCGTCACATTCGTGCTGTCTGTGTAGAAATCCTTGATATTATTTCCGGTAAAATCACTGTGCAGGGATTTCTCAACAGTGGTAATGACGGAAGTATCACCCAGACGGCTGATTGCTGCCAATGTAGCATAGGTTGTGTTATTAGCACCCTTGAACAGCTCGTCGTTATCCATGACATTCAGCTTAACGGGAATACCGTAGTCCACAACGATCACGTCAGCACAAGCACCGTTACCCCAGGGGAACTTGGGCGTTACGGTATCCATGGTGCAGTTATTGCCACGATAATCGATGTAGTGAAGAATTGCTTCCTCATTGGTATCGTAATACTGACGTTCCTGGGGAAGCTCACCCTGCTTGGAGCCGCTCAGGTAAACCTGATACTCCAGCACAACAGTTGCAGTAGCAGGAGCACTGCCAATTGTCCAGAAGAAGGTTTCAGGTGCCAACTGATAGTCACCCACACCATCACCGGTCATGTCAATGCTGACAACGCCGCCATTGCTGTCGGTTTTCTTGTTGGCATTGTAGATCACATTCTTACCGGAGATAACATTGGTGGTATCATCCCAAATATCAGCATCGCCGCACAGGGAGGATATCGCAACCTTGCCGCCGGAGAACGTGATCCGCTCCAGCTCAGTTTCAGTTCCTTCAGCATCCTTTGTAAAGATTCTGATGTAGGGATCTGCGTTGACCGTGAGGTTGCCATAGCCCTGCACATAGATTGTTTTCTCAGTGGACAGGTCGTAATCATCACCCATGGTATCGGTGAACCAGAGCTGTCTTGCGCCCATGGTGGCATTGTTTACAATGGACTTAAAGGTGTCAGACAGCTCACCTGCTTCAGTACAGGAATAAAAATAGGTACGCTTGCCTTCCGTGGTTGCGATGTTCTTCAACACCTGTGCCGCCACATCTTTCGTCAACTTATAGTCATCACCCAGAGCAAAGCCAATGGTGTAGATTCTCATACCCAGTCCTGCGAAGCCGGAAATATACTCTTGGGAATACAGGGAATTTTCAGCTTTCTGTGCATCGGTAAGTGTTTCGCCGTTATAGTAGCTGGGGTTGACCGAGCCAAGAGAGGTTTTCGGTCTGCCTGTTCTTTCGTCAACATCACAATTGGCAGCATACTTGTTAACGACGGGATAAACCTGATCCACACTGCCCTTCATGGCTTCTGCCCACCAGTTCTTACCCTCGTTATTATAGAAATAAGAGTAAGGACTGTAAGTGGAGTATGTGCCTTCCTCCTTGGCAGTTCTCATGTATTCAATGAGCTTGTTCATCAAGGGATATGTAGTTTTGTTGGCAGAATCAGTGCTCTTGTACAAATAAGATGCACTGGTTTCATGCTGCAGCCAGGGCAAATGGGTATTACCGGTAATGGTATAGGAGTAGGTCTTTCCCAATGCTGCGTTATACCATCCAAGGCGGAACAACCTGACCCATGTCAGATCGTTACCGGTCATGTTTTTATAACAGGATGCAAAATTGTATTCATCGGCAGTGCCGCAGCTACAATTTCTATTTTTTCCTTCGACTTCCAAGGATCCATTCTTAATACCTGCATGAGTATATTTCAGCAGATCACGCAGCGAATAGAGCATGGTGTCAATTTCAGCCTTTGTGGAAGGAACATTGTTGGTATCGCCCTCGCCGGAGGTCCAGGTATAGCTCATAGACTCCAGAGCTTCGATCGCATTGCCCTTATCATCCTTTGCCAGCAGATAATCTCTCCAGTCGGTGGAGTTTGCGTGTCCGGTGAAATAGTTATACTGCATGGCGGCACCGTCAGACATGAACACCAGAACGATATCGCGGTCAACGTTATCCTTAATATTCTGCTGCTTCCGCTCATAGGCAAGCTTGTAGGCAATCTCAAGACCAAGGTCATAGTTGGTACCCAGCATCTTGGAGTTGGAAATGCGCAGCTTTCTGATCATGTTAGTCATGGTCGTATCGCAAAGATTCTGCACATCCTCAAAGGCGCCGGCCAGACCGTTGTTGATATTGCCGGTGTAAACGAAGGATGCCTGTTTGCCCTGCATCTGCTTCGCAACACCAGTAGCTTCCAGAACACTGGCAGGCAGATACTTCCATTCGTTCAGGTGGAAGGCACGTGCTCTTTCCTTATCCTTGCCGGACACCACATAGTTCAAATGGTTGGGGAATTCCAGATTCTTACTCCAGAACGAGCCGGACCCCCACGTTGCCGAATATGTATATTTCGTATGGTCTACGTTGAAATGGGGTGTCTGCCGGTAATTAAGAGTATATATTACATCATTGATCACGGTGTTCTCAGTGGCACTGGCGATCACAGCATCCTCAAACTCGTAATGGTCCAGATCACCAAAGTCCGCAATCGCGATACGAACGTCTGCGTTCTGACCACGAAGCGTTGAAACCAGATCCTTCAGTGCTTCTTCCATTTCGTACATACGGGTTTTCTCCCAGTCTTCCTGGGACCAACCAGTAGTATTCGCTGTGTAATCCTGCTTGTAGAACGGACCACACACTTCTTCAGAGGAGTTGCCGGAGAGACCATATCTCATGGAGCTGGAAAGGTCCAGCATGATGATCATGTCAACGCCCTTCTCAGCGGGCATCGCGGCAGCACTAAGCTGGATATTGGCAACACCGGTATTGGCAAAGGAATAATCGCCTGCAAATTCATTGCCCTGCTTGTCAACGGTAACAGAACCGGGAGCGGGATATACAGGTCTGTCAGGTTCGACCGTAGTATCAGAAACGATAACGGTCATTGTTCCGATCAGCTCTCCGCCATAACGGATCTGGATGTTGGGATACATACCGGGCTTATCGGTCAGGAACACCGTGTTTTCATCCTTATAGAACATCTCAGGGGTCATGGGAATGGAAACTCCGCCCACCACGTTCACAAAGATCTTTTCATTGACGGCCTTATAGACGGTCTTTTCGGTACCGTTATCGTCATAGGTCCAGGAATTCACCTGATAAACAACGTCAGATTTTCCTGCACCCAGAGAAACGATACCCATTTCAGGCAGAGTATTATAAGGATTAGTTTCCTCGTACACATAGAGGGTACGAATTTCGGTAACCGGCTCTTGGAGATTACCATCATCATCATAGTAAGGCTCATCCTTGTACATGACCTTAACAGTATAGGCGTAATCCGCACTATCAGGCGCAGAAACCTTTTCCAGATAATAATAGCCTACCTTCGGGGTTACACTATAAGGAATATGGAGGTAGCCACGATTCTGAGTGGCATCATTCACCTTCACGTCAACATTATCCGCGTCATAGACGGTGATATTGTTCACAATGGTATTGAGCACAGTCTCGTCGCTGGTTCCCTTCGTCACCAGATAATCATTGTAGCCCTTAAACTGGATCTGCTTCTTGAGAGCATCTCCTTTGTCGTCAACAGGAGGATCGTACGCATTGTAGCGATACAGGTGAAATGCCAGCTCATCCTTGTCGTTTATAACCTCAGAAAGCTTCCGGGTATCAAAGCTGCCATCTGTGGTATAACGGCGGATGCCCCAGTTACCCTCCTCGTCGCAGTACAGGAATCGATAGTCGTCTGTACTTGCGATATAATAGATCAGGAAGGTATCATAGCCGTATCGCTCCATGCGGAACTGTCCGCGAACGGAACTGTCGGTCAGGAAGGCATTATCATCCTCGTTCTTAAAGGGGTCACTGTCAGAACGGGTACACAGGTGAGTGAACAAGATAGATTCATCAGACTTCGGTTCCGCATTTGTGTACATTTTAGGCGTATACCAATAGAAGCCATGGGAGCCACGTACAGTACTGCCATCATTATACTCATTTTCATGGGTATTGACGGTACTGGGATCATCATCCCTGCCGTATCTACCCTTTTGAAGCTCAATACCGCAGTACAGCAACGCACCCGTTTCACCAAACAGGGTATTTGTAACCATCTCATCCCGGGGAGTAGATGCAGCATGATAATTCAGGCCATTCAGCTTGCCGTAATTCTTGTTACCATCCGCACCATCCGGCCTCACATACCCGGAGTCAGCGCTGCCGAGGTAACCTCTGAGCACCCACAGGGCAGTATCCCGGTCGCTGTGGTCAATATAAACATTTCCAGCCGCATCCATGTAGAAGGTGTTCTCAGAATCACCGTCTTCATCATAGATCAGCGCAGTAGGCTCATTGGGATAGCCAATGGGACTGATCGCGTCATAGGACATGATATATTCTCTGGTGCTGTTCGCAATGGCATATCGGCCATGATGGACCAGTGGTTCAGCAGATTCTGTGCCCGAGATCTTACTCACGGGAGTCAGCTTCAGCTTATTGGTGTATGTGTTGACGGGATCGCCGCCATCAACATAGTCGCTTCCGCTGATGCCGTTGTAAAGCGCCGCACCGGATGCTCCGGATTCCGCTCCGGCGATCTGGGGCGTCAGTAGGGGCAACAGCATGGCGGCGCACAGAATCAACGCCAATAGCCGTTGCATACGGTTAATACTTTTCGTTTCCATATCTTTCCTCCTGCATTTTTTGTGGTTACAAATACTGTAAACTACTTTATTATATAAAAAAAATAGTTACTTGTCAATAATTTTGGCTTGCTAACCACTATGGCACGCATACCCACACCCTGGAAAGGTGTGGGTATGCGCCACCAGAAATCATTTTTTGAAATATGTCTTTGCGTGATAACCGTACACCGCTATCGCCTTGGCGAAGTCCTGGATCTCGCAGCTAATTTCAGCCTTACCGATACAGTATTTCGCCATAGAGTAGGCGATCACGCCGGTGGAGTAGGTTACTCCATCCACCTCGTACACGCCGCAGACATACACGGTCTCGTCCATTTCCTTTGCCGCAATGCCGTCATATTTTGCCCAGAACTGGTTGACACCTTCCGTGGCAACCATCTTCTGGATGCCGGAGGCATTTTCAGGAGTCAGTGTAGCCACACTGTTAAATTGCTCCTCAGTCCAGTAGTACATGGTCATCTGCTGTGTGGGAACAGAAGCGGTGAAGTAGTAGTTCAGTGCAAAGGTTCCGTCCGCGGACATGGAGGCGGTCCGTCTGGTAAAACCATTGGGGGAAATACCAAATTCGCCTGCCTTCTCCTCCCCCACTGCACTGGGCATCATCAGCAAATCACTGCTGTAAGGCTTCACCAGAGCCTGATACTCCTCAAAGCCCTCGTTCATCAAGGTAGTGTAGGTGTAATCCGTATTGGCGGCAAAGTATTTCTGTGCCTCAGCGCCATAGTTCATCATTGCAACGCACAATGCCCGCATATTTTCATCACTGGACTTCTCCAAACGGCTCATGCAGTAGATGCGTGCGCTGTACTGGAGCAGGCGGCTGTATACATAGGTTCCATCCGCCAGTCTGGCATAAACCACCATATACTTCAGGTCACCCAGGTTCTTTGCGGGAACACCCATGGAGCTGATGCCGTAGCGGTTGCTATCGGGCAGGTAGGTTGCGCCTTCAATCACGGTACCACCGCCATTGATCGTTGCCAGAACAGGTTCCTCGTCCCAGATGATCAGGCCCATAGCATCTTCGCTGACCGGCACATTCTCGGTTACAAAGTAAATGTTATAAACGATCTCATCCTCCAGGGACAAGGTTGCAGTCTTAAGGGTGATCGTGCCATTGACGATGGGAGCATCTTCCGTTTCGTTGGTCAGGCGAACAATTGCCAGCATGCCCGTTGCAGGATCAAACGTAAACCGATAGGTGCCGCCGGAGACGTTCAGCGTACAGGATCCTGCAGAGGTGGTCATATGCAGACCGGAGCCATCAGGTGTTGCATTATAGATCACACTGTCATTACCCAGCTCCAGATAGCTTCTGCGAATCTTGAACCGGTAGGTTCCCTCCTGGAGGGTCATTGTAACGGAAAGTGCATCATCACCTTTGAAAATATGGATCAGCTCAGTCCATTCATTCATGTCGCCCACCAGAGAATAAGGAATGCTGGGATCAATATAGTCCGGATCCACACCGCCGCAGTTGCCGCAGATACCATCGACGTAATTATGCCCGGTAGACTGAGTTTGGTCAGCCACATAGCTGTCACCGCAATGGCAGGTGTAGGTGGTATATCCGCCTTCCATGCAGGTGGGCGCAGTGACCATTGCCTGATGGTTATGTCCCTTCGCCTCAACAACGTTTGCTACATAACAATCGCTGCACTTGACGCACACAAAGGTCGTATAACCACTATTCGTACAGGTAGGCTCGGTGACATAGGCATCATAAGCGTGTCCCGTTGCAGGTGTGACCTCAACAGCGGTTTCACCGCAGTTGGAACAGGTGGTTGTCACAGAACCTGCCGCAATACAGGTGGGGTCCACAACGACCGTGCTGTATGCGTGTCCCAGCGCAGGAACAACATTGGACACATAGGAATCTCCGCAGGAACAGGCGTAAGTGGTGTAACCCTCTGCCGTACAGGTAGGTGCGGTCACCACGGCCGTATGGCTGTGCCCCTTGGCTGCAATGCGGTTGGTCACATAGCTGTCGCCGCAGACACAGGTATTGGTGGTGTAGCCATCTTCTGTACAGGTGGGTGCAGTCACCACCGCCGTATAGCTGTGCCCCTTGGCTGCAATACGGTTGGTCACATAACTGTCACCGCAGACGCAGGTATAGGTGGTGTAGCCATCTTCTGTACAGGTGGGAGCCTTCACCACAGCATTGTAGCTGTGACCCTTGGCTGCAATGCGGTCAGTCACATAACTGTCACCGCAGACGCAGGTATAGGTGGTGTAGCCATCTTCTGTACAGGTAGGTGCAGTCACCACAGCATTGTAGCTGTGACCTGCGGAAGCAACCCGGTTAGACACATAGCTGTCACCACAGGAGCAGGTGTAGGTAGTATATCCATCCTCCATACAGGTAGGAGCCTTCACCACAGCATTGTAGCTGTGCTTTCCATCGGCATGGAGCTGATTGGTCTGGACAGGATATCCGTCATTCATGGACGGAATATAGGTAAAGGCAGCTTCATTCAGCGCCTTTGCCATGGCTCTGGTGTGCATTTCCTCGCTGGTTTTCGGATAAGCTGATCCACTGCCAGCCTTATTATTCCAGTTGTTCATTCTGGGGAATGCCGTGGACGCACCGTTATATCCATTGTCAAAATAGGTATTCGTAATGACCATGGTACCGTCGCTGGAATATCCGCCGACGATCGCGCCACTGGAGCCGGGGCAAGCCACATCGGAGGCATTATAGCAATTCACTACCTTTACAGGAACCGCATCGGAGTAGCCGTAAATACCACCGGCAACACCGTTTCCGCTGTGGTTGGTCACCGCGCCTCTATTGAAGCTGTTTTGAACCGTAACAACGCTATTGCTGTGGATCTGACCGATCACACCACCGGAAAGGTTACCGCCCGCATGGGTAGAAACATGACCGTAGTTTGCACAGCCGTCAACAACGCTGCCACTACCCAGGAAGCCGGCCATACCGCCAATCTTACTGCCGCTGGGAGAATAAACCGTAATGTCACTATAACAATCGGAGATGGTCGCACCGGAAGCAAAGCCAACCAAGCCGCCCACAAAAGCGCCACCGGTAACCATACCGCCGGAGATCGTCAGCCGCTTTACGGCGCCATTTCTTACGACACCAAAGAAACCAACATTGTTGCCGGATGCCGCAATATTGACGTTGGAAATGGTATATCCATTACCGTCAAAGGTACCGGCAAAGCCTCTGGAGGTGGAATTGAAATCATTGAAAACACTGTCATTGCCGCCGATGGGGGTATGAGGAACCATCTTCATGTCAATGTCATTCATCAGCATGAATGTTTCGCCGGCAAAGTTGTTGGTTCCGGTGCAGTTATTGGAGATCCACTTGATATGACCGGGCTTGGTCACCTGATAGACACCGTTGACCTTGGAAGGTTTGACTGCACTGTATGCACTCACATCCCAACCGGTAGAAAGGTCAACGACCTTATCAGTGGGATAGGAAACGGAACCATTGGAATACTGGCTGGCCTTGAGATAGGCATAGTCGCCACCCAGCATCACCTGGAGGGATGTGTACCGGGAGCCATTCCAGCCGCCGGGAATGGCAGTGTAAATATAGTATCCGTCAGTCGTGCCGGTTTCATAGTAGAGGCCATGATTGGTATCGTGGCCACCAATGGAAAATACTGCACCCTTCTTCACCAGGGATGTTTCATAATCAACCCCATAACGGGTCACGCAGGATGCGGCAGCCATATGACCCACCACAACCAGCTTTCCGGAAGGCAAGGTATTGATCCAATCGACCTGCTCCGCACGCAGCGCATCGAAGGCAACTCTGCCGCCGAATTTGGAATCGGAATCCTTCTTATCCTCACCTGTATCCAGGTTTACGATGGTATACTCCCCCGCCTGGACACTGTAATAGAATTCGCCGGTGGCCGTGGGGATGTACTTGAGCAGATTGGGAGAATAGTAACCCCGGCACTCTGCATTACCACGGGAGAAGATCACCGGATGGATACCGCCGGACACCTTGGCAGCAGCCATGAAGAAATCGACATAATCGGAAGTGGAGTTCAGCACATTGTTGACAACATCACCGTTCAGCAGGATATACGCAGGAGATGTTCCCAATGCCGCAACAGACTGCTCAAGGGCATCCAGCATGGAACTGCCGGTTCCATTGGTTTTGATATCGGGACAGGCCACAATATTCAAAGCAGTATCCGCGCTTCTGTCCTCAAAGACATAAGTCTGGCTCTCTACCCAGTCACCGGGAACATAATAACGGCCCACATTATTGGGGTGTTTATAAGCAAAGTGGACCAGGAAGGTACCGACCCGATAGGAGTTGTTATTCAGGTGCTCCTTCGGCACACGCACCGTATGGATCTCATCATAGGAGCGTCTGTAACCACCTACTTCATCAAACACCTGGTAGGTCTGTCCATTGTACTCATACTCAACATAACCGGTCATGCCTTTGGCATCTGAATCGGTGGTTTTTGTGGTCCACACAATGTTATACCAATCTCCGCCGGTTTCAAAAACAGCAGGAGGAACATTGATGGACACAGTACCCTTGGACGCAGTGCCGGGATTGAACTGATTGAGCAGGCCAGGGGTCGGTGCATCCATAGGCGCAGGCACTTCACCCACATAATCAGAAAGCGCAAATGCGGTCTTGTTATACCCGCCATAAATGCTGCCATTCTGCTTCTTTACAGTCACATATGCTTTCTTAGTGGAGTTTTTCAGGGTGACCATGGTAGCAGCATCGATTTCGTAACCGCCGGCAATGAATCCATCATGCTGAATACGGGTGCCTTTATTAAGGACCTTGTCATACACCTCTGCGGCGTGCAAATGTCCGGTAACACCGAACTGAATGCCAAGATGTCCAATGGAATCCGTAAAATCCACATCGGAAGTCAGGTCATGGAGCCGGGGCATATGATAGATACCAAAGCGGAAGGTGGCAGTTTCATCCATTCTCAGGCTCCGAAGCCATGCTTCCTGCTTCAGGGTATATTCCTTATAATTTGCCAGGTTGCCATATTCAACGCTGGTATCATCCTTATCCTCACCGGTATCCATGACCACACCCCACAGCGGGCCATACCGGAAGTCAAAATAGAACTCACCGGTTTCCGTTGGAAAATATTCCAACAAAGTGGTGGAGTAAGCACCGCGGGTCTCATGGTTGCCGCGGCAATAAATCGTAGGATAACGGCCGCCTGTGACGGTACCCATAATGTTAAACATGTTTACAATGGCATCCATGCTGTCGATAGAATCAGCAATATCACCACTAAACACGACCATATCCGGATCCTCGGTAAACCGGGATGCAATGGTCTTTGCCCAATTCAGATTACCGTGCACATCCGTCAGCACCAGCATATCGAAATCGTCCACTCCCCCATCGTAAGCCTTCAGGGTAATGGGACCTGCGGAGATGGTGGTTCCGTAATTGGTGTATACACCGTCGTGAGAAGTAACCTGCCGGGAGTAAACAGTATAACTGTTGCCCTGGAGATGCTCATGGGGCACCTTGACAACGTGAATGGTATCTCCTGTGCGGATAATACCGTTCTTCATATCGTACACCGTATAAGTTTTTCCCTGATAGGTATACTTAATGTATCCCGTTCCTTTGAAATTTGTCGCCCAAATCACGGCATAACCATCACCCATTTCATACACACCGGGCAAAGCAGAAAAATACGCGGAAGAAGTAACGCTTTGCGTAGGTGTTGTAACGGTCATGGCGGAGGCTTGATTGGGCATCAGCGCCAATATCAGCACAGCCGTCAGGATCAGGAAAGATAATCGCAAAAATCTTTTCATAAAATCGCACCTTTCATTTTTTGTTATCTATCAATAATATATCATCATGTGATATGCTCGTCAACTCGTTCCACCAATTTTCCCACCCATAAAATCCCCCGTAAGAACCGGGGAATGTTCTTACGGGGGCTGCAAACAAAATCAACGAATATCCAACAAATAATTAGCCTGCAAAATACTGACTTGCATAATAGCCATACATGGCAGTTGCCTGAGCAAGTGCTCCCATTTCGCCGGAGGCGTTGTTCATGCAGTATTTGCTCAGGGAGTATGCGATCACGCCGGTGCACTGGCTGTTTCCGTTGCCGTCGGTGTAGACCGCTGCC
>JAEIGA010013134.1_pt1 | contig 12600 bp, 24 predicted proteins | sample 9270691 | NCBI WGS metagenome assembly JAEIGA01 (sample SAMN17057246, study PRJNA624740) | gut metagenome | biome: biome; isolation source: fecal sample | host: Bos grunniens | place: China: Xizang | collected 2019 | reverse complement strand
TTCATTTGTAATATAATTATATCATATTTTATAATAATTGTAAATCTAAAAACGACGAAAAAAGAGTAAGACCGAAATCTTACCCTCTTTTCCAACAAGAATTATTATTCCCAATAATATTATTAAACCATTTTAGAATAATTAAACTGACCTTTAATATTCTCATTCATAAATCTACCTTTTGAGTCCGAACTCATAAGACTTTCATAAGTAGACTTATCAACACCGTCGTATTTATAAATACCGGTTTTATAGTTTACATACAAAACAGATTCAGTTTCGTCGTAACCGACAGAAAGAATGTTTGAAGATTCAACAGATTCAAATTTAATGTTTTTCATAATTTATTGTCTCCTTAATTTTTATATTTATATTATATCACATCTTTATCTAAATGTAAATCTAATATCGACGAAAATTAAAATTATTTTTAACAACCATAATAATCCGAAATTATCGACGACAAATCAGAATTTGGTTTTTGTTCGTAATAATACATAATCTCTTCTACTTCTTCGTCTGTTGGTTCAATGTCGGAATAATAGTAAATTTCTTTCTTCATTTGTTCTTTAGTCATTTCTTACACTCCTCAACTTGTTCAACAAGTTTAGTACTTCGAGGTGACGAGGACAAGGTTCGTTTCCTTTCTCCCTCTCTTCTCGAATCATTTGTTTGTAGATTTCTTCGTCGACTTCGAGTTCTTCGATGATCAAAGTAAGTTCTCTTTCAGTAAGTATCATATTAGTTTCCTCCTTACATTCCCATTTTATAATCTAATTCAATACTTAAACTATCAAATCTACTATCAAATCCAAACTCTTCACAATTTCTTCTAAAGAATTTATAACTTTCAAATAAAATATCTTCTACACTATATTCTACTCTTTTATCAACAACTTCACCATTACATTCGAATCTTAATTCAAATTCACTCCCATCATTACTAATATCAACAAAATACATTCTAAATTCTCTCATTTTAATTTCCTCAACTTTTTATTTATAAGTCATAACCAACTTACAATAATATTATAACATTTTTTATAATAAAAGTAAAATTAAAATCGACGAAAAAGAAAATAAACCGATTATCTTTCAAATCGGCTTATTTTATATAAAATGTATAAGCGAGGTTGTGTGATCTAATTTAATTATAAACTTCTTCAATCAAAGAATTATTTCCAGTATAAAATACTTTTCTAATCCCCAAATCTCTCATCGCCTTTTCACAAGCACTACAAGGTTTAGACAACATCGGTTGAGTTTTTCCCCTCCAAACAAAAATCCGCACTTGACTGAAGTCGACATCTAAATACTTGATTTTATTTACCACCATCATTTCGGCATGTATCGACGACTTGTACTTGTGTCCGTCGAAACCACGAGTTTTAGTATTATATCTCGCCTGCATCAGAGAAAGCTTTTCACTATTCCATCCGTAAGCGAGAATTTTATTTCCATAAATCGCAACTGCACCGGTGTGACATCTATGAAAATCACTATTCAACGATGCGGACTTTGCGAGTTCATATCCTTTAGCTTTAGTCATCTCACTCCTCCGATAGAATTGTAAAATCAACAACGGTTTTCGTACACATCGAAACCTCTACAATTTCAAACTCTACTTTTTCTTTATGATCACGATTATACCACTTACAATAGAGTTCAATCTTTTCCTTTTCATCAATAGACATTTTAGTTCTATCGTTAGTAAGTGTTTGAACATTCGTTCCAATTTGCATTCCACCTTGCCACTTATTTCTTAACCACTTATTAGTTCCTTTTGCTCTTGCCGCGAAACCACAAATTGTATCTGATCTATCTAAAATTCTTTCTTTCATACTTTCCTCCAACTTCTCCAAACTACTTCGTTCGTATCTAAATCATCTTCTGGCATATAAACGACTTCAGTGTAAGTATAGAATTTTAACACTCGTCTCGCATCTTTAATTCCTTCTTCTTTAGTCGGAGATGCAATATAAGGTTGTAAGTTATCTTTCTCCATACCTACGTTAATAATATAGGGGTAAGACTCTTTAACTTTTCCCATCATTAAACCTCCACTACAGTATAAATATCTTTGAAAAATTTATGTGTTACTTTTACTGTGACGTCTTCTCCACTTGTAGTAAGGTTATATGATTTTCTAGCTAAGTTAATATCGAGTAGTTTTGTTCCACATCCCTGACAGAGTTCAGAAGTAAAAACAGTAGGATTTACAATAAGTTTACCACACTTTTTACATCTTATACCTTCACAGAATTCTACATTTGCCATATTAAACCTCCTTAACTGAAATAATTCTGTACTCACAGTCAACACCTAAACCGTAAATTCTTTTACACTCTTCGACTGAACTAACAATACATTCTTGTGTATTCCATTTAGGATAACAATATTCGTCTCGATATTCGAATTTAATTTTTAACATAATATTTACCTCACATTTATTTTCTATAAATATTATATCATATTTTCTTAAAATTGTAAACTCATTATTGACGAAAAAAGACAGAACTTTTTATCGTCCTGTCTTTTTATTTTTAGAAATTATATTTAATATATTCTTTACACATTCTTTCAAACAAGTCGTTGTCGTTCATCAATTCTTCGTAGTATTCGTCGTACTCGTCGGTGAACACCCAATCATATTCGTTTACTTCTTCTTCATCTTTACCTTTAACAACTATACTGTAGTATATAACAATGTTTTGATATTCTGAACAACCGTCAGTACTCAAAAGAACATTTCCGGTATCTGACCAATCACATTGTTCATACACCTCACACATAAAGTCGTAGTAAGGACCGGACTCTAAAGACATATTCGGATCATTATTCCACTTAAGAAGTTGTTCATACTGTTCCTTCGTCATTTCAACTACTTGAAGTTGATACGAGTGACAGTCGTCGGGACCGTACTCAAGAAATTCTGGAAGACACTTTTCTTTGAATTCTTTAATTGAATCAGACTTTCTAGTACCGATATAATCAACACTGAACCATTCATTATGTTCGTACCTGTCGTAGATAATATAAACTTTCATAATATATACCTCACATTTATTTTGTATTTATATTATAACATAATATAAAAGATTTGTAAATCTAATATTGACGAAAAATAAAAAGGACCGAATTTAATCAGTCCTTTCGTTTCTTTAGACAGGAACTACAATCCATTCCCCATTACTATTCTTTTCGAGTTTACATAAGGTACAGTTGTAACCTTCATCATTACCACCTTTACAGTAGTCAATACAATCTTTACTTTCTGTACCCACATAAACTGAAACCCATCTGTCGATGTCGATTAACAAACTGTACTTACACTTTTTAATGTTACCTTTTGGGGTAATAATCTCATCACCAGTTGTATCACAATCATACCAGTCGTACTTGTTATTCCAACCTAAAAGATATTGGTCTTCTAAAAGATTATTAGAAGAGTCGAAGTCAACAACGATAACATAATTGGTTTTACTTAAATTATTTTTCATAATATGTATCCTCCATACATTCATTCAGTACCTTTATTTTATCACATTTTTAAATAAATGTAAAGTAAATATCGACGAAAAATAAAAGAGATAGACCTTTTTAGATCTACCTCTCCTATCAAGGAAAATATATATTATGAACAAAACTCTGTAATCTTTTTGAAACCAATATGATCACAATAGTAGTAAACTCCCTCTAACTCTACTACATCACTGACCGACATCGAACGACCTTCAAAACCTTCAGGAGGAAAAGTATTAAAGATCTCAAACAACTTTTCTAAAGTATACTCAATACTGTAGTCTTCGACCGTCCCCTCATACACGACCTCGTAGTCTTGTAATGAAAACCCCTTTTGTCGGGCGAAATTAAAACTACTAAATACATAAGAACAGTTCTCAACATCTTTGATTTGTAAAAATTTATATTTCATAATTATTCCTCCGTTTGTATAATTATTATATCATATTTTAATAATTATGTAAACTTAAAATCGACGAAAATCGAAAACAGGTTAAATTAACTTTCCATTAAGATGATCTGTTTCGTGTTGAACAATAATCGCCAATAGTCCGTTGAAAGTTTTAGTAAGTCGTTTACCCGTCTTATCCTGATAACTTACCAACACATTAGAGTATCTCTCGACCGATCTGCTACCTTCAAGACTTAAACAACCTTCGTTGTTCACAAACTTCTTACCTGACTTCTTGATAATCATCGGGTTAATCATCGGGAAGAACGAACTTCCACTTCTCACTACGATTACCTTCTTCAGTACACCAATTTGAGGTGCAGCGAGACCGGCACAGTTATCAATGTGATGACTTGCAGTATCAAGAAGATCAGTAACGATTTCTTGTGCTTCTTCAACACTAACAGTTTCGGATTTTTGGGTTAAGAATTCAGTATCTTTAACAATTTCTTTAATCATAGTTATACTCCTTAATTATTTTCTAAAAGATAAAGTGCGATTGTATTATCTTTAACTTCAGTCGGGTACTTTTGTAAAGAGTAATACAAATCTTGATAGGTGATTTCACCTCGTTTTTCTTTTTCCAACAATTCAATAATTTCTTTTTGTTCTTGTGTCATACTATTTACCTCAAACGTTTTTTGTAATTACATTATATCATATATTAAAACATTTGTAAATTAAAAACCGACGAAAATTAAGTCGCCGGCTTTGAAATTATATTTCATTGTTAGGGATTCCAATTAATCCAATGGGTCTACCACTTTTTAGTGAAGCTTGTACGTCGATTACTCGTTGGTTCGTAGATCCGCGAAAAACGTTATTCCCGCTAATATCTCGCTGACCTAAAATAAATCTACCCACTATTGCAACATCGCAATACTTAATTAACTCTGTATCCTTAATCTCCCCGAATTCGTATCCGGTCCAGATCCAAATATCTTTCTCCGGTAATTCAGTCTTAATCCTCTTCACTAAACTTACTAATTCATCACGGTTCTGCGGATGTAGCGGATCTCCGCCTGATAATGTAAGGCCTCTGATATGCGGTCTTCGTACTACATCCAGAATTTCTTCTTCAGTTTCTTTAGTATACTTATAACCCACAGTCGGATCCCAAGATTCAGGATTATGACATCCGACACAGTGATGACTACAACCAGCTACGAAAACAGTACATCTAATACCATTCCCGTTAGCGACGTCGCACTTATTTATACTAATGTAGTTCATCTGTAAATTTTCCCCCTAATTGTAGGAATCGGATTAACAAACTTCCGATGCTGTTTCCTACTATACAAATTAGTAAATATCCAAAATGGATTAATTCCAATTCGGATGCGCCGATGTAGAAACTAATAGCAATACAGTGAGTAAAGCCGGCAAGAATAAATGCCATGACTCCCAATACTAAGGGGAAGATACTTTTACTCTTCTTATATAGTTCTACGCTAAGATATATACATATTCCGCAGCCGATACTCTCTAAGAATACTCTAAATGGAGATCTATTAATGATATTTTCCATGATCGAAATCGATCCGTTTCCGGATTTATATAGTAATCCTACTAAAAACGCACTAAATACGTTGAATAATAGGATCCACGCGGCATCCGCAAATGATTTCTTCGAATTACAGTATCCAATTACTCCAGTATAGAGTTTTGCTTCTAAAAATACTACTGATATTAGCCCTAAGCTGAAAAGAAAGGCGCCAATATACTTATTTTCACAATTTACATATAAAATACCAGCCAGGGCAATTAAAACCCCGGCCAATATTGACTTAATTGTTAGTTTAGCAAGATTGCTCGCACTCATCCTCTGACCTCCAGCCTTTTGTAAGTTTAATGTGTTGGAATCGGTCTTCTACTTCTTTCTGTTTGCCATAGTTAAACGCAGTTTTGTAATCATTTGTTAAGTATCCTGTTACTCTACGTAGCTGTTGGATATTCTTACTACCGCACTCAGGACAACTGTCGTTGAACTCCTCGGTGTAGCCGCAGTCTAAACAAGTATCATTACTAAGATTAAGCGCGAAGTATGGGATATCTTTGTCCATCGCGTAATTAACAATAGTTTCTAAAGCATCGATGTTCGACTTCGCTGCACTATCTAATTCTACATAAGTAATACATCCTGCTGATGAATATCCTGTTAATTCTGATTCGATGTCGATCTTTCTAAAGATATCCATTTCTTCCCAAACTGGAACGTGCATACTATTAGTGAAATACTCGCGATCTGAAACGCGTTCGATTTCGCCGTACTTCTCCTTGAACTTCTTCATAGCAGTATAACATAAGTTTTCAGCCGGAGTGTAATAAACACCAAAGTTTAACTTATACTTGTTCTTGAATTCTGCTACTCTTTGTTTAAATAACGCTTCAATTCGATGAGCTAATGCCATACCTTCAGGGTGTGTATGATTACATCCCACTAAAAGTTCTAGTGTCTCTGCTAATCCGAGCTGACCGATCGCGAGAGTACCGTGTTTGAGTGCAGACTTGATTCCTTCTTCAGGTTTGTAACCAAGCATTACATTATTCTCATACATGAACTTCGCCGCAGATGGATCCTGAGCACAGATGTAGTCATATCTCTCTATCAGCATGTCTTTAGCTTCGTGAATCTTAGTATCTAGTAAAGCCATGAAACAATCTACGTCTCTGCCGGCTTCCATAGCAAGTGTCGGCATGATGATAGTAACTGGGCAAAGGTTTCCTCTACCATCCTTAGTCTGAGGATTAACTCCTTCGTCATGGTTGATGTCGAATCCGTTAGCAGTTCTACAACCCATAGTAGAGAAGTAGGTTTTAGGATCATTACGATCGTAACCTGCGTTACCTGACCAGTCAACGTTAGCGTAGTTCGGGTAAAGTCTGCGTGCAGTAGATTCTAGTGCAAGTCTGTAGAGATCGTAGTTAGGTGTTCCCGGACGATCATTAACTCCTTTCATGTACTGGAAGATGCCGCAGGGGAAGATGCTAGTGCGATGATGCTTACCAACACCCTTGATGCAACCTTCTAGTAAAGCTTTGATGATTAATCTACCTTCAGGTAATGTACAGGTTCCATAGTTAACAGAGGAGAAAGGTAACTGATTACCGGATCTCGACTGAAGTGTATTTAGGTTGTGATACATTCCCTCAACTGCTTGTTTAGTTTCACGTCTCACTTCAAACAAAGCTTTCTTATAAAGCTTGTCGTCTAATGCTGCGGATCCCATGAAGAAGTCTTCGACAGTAAGATTTAGTTGAACTAGATATTCTTCCTTATGTTCCTGGATCCAATCATCGATTTCAGAATCACTAAGTTCATCTAGGTCTAGAGCGTAAAACTCTTCAGTATCTTTAAGATACTCGAACAGATAATGTTTCATAAGTGACTTACGTACATAAGGTACCATAGTCCAATCTAAATGCGTAGCTGCAACACCACCGAATTGTTGTAGCGACTGTAACTGGAAGATTACTGCCACGAGTTGGAACGCGGTGTTGATCGAAGATGCCGGACGAATGTCGGTCTGTCTAGTGTTGAAACCATTTGCTAGTAACTGATCGAACGGGATACTTAAACAGTTGTGGCAACCTAATGCGTAACTGTCAAGGTCATGGATATAAATCTCATTATTAAGATGATTCTCCCTCGACTTCTTACTCATACAATTATTTAGTGCAAACCACTTCATCAACTCATTGGCTGCTTCTCCCTTACGACCTCCGAAGGAAGCTTCATCCAAGTTGGCGTTCTGATTAACGATGTTGGTACCGTTAAGTTTCTTAGCAATGTCTTTTAGTAACTTTGACTTGTTGTCACGATTACGCGTTCTCATGTCTCTGAAAAGGATATAGGATTTCGCGGTTCTATTAAACTTAGATTTGAGAAGAGTATCTTCTACTAAATCTTGAATCTGCTCAACGCTGATCTGATCTCCCGGGAAGCGGTCGCACTTGTTCACTATAATCTCAGTGATTCTGTCGATGTCTTGTTCGGTCATTTCCCCGATGCGGTCAGCTGCTTTACTAATAGCTTTTTTGATCTTCTCACTACTAAAGTTTACGATCTTGCCGTCTCGTTTTATAACGTTTATATTCATAATTTTAAACCTCCACTTTACGAATATATTTGTTCCCAAATTTTTGGGGGTAATAAGTTTAGCAAATTGTTTTTCCCCATAATAAAAAAATATATTGAGGAAAATACCCCAATATATTATACAATATTTCCTTATTAAACTGACTGCTTCGCTGATAACTTTTTCCAGAAACTAAAGAAGATCGCGACGCCATCTCCGTAGAAATAATAGCGTTCAGTGTTGTTAGTTTCGCTGATCACAAACTTACCCTTATCCCTAAATCTGTTAAGATAAAGCGCTCCGACCGGTTTGTGGTTAATATCCTGTAGTTCGATTACCGGAGACTCTTCTTGTTCTGCGTATAGTGTAAATAGTGTGGTGAGATTACTTTCCATTAGGATTATTCCCCCTGTGATCCCAGAGTTCTTCCTCTGGTCTATACTTACCTACTAAAGTATCTATTACGTGCCCGCTGAGTACGTATTCATAATACTCCTCTAACATATCTTCAGCGATTTCCTTTTCTTTTTGATAATAGTTAATACATTGCTTAAACTGTTTTAGAGCTAGTATTGTCTGTAAGTCTTGTTCGTTTAACTTTACTTGGGTTAAATATGTTTTATAGGTAGATGAATACAGATTTCTAAATATCTTGAGTACTGTATCGATACTAAAACAGTACGTTTTCGCCGCGAGTCGTTCTTGTCAGTGTCTAATAAATTCAAATTGGGAATTCTTGCCCGCTAAAGCTTTCTGTACTAATTCCATAAATAGTTCTTCGCTTTCCGGCGGATTATTGAATTCTCCGTTGTCTCAAAAATTATATTCCATGTTGTTTTCCTTTTCTAGTACTATTATATTATACGATAAGAAAAAAAAGATATGCTATTTACATAGCATATCCTCTTTGGAAGTCTTCAATATACTGATTTGGGATTTCAGTAAGAATTTTTTCAACATCTTGTTTCTTACCAAAAGTAAATCCGTAGTTATCAATTAAATCCCAAACAAAAGAAACATTATCAATTGCTTTTTTATTGGTAGTAACTTTTTGTTCTAAGATTCCAGAAACTTCAGCGTCAAAACTAATCTTACAACTTAAACTCCATTGCATTGGATGACCGTTGACCGTTTTCTTTTTACTATCAACTACATATCTATCAGCATCTTGACCAAAGTTTTTAATAAACCAACTTTCCATATAGTCTGGCATCGAAGCTTTAATAGATTTTGTATGTTTTGCTAACCAGCCCAAAACTTGATAGTGAGTCATCGGTAAATCAAACAAACTAGAAGTGTCTTCAGGTTGAAGTTGGTCTAATTTCGACAAAGCTGATTTTCTTCTGTTTTCAAATTTAATTCTGTCAGCTTCTTCTTTTTTAAGTCGTCTTTCTTCTTCTAATTTCTGTTGAAGAATTTCGGCTTCAAGTCTTGCTTTTTCTTCGGCTTCAGCTTCCATTTTGTTGATTGCAGTCGTCACAGGTTCTAAGTATTTAACTAAAACTGATTTAACTTCGTCGTCGAAAACATAGGGAAGATTTCTATCAAGGATTGTTTTAATTGACAAAGTACAGGACCGATCAGAGTATTGTACTTGAAGATAAATATCCGCAGTTGTTTCTGCGATTCTAACTTCCGTAACCGTACCAACTTGATTACCCTTTTGAATAGTGAAGGATTTAAGTTCGTTGTTAAGGTCTGTATTAAGCTCGTTTACGAATTCGGAATAGTTTGTGTAATTTTGAGTTGAATAGTTTTTCATAACAGTTTCTCCTTGTTCCTTTGATGCTTTAATTATATCATATTTGGTAAAATATGTAAACTGAAAATTGACGAAAAAGAAAAGATTCCCTACCAACTTTAGAATAAGGAATCTTTTCACAAGGAAGAAATATTATTATGAAAAAACAAAACGTTGTGCGTTCAAAAGAAAGTAGGCGAATCTAACTGGTACTCATCGCCTTGAGTTTTTTATAACCCCAACAAAAAACGAAGGAAGGATGTTGCCAAAACGTAAGGTAGAAAACCGGCACAAATAACAGGGTTATACAGTTATCAGGAGGTGATTTGCAAGGATTGTTCCTTACATTATATTATACGATAGACTTTAGTTAATTTTACCAGTTTTAACAAAATTTTTTAAATTATTTTTAATCGGCACACAAAGCTTTTAATTGGAATTCAATCGCATGTCTTTCTAGTGAGTTCTTCTTAAGTTGTAGTAAAAGTAATTCTTCTGTATCTTTATTACAGCGCTCGGCTACAGCAGGAATCATATAATCAAATCCCATCGTTTCATAAAATAAGATTAAAGCTGACATACACTGAATATCCTGCTCTTTAGCCTCAATTTGGGCTTCTAATTCGGCTGTCATTTCTGCGTTTTGAATAAATGCGAATAAACTATCTTGTGGTGGTAATTGTGTCTTCATGGGTTAATTTTGACTCCTTAATCAGTATATTTGAAATTGATCCATTTTGAAAATTAGAAAATCGAATTTGGATCAATTCCGACATTCTGTTTTTGGGGTACTCCAATAAACGTTCCAGGCTTCTTAAACGGACTATCTATTTTATTTATAGCCCAAGTGGCGTCCTTATAAGAATTTACCGTTGCAATTTCGATAATCTTAAGTCTCAACGTTTTATTATCTGTATATTCGGTGACCGTTTTCTCGAATACTTGCACTACAGCTTTAGTGAATCTACAATTTGCTGCATCAATCATCCCGTCGACCCATCTTTCGTAAGCCGCACGTACTTCAGGGTCTGTTTCCAGTATCGCTCGCTTCATAGTAGACTTAATACCAGCAACCTTAGCAGCTTTTTCATCTGCCGAAGTCTTTCCGCCCTTCTTAAGTTTAGTAGTGTCTTCGTCAGTGATGATTGCAACCATTCCGTTGACCGCAATTGAGATTTTATTAGGATCTTCGAGGTCTCGGAGAAATACTCCAAGCTTAATTAGTGCTTCTTCTGCCTTCAATTGCTTACTAACCGTAAGTGTAGTCTCGCGTTCTACGTAGTCTCGGTCCAACGGGAAGAATCCTCTCTCGTCCATAGTCTGTTTCTTGACCACCTGTTTGAGAATGCTCTGCAGTTCTGCCCAATACGCAGCGACTTCAAAGCCTGCAATCTTCACTAAACGTTTATTTAATTTAAGATCATCAAATAAATCTAAATACAAAGCGAATTCCTCCTAACCTCTCAAGCGATTTGATAGAAATCTTTCGCACCGCTTAGAGTTTTTGATAAGTATCTGTAAAGTTTTTGGTTATTTGCGCTACGAATCGTGCTTAATGCGGCTTCAAACTCTGCTTCTACTACTCTGTAGTGCTTGTGAAAATACGTAGAATAATCTTCAGGAAGATTACTTAAGATTTGTACGCATCTAAATGGCCAAAATTCACTTGATCGTTGAGTATACTTCACTGGATTACCCATAGAATCTACACTTTTTACAGTCTTCTTCGTAACTTTTTGCACATCGTTAAATGCAATAGTATCTAAAATAATTGCTTCTACGATCTTTTTCTTGTTAATGTAGCGCTGTACTAGAGAAATTGCAGAGGCTGCGCCCTCATCAAATGCGGCACGGTCTAATGCACCTTCATCTACTAAAGTATCTAACATCGTAGTTTTGCCTTCAGAATCCAACTCTGCCTCTAAAGAATAAGTATTAACGTTTGCTTTGTTCTTTTGTAAGTTCAAGTCGTAATACTTCTGCACGCGAATAGTTTCAATACACTGATTGATACATTGCTGTGCATTAACTTTGTTCTCAGGGTCTTGCCACTTTCTATACTTGCAGGCATACTCAATAGCTTCATACAACCAACCCATAAAGTCGATGTAATCTAAACCTTGAATAGGACTGCGAGTTTTCAATCTACTAATTACATACCAGAATCTTAACATAAGTCCAGCGATGTATTTATTTTTATTACGTTCGTTCTTGGTATCTTTGGCTAAACAATAGCGGTCAATCATTACTTGAATGACATCGCGGCCTTTTGCGGAATAGTCAATTCCATCTTCGTCTTTTAATAGTTTAGCCCAAACCTTAAACTCGTTAAAAGCGGTGTTCAACATACTTCTCTTATTACTCCCCTAATTATTTTCCAATGAAATGATAACTAACTTTAGTTCTAAACTCACTAACTCCCTTAGCTTGTCTTGCGGTTGCAATATCTTCTACAGATGCAAGTCCTTGATAAACTTTCGCTGCTTCAAAGTGATTAAGTCTAACAAGCTTTTCTGCCGCACCGTCCGACGTAACTCTTTCAAAAATGTAATAATAAGTTTGTCTACCAGGTTGCTTAGATGCTGTACCTTTCATAGTTTTCTTAGGTTGCACTCTACTAATACCAACGTGAGTACAGGTCCAGTTGCCGAATTGTTTGTTCAAATACTTCGATGTTCTTTTCATTGTTAATGCGTCTCCCTAAATTTTATATTTTAATTATATCGTGTTTCAAATAATTTGTAAAGTTGTTATTGACGAATTTCAAAAGTTTTTTCTTCCCAATTTTCAACCGCAATTTCAAGTCC
>JAEIGA010013133.1_pt1 | contig 12601 bp, 10 predicted proteins | sample 9270691 | NCBI WGS metagenome assembly JAEIGA01 (sample SAMN17057246, study PRJNA624740) | gut metagenome | biome: biome; isolation source: fecal sample | host: Bos grunniens | place: China: Xizang | collected 2019 | reverse complement strand
TCTGCTTCGTCTTTGAGTGAGCGTGCTCCAGATCTCGTTGCAACTGGTTTGGTCAAGGTTTATGGCGACCGAACTGTTGTTAACGGTATGGATGTCTCTTGCTCGTGTGGTGAGATTGTAGGGCTTCTTGGTCCCAATGGCGCCGGCAAGACGACGACATTTTATATGGTCGTGGGGCTTGTCCATCCCAACGCAGGACAAGTAATGTTTCGCGGCGAAGATATTACACCATTGCCTGTTTTTATGCGTGCACGCAAAGGGCTTGGGTATCTTGCACAAGAGCCCAGTATTTTTAGAAAGCTTTCGGTGTGGGATAATGTTATGGCAATTCTTGAAACGTTGCCGCTTGATAGCAAGCGCCGTAAAGATCGCGCCGAAGAATTGCTTGAGCCTTTTGACTTAATGAAGGTGGCCAAGCAGCCTGCTTATACTCTCTCTGGCGGTGAGCGCCGTAAATTGGAGATAGCACGTGCTTTGGTGCGCGACCCAGCTATCTTGATGCTCGATGAACCTTTTGCGGGAGTCGATCCTTTGTCTGTTAATGAAATTCAGGACATAATCCGCCGATTAGCTAAGAAGGGTTTAGGTATTATCATTACCGACCACAATGTCCGTGAGACACTTTCCGTTGTGGATAGGGCCTATATGGTATATAATGGTCGTCTTTTAAAAGAAGGTACTACAGAGGTTCTCGTTCGTGACGAAGAGGTCAGAGCGAGATATCTCGGTGACAGTTTTAGAATGTAATAATTTTCAAAAGGGTAAAAGAAAGGAGCAAGATCATGAGCATAGAAATAACGATGAGGCACAGCGATGTTCGACTTGAGGCGCTCAAACAGTATGCCGAACTTCGAATGAACAAGCTTGCAGCAAAATTTCCTAAGGTAACAACGATTAATATTGTAATCGATGTTGATGTCAAAAAGCACATGTACATGGCTGAAGTTATAGCCAATCGTCTTGGTGAAACTGCAGTAGGTGCGAAGGAGTTCTCGGAGAGCGCGAAGAGTGTCATTGACGCTGCCGCCGCCCGTGCCGAGCGCCAGCTTCTTCGTATGCGCGTAAAAGCGCGTAAGGGTGCTGTCCGTAAACAGCGTGCAGCATCGGTAAAGAACTGAATGTACTGCTAAAATGAAGAGCCTCCCAGCCAAAGATGCTGACAAGGGATTGACCTTCACGGTTGCCGACATTTTGGAAGCCGGCCGCGAGCGATTAAAATTAAAGCTTGTGGCGGGTGCGTCCATGATTGACAAGGTAATCGCCGAGCCTAGTGTTAATAGGTTGGGATTGGCTCTAACTGGCTTTTTCGGGTGCTTTGCCTGGAAACGTCTTCAGATGCTTGGTAATGCGGAGTGGGCGTATTTAGATTCGCTCTCGCCTGAAGAACGCACATCGCGCTTTAGAGATATTATCGCTCATAAGGCGTGGATTTTTGTTATAACTGCCGGTCGCCATGCAACTGAAGAAGAAGTACGTATAGCCGAAGAGTGCGGCGCGGTCATAATGGAAAGTCCTCTTAAGACCCGCGTATTCTCCCGCCATGCCACATTTATAATGGAGCAGTTAGGGGCGCCTCGTACTTCTTTGTACGGGACGATGGTTGAGGTTTCTGGAATTGGAGTTTTAATAGAGGGCGATCCAGGACTTGGCAAGAGTGAAACGGCTCTTGGTCTTATAAAGCGCGGCAATGTTTTGATTGCCGATGATTTGACTTGCATTCGTAAGGATGTCGCGACAAATCTTTTGTTTGGAAGTGCAAGTGAATCTACAGCTGGCTTTATGGAGATTCGCGGGATTGGAATTATGAATGTTCCCCGCGTATTTGGCGTTGCAGCTGTGAGAGGTGAAAAGCGGCTCCAATTGGTTTTAACACTTAAGAAACTTGATGAAATTCGCGGTGAGGTTGACCGTATCGGGCAAACTCGCAGGTCTCGAACGATATTAGGTGTTGATATTCCTAATATTGTGATTCCCGTATCGGAGGGGCGCGATCTCGTTAATTTAGTCGAAACTGCGGCGCAGCAATACAAGTTGATTGCGGAGGGGTATGATCCTGTAGCGGATTTGTCCGAGCACCTCCACCGCAGAGCAGAAATTTTCAAGGTGACAAAAGGGAAGGGTAAAACAAATGGCTGAAAAAATCATACGCGAATTGACATTGTTGAATAAGTACGGCATGCATGTGCGACCTGCTGGGCTTTTTGCTAAAGTTGCCAGTAGGTTTGATGCCGATATTGAGGTTGAGAAGGACGGCAACTCAGTTTCAGGCAAGTCGATTATGGCACTTATGACACTTGAAGCTACTTGTGGAGCTGTGCTTAAAGTTACAGCAAGTGGTCCTCAGGCTGTCGAGGCTTTAGATGAACTTGAGGCACTTGTTGCGCGCAAGTTCGATATCCCGGATGAACAGTAAAGCGATGAAAACGGTTGCGGGGTTGGCTACAGCGAGAGGTTTCGCTGTAGGCCCTGCGTTTATTTATCGCGGCGACGGCGAAATTCCAATTAAGGAATTCGTTGTCGAGGAGGATTGTGTTCAATCGGAAATACAGCGTCTGCAGCGTGCGCTTGTTGAAACAAAGCGCGACCTTGAGGGGTTGATTGCCGTTTTAAAAGAGCGTACAGGGCGTTCCGATGTGCGTGTTTTTGAGTGTCATTTAATGATACTTGAGGACGCGGTTCTTCAAGAAGAGACCAAAAACTACGTTCTCCATGATAGATTAAATGCCGAGGCTGCCGTGCGCAGGACGGCTAATGGAGCTCGCGCGCAGTTTGAGCGGATGAATGACCCGTATTTTCGTGAACGGGTAAGAGATCTTGATGATATTGAGCGGCGCCTTTTGAAGGTGCTTATTGGTTTTGACAGGAATCCTAAACTCGACCTTAAGGTTCCGTCCATAATTGTTGCTGATGACTTAACGCCGTCTGAGACGGTACAGTTGCCTAAAGAGTTTGTGCTTGGTATCGCTATCAATGGCGGTTCTACTACAAGCCATGCAGCGCTTTTGGCAAGAGCTTTAGCAATCCCGGCTGTTACTGGCCTTGGCGATATTACTTCACGCGTAACGCCAGGAGCGACTATTCTATTAGATGGTACCAATGGTGCTGTAACAGTCAACCCTGATTTTGAGACGCTAAGTCAATTTAAAAATCTTGTTTCGCAGCAGAAGGCTCTTGCTAACGAAACGAAATCATTGGCTCCCGCCGGCACGTTAAAAGACGGAGGTCAGGTTTATATATATGCAAATGTCCATCCTGGAGTACCCGTTGCAAGCGTGAAGGAGTATGGCGCGCGCGGTATTGGGTTGTACCGCAGTGAGTATCTATGGCTTGCGAATGAGCGCGAGCCAAGTGAGGATGAGCAGTTCGAAGCTTACAAAGATGCAGTAGAGTTTGCAGAAAAATTCTTGCCTAATTCGGCTACTACAATTAGAGCATTAGATATAGGTGGTGATAAACTTGTGCGTGGCATCACGACAAAGGAGTCTAACCCGTTTCTTGGAAATCGTTCGATTAGGTATTTGCTATCTAACAGAGATGTTATGCGCACTCAGTTTAGGGCTATATTGCGTGCTTCGGCATATGGTAAGGTGCGCCTGATGTATCCGATGGTTTCTTGTATCGAAGAGCTTGTGGAAGCGGCTCGTGCGCTCGAAGAGATAAAGGCCGAATTGACGAAAGAGGGCATTGCATTTGACAAGTCAATTCCCGTTGGGGCTATGATTGAGGTTCCAAGTGCGGCACTTAATGCCGAAAATTTAGCCCGTCATGTAGACTTTTTCTCTATAGGCACCAACGATCTTGTTCAGTATACGATGGCTGCAGATCGGGCGAATGAAGCGGTCGCTCATCTTTATCAGCCATTAAACCCTGCTGTTACAAAGTTGGTGAAAATGACGATATCAGCAGCAAAAGAACATGGACTGCCTATTAGTGTATGTGGAGAGTCTGCCGCAGTTCCTGTTGTTGGTGTGTATTGGGCCGCATTGGGTATAGATACTCTTTCAATGAGTGCATCATATATTCCAGTTATGACTAAACTTCTTTCGCAGTTGACCCGTAAAGATCTCGATGAGTATGCGAAAATACCCGAAATGATGCCGCCTGGATCAACAGCGCAAGATATCTTTACGGCATGTCATGATTGGTTGCTTGCTAAAGTACCTGATTTGAGCGAGTCGTTGCTATGATGCGTGTCCCTGAGATCCTACTTGAACACGTTGCGTTTAGCACGGGCGAGGAAGAGGTTGATAATAGGCTTGTGCTTCCCGAAAAAGTGCTCGCTGCCACCGGTTTTTATAAGCGGTATGTTGTTCGCAAAGGTACCTCGCTTGTTGATCTTGCCTCTCGCGCAGTTGCATCAATCCCAAGAAGTGAGTTAGATGATATCGGTGGGATAATTTTTGCTACGTTTTCTTCGGAAAACCGTTTCCCGTCGCCATGTGTAGAGCTTGCGTCTCGATTTTCATTGCCGTCTGACATTCCAATGTTTGACGTTCAAATGGCATGTAGTGCATATCCATATGCCGTTTATCTTGCCTCAAAACTTTCCGTTGATACGGGAAAAAAGACTCTCTTGATTGACGGCGATATTCAGTCGGCGTTATGCGATGGTAGCGATACCGTGACAACTCCGCTTTTTTCAGATGCCGTGAGCGCAACGCTTGTAAGCGCTGGTGATGGACCAAAGAGCGAGGTCGCATTTTTTAATCGCGCTTCAAATGCCTTGTCGTGCTCGCCGTTGGGGCCGATTACTATGGATGGATTTGGCGTTTTCTCATTTGTAGCTTCTGAGGTAACGCCAATGCTTAAGAGTTTTGTCTCTTCTCTTGAAAACGGACAGATTGACGCATTTGTCCCACATCAGGCAAATATGTATATGGTTCGCCAGCTTGCCAATTCGTTAAAGTTATCTGAAAAACTTGTAACGAGCGGTGAAGATTTTGCCAATCCCGGCTCAACATCAATTCCTTTGACTATTGCATACCGTAATGTTAAAGGGCGCGTTTTAATCGCAGGATTTGGCGCTGGGTTGTCTGCCAGCGCCGCCGTAGTTACAGTGCGATAAAATATTTTTTAAATATTTTTGCCACCAGCGAGAGTCTGCGCAATATTTAAGTAGCAACTACGCATACGATCGCAGGCATTAAGTATGTCAAGGTGAGCTAATGTGCGCATTGGGGCGTTTCCAACGAACGAGAGGGCGCTCTGACGCGCTTCACGCACCTTAATGCGAATATTGTCAGAAAGTTCTTCTGCGTTTGAGACAGGCTTGGTGTCGGACTCGTTCTCAAAAACCTTGAGAGTAGATTCAACAGCTACGGCTAATGCGCACAAGTGGCTGTAGATGTTGAGGGTGTTTGTTTTGGCCTCGGGCATATACTCGCTATTGTTGGAGAGTAAGCGTTTAAGCGATTTGAGTATTATGCATTCCTCATCTGAAATAGATTCTAATTCATCGGTAATGCGCAAAATAGCACGGGCTCGTATTGCAACGTCTGCAGGCAAGCGCGATGTCATAACTCGGCCGAGGAATTCTGTGATTTCTTGCTGAACACGGTCAAGGATGTCTTCGCGGTGAAAAACATGGTCAATTTCGTCCTCGGTAGCTGTACCATTGATAGCATTGCGGATATTGTCCATCATATCAAGGTTGCTTTTTGACATGAACATAACCTCGCGGAACGCTTGTTCGCAAGCAATCTGCGGGGATTGCTTAACGTGCTTTTCAAGATATGTCAAGCGTGTTTGTTCAGCGCCAGGTTTAGTCTTAGAGGGAACGAGTCTGGTGATGAAGGCCGCATACTGTTTGACAAAAGGCATAAATACCAAAGTCGTAATAATATTGAATGTGGTATGGATAAATGCCATTGGAGCGGCGGGTGAGTTTTGCCAGCTGGGGAAGATGGATTTAGTGAACGGAAGAACAACCGGTATAAAAATAGGCATAATTAGAACCGTGCCAGCAATGTTGAAAAATGTATGGGCAATAGCGGTTCGTTTTGCTTCAGTTGTGCTGTTGAATGCCGCAAGCCATGCGGTTACTGTTGTACCTATGTTCATACCAAAAACGGTGGCGGCAGCAGTTTCAAATGAGATGATGTTTTGTATGGAAAGAGTCATCGCAATAGCCGTTGTAGCAGCGGAACTTTGCACGATGCCAGTAAAAATCATTGAAACCAAGAAGCATTTAAGAAGCCCAGGTACAGTATCTGCACGAAGGGAAGCGAACATATCACGTATAGCCGGGTTTGCTTTTATTGGTGCAACGCCTTGATTCATCCAGTAAAGCCCCATGAATACAAGACCTAAGCCAATGAAAGCGAGACCAAGATTGTGGGCCGATTCTTTATTGATAAAGAAGTAGAGTATTGCTCCGATTGTAATTATTGAAAGACCGAGTAATCCGACATCAGGAACGAAAGCAATAATCCATGCTGTCGTTGTAGTGCCAATATTAGAGCCGATAATGACATTAATGGCCTGCTGGAGATTTAATAAGCCTGAAGAGACAAAGCCAACGGCAATTACAGTTATAATAGATGAAGACTGAACAATTATTGTCGAAATACATCCCGTAAGAATTCCGGCAATACGATGGGTCGTGGCAAGCGCCATGAATTTTTTCAACCCACGGCCGCTAAGGGCTTGGAGACCTTCGGAAAGATGTTTCATTCCAAGGAGGAATGTGCCGAGACCACCGGCAACAGTTAAAATAATTGTAATTATGTCTTTCATTGTGGAAAAATTTTATTTTGTTCATTATATAATTTGATTGTTAGTGTTTTGTTAGGTTTGATCGGATGCTGATGGCATGGTGATGTTTCATCTTAATTTAGAAAATGATATAATTATAGAAATAAATTGGAGGACATTCTTATGAATATGACAAAAACAGTAATTTCATCATTCGTTTTTTGTACAACGTTAGCATTATTTGCTGATCCTTTTGGCGCTCCGCCAGATGCCGTGCATGCTTGGGGCGTGCATGACGATTATCGCCCTGGCGTAAAAAAGATTACTGCCGACGGCGTTAAGCCGCCGTCTGATGCAATCGTTCTTTTTGATGGTACATCTGAATCAATTCAAAATAACTGGTGCGATCACAAAGGCAACCCGACAAGATGGAAATTAAACGAAAAAGGTGAACTTGTTTCCGTTCGCGGCGCAGGTTCAATTTTTACCAAGCGTAAATTTTCTGATTGCCAGCTTCACGTTGAATGGGCCGCTCCCGAAAATATAATCGGTGTGGGCCAAGGGCGCGGCAACTCTGGTGTGTTTCTTATGGGTGAATATGAAATTCAGGTTCTTGATTCCTATGAAACAGATCCCTCTAAAACCCCAAATCCCAATCCCAATTATTCCGATGGTCAAGCAGGTGCGGCATACGGCCAAAATCCTCCAGCTGTCAACCCATGCCGTGCACCAGGAGTCTTCAACACATACGATATAATCTTCCACGCTCCACGCTATAATTCTGACGGCACTATTCGTCTCCCTGCCAACATTACTGTGCTTTTTAACGGAGTGCTTGTTCAGGATAATTGGAAATTCGACGGTCCTACAGGTTTTCGCCATCGCGCATTCTATAGGCGTATACAGGCCAATAATTCTGTGACGGAAATTGTTCCTAAATCTCCGTTGTCTTTCCAGGATCACGGCAACCCCGTGAAGTTCCGCAATGTTTGGATACGCGAAATTTCTAACCCTGAGGAAAATGTTACACATGGTAGTTATTACGCAAAGCCAGAAGAAGTTCTTAAACTTCGCGCTAAAACCGCAGCTGAGCTTGATGCCTCATTTGAAAAGAATTGGGGTAAAGAAAAGCTTGGTCGTAAACTCCTTGAAGCATGGCGCGTTGCATCCTATGAGGCAACTCCTGCAAGGCTTGAGCGAGTGAAAAAACTTGAAGAAGAATTCATTTCATCTTCCAAAGGCATTACGGCTGGCGAAATGTGGCCAAAGTTTGGCATTGGAAAGTGGGAACTTCGCAATTATTATTATGACCTTGTTGTTGCCGGGGCGACTGAGCAAAACAATCCAACTATCAAAGCTATTGACAGTATCAAGTGATAGCTTTATAAGGAAAAATAAATGAAAGTAGTTATTTCGTCTGATCACGGAGGTATTGACCATAAGGCTGCATTGGTTTCTGCTCTTTCAAGTATTGCAGAAGTCAATGATTTGGGACCTGCCGACAAGTCAAGCTGCGACTATTCAGATTACGCAATTAAAGTTGCGATGGCGGTGTCCTCCGGCAAAGCTGATTTTGGTATTTTGATTTGCCGTAGCGGAATTGGTATGAGTATGTGTGCGAACCGCTTTCAAAATGTCAGAGCGGCGCTTTGCCATACTACCAATGGCGCAACAATGACTCGCTATCATAACGGTGCAAATGTGCTATGCCTCGGTGCAGACGTCGTATCTGCTGAATACGCTGTTGAAATAGCTAAAACATTTATTTCCACTCCTATTGACAATGATAGCCGCCATGAGCGTCGCCGTTCTAAACTTGAACGTGCACAACGTTTTTCGGATGTGTCCGGGCTCATGTCGGCAGACCCGGAGGTTTTTGCGGCTATCGAGGCTCAGACCATTCAAGAAGATACCGAAATCAATCTTATAGCGTCGGAAAATACTTCATCAAGAGCTTGCCGTCAAGCGGCAGGTTCAGTACTTATGAATAAGTACGCTGAAGGTTATCCGGGTAAGCGTTGGTATTCGGGGTGTCAGCCTGTTGATGCCGTAGAGGAATTGGCTTGCAAGCGTGCTTGTGAGTTGTTCGGAGCCGATCACGCCAATGTACAGCCGCATTGCGGAAGTGCTGCAAATATGGCAGTGTATTTTGCTGTGCTAAATCCCGGTGACACGATTTTAGCGATGAGCCTTGACCAAGGTGGGCATCTTACACATGGTTCACCTGTCAACTTCTCGGGTAAACTGTATAACATTGTTCCTTATGCTGTAAATCCCGAAACTGAACAGCTTGATTATGATCAGATTGAGAAGCTTGCTATCGAATCAAAGCCCAAACTTATCCTTAGCGGTGCTTCAGCATATCCTCGTATTATAGATTTCAAGCGGATTCGTGAAATCTGCGACAAGGTGGGCGCTATAATGCATGTTGATATGGCACATATTGCTGGTCTTGTTGCTGGAGGAGCTCACCCGTCACCTGTGCCGTATGCGGATTTTGTTACTACTACGACCCACAAGACACTTGGTGGTCCGAGGGGCGGCATGGTTCTTTGCAGGGAAAAATGGGCTAAAGTTCTTGATAGTGCAGTATTTCCCGGTATGCACGGTGGCCCTCTTGAAACCATAATCGCCGCTAAAGCTGTTGTGTTTCGCGAGTGGATGCTTCCTGAAAAGCAAGGCTATGCCCAAAAGGTCGTAAAGAATTGCCAAGTTATGTGCAAGACATTACAAGACCGCGGCTACAGGATTGTTTCCGGAGGAACAGACAATCATCTCTTCCTCGTTGATGTAAAGAAGACTCGTGGGATTACCGGTAAGGACGCTGCAGCGGCTCTTGATTCTGCGGGTATAGTGGTAAATAAAAACACTATACCTTACGATACGGAATCGCCATTTAAGACATCGGGTATTCGTTTAGGAACCGCATCAGTGACTACGCGCGGAATGGGAGAGGCCGAGATGATTAAGATCGGCACTTGGATTGCAGATGTTCTTGATAATATCGCTGATGTGACTATTCAAGAACGTGTAAGGCGCGAGGCCAAGGATCTTGTTGCGAATTTCCCTGTTCCATAAATCGGATTGAATAATGCCTAAAGCAGCGGTAGTCGGTATTGTTGGTAGAACAAATGCGGGTAAATCAACGCTCGTTAATCGTCTTGTTGGCGAAAAGGTTTCAATCGTTTCACCGGTTGAACAAACGACTCGCAATACTATTCGCGGAATTGTCGACGAACCACGCGGTCAACTTGTCCTTTTAGATACGCCGGGGCTTCATAAGGCTGTTGGCAATCTTGGGCGCATTCTAAATAGAATGGCGCGTCGCAGTGCTGCTGGTGCCGATATTTTAGCAGTTATATTTGACGCCTCTGAAGAACCTCAAATGGAGGATTTTGGGTGGATGGCGCGTGTAGCAAAAGAAGCACCGGAGAAATTGGTGTTTGTTCTTAATAAAGCCGACCGCAATCCATTTTACGAGGATGCGTTTAAGATGGCTTGGGACGAGGCGCTATCCGATTTTCTTGCGGCAAATCCTGATGCCGAAGTTAAGCGTGCAGCGCCTCATTGGGTTAAAGCGATTTCCACTACAGAGGGAGGTGCCAACCGGGCTCTAGATAAGTTTTTTGACTTGGCAGAAGAGGGGGAGCGCCTTTTCCCTGAGGATATTGTCACCGATTATCCCAGAAAGCTTGCAATTGCCGATGTGATCCGCGAGAAATTCCTTGCAAAACTCCATCAGGAAATTCCGCATGAGCTTGGTATTGCTGTAAAAGACATTATTGAGAGCGGTGACAGATGGGATGTAGAAGCCGATGTTATTGTTAATCGTAATTCGCAAAAGCCAATTGTAATCGGTAAGGGCGCACAAACTCTTAAGATGGTGCGTAAATTTGCAGAACGCGAACTTTCAGGGATGTTTGGTGTTAAGGTCGCTCTTAAATTGTGGGTGCGTGTTGAGCCCAAATGGATGCAAAACGAGCAGTTGCTTGTTCAGATGGGGTATATGGGTGGCGAAATTTAACATGACTAAATTTATAGCTTTTATATCTGTCATCCTCACTTCAACGGCGCTTTTTGCATTGGAGCCACTTGAGATCGCAAAGAAGGCTTTACGCGATGGGCTTTGGGACATTGCGCGTTCGCACGCTTCAAAAATAACAACAGATGAGGCCAGATTGATTATTCTTGAGTGCTTTGCGCGTGAAGGAAAATGGGACTCAATAAATAAATCTCTTGAGAATTGGCTTGTTCCAATCAGCGATTCTTTCAACTATTACCGCGCATTGGCAACTGCTAAAATAACTGGAAATCAAAAACATTTATCGGGATTCGTCTTTAGTGATCCGGCAAATGCGAGAAAGCTTGCGCTTTTGCGCGCGCAGATGGCGTTTTCTGACGGCGAGTTTAAAGATGCAATGGAATTGGTTAAAGAGCATTCGCTTGATTCCTCTGACTGTGATGGCAAGGCGTTGTCTGCCGATATTTACAATTCACTTGGTGAAACAGCCAAGGCTAAAGATTTATGGCGAGATGTTGTTAACTCCACCAATGTTTCAGATATGGCGTATGCTTCGGCAGCATGGAATCTTGGCGAGGTTTCATATCTGCGTAATGGCTATGAAAAGGTTGGCAACATACAATTGCGCCGGTCATTAGGTGTCAAACTTGGTGCTGTGCTTTTGGAATCAGATGAAACTTTTGAAGAAGGGCGCAAGCTTGTTGTGTCTCTTGTTAATGATTTTCCTGGTACTCGCGGTGCTCAAGAAGCGTTAATCTTGTTGGCGGAAAAAACACTTCAAAAGGGTGATTCTTCAGAAGCGGCTAAACTTTTTCATCGCGCAATTGAAGCCTGGCCTGATGCTGCACGCAGTTATGCTGTCAACGATGGATACGGCTGGGCATTGCTAAATTCCGGTAAAAGTTCCGAGGCGCTATTGTCATTTGCTCGCGCAGAACAATGTGCGCAAACGGATTCTCAACGCGCATCAGCAATATTGAAACAGGGAGATGTTCTTGCGAGTTTAGGTCGCGGCGATGAGTCAATGTCAAAATATCGTATTGTGCTTGGCAAATATCCAGAGACGTCTGCTGGCATAAAGCTGAAAACATTGGTGGAACTCAAGGATCTTGAGTCTAAAGGGCGTGATTATTATCATGACTTCCGCTTTAGTGAAGCGTTAAGTGTTTTTTCGGAGATTGCCAAAAAAGATCCTTCCAGAAAACCGAGAATGGATTACCTTCAAATGTTATGTTTGTACGGGCAAGGCAAAGATGTTGAGGCTTCGTTAAAGGCGAAGGATTTGGCTGCAGGGTGCCTTGATGTAACTATCAAAGCCGAAGCTACACTTTGGTTGGCAAAGTTTTTTTATAATGCGTCGATGTGGACTGATTCGTGCACGTTGTTTACGGAATATGCGACAAACATGATGCCAAGGTCTGCGCAGGCTCCATCTGCTCTTTTATGGGCATCGCGTGCTGCTTTTGCGTCAAGCGATTTTCGTCGTTCAATTGATCTGGCGACAAAGCTCGCAATGGATTATCCGGATTCTCCACAAAAGGCTCACGGTTATATACTTCAAGGTGAGGCGCTAATAGAACTTTCCCGCTTCGATGATGCAATTGTTGTGCTTGAGAAGGCTACTCGCGATACTAAAATATCACCTGCCGATAGAATTCGCGCCAAGATACTTACTGCAGACGCATTGTTTGTAATGGGTGCCGATAATCCTATGCGCTATAATGAAGCGCTATCGAATTACCACGAAATACAAATGGGCGCAGGTATAACACATGCTCAAAAAATAAATTTGGCTTTTAAGATTGCCAGAACGCTTGAAAAGTTAAATCGTATTGATCAAGCTCTTGAACAGTATTACAGCGAAGTTGTTTTGGCGTATCGTAATTT
>JAEIGA010013132.1_pt1 | contig 12601 bp, 12 predicted proteins | sample 9270691 | NCBI WGS metagenome assembly JAEIGA01 (sample SAMN17057246, study PRJNA624740) | gut metagenome | biome: biome; isolation source: fecal sample | host: Bos grunniens | place: China: Xizang | collected 2019 | reverse complement strand
CCTCACACCCGCTTTATCTGACGGACCTTGAGGTATGACGTTGAGAACGGTGATGGTGTCGGTCATAGCGTTGAAGACTATGCCGATGCCGTCGAACTCACCCTCAAGCGACTCGTTTACCTGTGTAAATACTTTGCTTGGGATATACTCCGAGTGAGGGTCGAGCTCCGAGAGGAGCTTTGGGATAGCCTTCTCGTAGATGGTGTCGAGGTTTATAGGATCGACGTAGTGGTTGCGGATAGAGAGTATGGTCTGCATCATCTTATCCCCCGCAACGAAACCCTCGATGCTCTCCGCCTCTTGTGCAAACTCCTGATAGCGAGCTATCTCCTGTGATATGGAGCCGAGCATACGCTTGGTGCGGGCGCTCTCCACGCCACGTCCGATGCCGATACCTACCCACGTAGAGCATACCACGGCGATGAGTATCACTATCACCGCAGCCCACGATCTCTTTTTCCCGCTTATCTGCTCCTCGGGAGTCTGCTGCTGTTCCATATCCTCGAAATTTCTCAAAATTGCTTTATGCTTCGCACGCTTATCTAATATCTCTTTGCCCCCTCACTCCGCAACGTTAAAGCCTATTTAGACCTACTTGTTTTTAAATGTATAGGTGAGGCCTACAGAGAGCATTGATGATACCTGAAGCTTGTTAATCTCGGCTCTGTTGTAGTAGAGCTGGAAGTAAATCTGTGTCGAGATGTACTTCGTAGCCTTGATGTCGATTGTGTTCTCCCAACGGAGTGTAGGCACGATATGTTTGTAAGCATCCTTATCCACAGCCTTTGCCATCTGCGAGAGGTCGGTAATCCAACCATAGAATGAGTATGCGGTAGTACGATAGCGCAACCATCCATTCTCTCCCCAAGTCTTGTCGAAGTCGAGCTGGATAGAGAGACCACCCTCGAACTTAGAGCGACCTACAAGCACACCATAGTTGTTGCTTGTGTAGAGGTCATCGCGGAATGTGCCACTCATCGCAATAGGCGCGAGGTTAACCTTCAATGGAAATCTCTCCGAAGGGAGGATGTAGGTGAAACCGAGTGATGCGTCAAGATAACCTGGGGTTAGGAAGTTCGATACGCGAGATATGCCGAGCTGCTTGTCGCCACGTGCGCCATAGCCTGGGGCAAACTGTGTACGGAACTTAACGTTCGCACCATACGACCAATCCTTCACCAAGGCCCACTGTGGTGATGTAGAGAGAGCAATCTCATCGACGTTCTTAAACCATACGCCCTTCTGCTTGCCCTCGAGATCCATCTTCATATTGTTGTATCCAAACTTCGCAGATGCCACGTTCGAGAGTGTGAAACGTCCCTTCTTGTATGTGTGAAGGAAGTTTACGTTGGCAAGGATGGTGATTGCGTTGTCACCCGCCGCCTGCCAAGACTTGCTAAAGGCTGTGAGCGAGCCGTGGAGGTTTGCCGAGAAGTCTACGGTGTTACGCTCCTTGCGGATTGCAAGACGCTCTGCGCGAGCCTTCGCCTCGGAGTAAAACTCCGCATCGAGGTCGTTAGTCTTCATCTCGTTCTTGAACTCGGCCTTGTTGTCGTTAGCCTTAACCTCGTCTACCGAAACCTGAGCCATAGCACATACCGATGTAAGCAACATCAGTGCAAAAAGTGTGTAAAGTCTCTTCATAATGTGTCGTGTATTATAATTAATTTCTATGCAAGGATAACTATTTGCAATGCAAATATAACGAATTTTTCTCAAATTTTTGCTATCTTTGTGATGTAGAAAAGATATTTATTGCATAAAGAAGTTAATTGTATGAAATATATAGGAGCTCACGTAAGTGCATCGGGTGGTGTTGAGAATGCCATCAAAAATGCAAAGGATATAGGCGCTACGGCGTTTGCATTGTTTACCAAGAATCAGCGACAGTGGGTAGCTCCCGCGCTGACTGATAGCCAGATAGCGCAGTTTCGCGAGATGATGAGTGTGGAGGGTTATGCCCCACATCAGGTGTTGCCCCACGATAGCTACCTCATCAACCTCGGACATCCCGAGGCAGAGGGTTTGGAGAAGTCGCGCGAGTCGTTTATCGAGGAGATGCGCCGTTGCGAGTTGCTCGGACTCGATAGATTGAACTTCCACCCTGGAAGCCACCTTAAGAAGATTAGCGAGGAGGAGTCGTTGGCCCTCGTGGCGGAGTCTATAAACTTGGCTCTGGAGCGCACGAAGGGCGTTACGGCGGTTATCGAGAACACCGCGGGACAGGGCTCGAATCTCGGTTATAAGTTCGAGCATCTGGCATATATTATTGAGAGGGTTGAGGATAAGAGCCGCGTTGGCGTATGCCTCGATACTTGCCACTCGTTTGCTGTGGGCTATGACCTTCGCACGAAGGAGGCTCTGGATGCTACGTTTTCGGAGTTTGAGCGCATCGTAGGCTTCAAATATCTGCGTGGTATGCACCTTAACGATGCCCTAAAGCCGTTGGGTAGCCGCGTGGACCGTCACGCACCTCTTGGCGATGGCGAGATAGGCTGGGAGTGCTTCCGATATATTATGGGCGATGCGCGTTTCGATAATATACCGCTTGTTCTGGAGACTCCCGATGAGGCTCGCTGGGCGGAGGAGATTGCGCAGTTGAAGGGCTTTGCAAATTTGTAGTGAGGATTAACTAAAACGATTGAATATGAGACGGATAGTAGTGATTATTATGGCGGTGTTGTGCGTCGAGGCGCTCCACGCGCAAGTGACAATTGAGCGACCTTATGCCGTAGGTGCGGATATCTCGTGGCTGCAGTGGCAGGAGGATAGTGGCGTGCGCTTCTCGGATGGTGGTGTTGAGGGTGATGCTATAGAGATTCTCCGCGATAATGGTATGAACTACATCCGTTTGCGTATCTTTGTGAGCCCAAAGTCGGAACTTGGCTACTCGCAGCGCGATGGCTACTGTGACTTGGAGCATACGCTAAAGATGGCGAAGCGTATCAAGGAGGCGGGTATGTACTTCTTGTTGGATTTCCACTACTCGGATAATTGGGCCGACCCCGCAAAGCAGATTATGCCTCAGGCGTGGCAGACCTACTCTTATGATGAGGTGCGTGATGCGCTCTATGAGCATACGCGCGAGGTGCTTCAGGCTCTCGAGAAGCAGGGTACGATGCCCGATATGGTGCAGGTGGGTAACGAGGTTAGCAATGGTATGTGTTGGCCTTATGGCTCTGTGCGTCATTCGTTTGAGGGACTATGTGGTTTGTTGCGCGAGGGCGTTCGTGCCGTTAGGGAGTATGCCCCATCTGCCGAGATTATGCTTCACGTGGCATTGGGAGGTCAGGCCGAGGAGTCGCAACGCTTCTTCGATGCTATGGCCGAATATGGCGTGGAGTATGACCTCATAGGACAGTCATACTACCCAGAGTGGCACGGCACGTTGGAGGAGTTGGAACGTAATGCTCGCGACCTCGTGGAGCGATATAATAAGCCGCTAATCGTTGTTGAGTATCGCGATTACTATACTGATATTGAGCGTATTGTAAGTTCGTTGCCTAATGGCTTGGGACGCGGAACATTTATCTGGGAGGCGACATCACCACAGTGGGGAAAGCTCTTTGATGAGAGTGGCGCGGCAACCGAGGCCTTGGATGCGTATAATCGTTAAACAAAGAGAGAATGGGATTTGCAGAATTGATTTTGATAGCCATTAGTTTGGCTATGGATGCCTTCGCTGTGTCGTTGGGTAAGGGCCTTTCGGCACGTTGTGTTACTCGCCGTCACGCGATGATTGCTGGAGGTTGGTTTGGTGGTTTTCAGGCACTTATGCCTGTCATAGGCTATCTCCTCGGCCATAGTTTTGCGGGTGTTGTGACGGATGTCGACCATTGGTTGGCATTTGCACTGTTGGCACTTATTGGCGGAAATATGATTCGTGAGGCGATATGGGGCGATGACGAGAAGCAGGATGGTGACTTTGCGCCACGTAAGATGTTTGTGATGGCCGTGGCAACAAGCATCGACGCGTTGGCCGTAGGTATCACTATGGCATTTCTCGATGTTAATATCTGGATTGCCGCGACGGTAATCGGTGTTGTGACCTTCGCAATCTCGGCTGCGGGAGTTATGCTCGGCAGAAAGGTTGGTGGCTGGCTTGGCAGCAAGGCGGGAATTCTCGGAGGTGTTATTCTTATATACCTCGGCATAAAGATTCTCTTAGAACATTTAGGGGTGCTATCGTAGTGATAGCAACCCCTTTAATTTTGTGCCCAGCTCGGAGTTCTCCATAATGCCGTTAATCTGCTCGGCACCACAGCCATATAGATATATAGGTAGCATCGTGCCAGAGTGGCCGCCTGTTGTCCAGCGATACTCAACACCCTGCTCCGAGAGGCAGAAGTTGGCATCGCAACTCACAATCGAGAGGCCTCCAGTCTCGTGATCTCCCGTCACCATTACCAAGGTGCCAGGGGTGTTATTGGCATACTCTACGGCAACCTCCATAGCCTCCATAAAGTCGTGCATCTCACCCTGTTGTGCTATGGCGTCGTTGGCGTGGCCCATACCATCTATTAGCGAACCCTCGACCATCAGCACAAAGCCATTGTTGTTATCCTCCAAAAGACGCAACGCCTCGCGTGTTGCTGCGGCGAGATAGCCCTTGCGCTCCTCAATCTCTTTATCTGCTACCAGAACCATAACTCGCTGATTAGCATCTATCTTCGATATATCGTCGAGGCTCTCGGCAAGGGTATAGCCGTGTTGCTTTACCCTTTTATCGAACTTGTTGCCATATAGCTCCGCAAAGAAGGCCTTGCCTCCACCTATTGCCACGTCGAGAGAGCTTGCAAGGAGCTGCTCGGTAATTGCGAGGTAGTCGTGACGGCTGGGGATATGGGCATAGAATGCCGCAGGTGTGGCGTGCTGAAGATATGTCGTAACCACTACGCCCGTTGCCATACCCTTGCTCTGCGCAACCTCCATAAGTGACTCTACTGCAGTGCCGTCGGGTGTTACGCCGAGGTAGGTGTTGTTGGTCTTATATCCCGTTGCCAATGCCGTACCCGATGCTGCCGAGTCGGTGATGCGATTATCCGCCGAGTAGGTCTTTTGTAGTGCGATGTTCTCCGCACGGTCGAAGATAGTTTCGTTATAACCGTTCTCAACCTGCATCATTGTCGCTGATGCCAGGCCCATACCATCACCAATAAGGAATATGATGTTCTTGATAGGCTCCTGTGCCGTAATAGTTGTGAGCGACAGAAGCATTGACGCTAATATAATAGATAATCTTCGCATAATCAAGATTTTAAGTTATTACAATTTTATAAACTTGCCCTCTGTCCAACAGTGAGTTAGCGCTCCACGTTGCCAGATGCCACGACGCTGCACCACGCTCTTTCCCTCCGAGAGAAACTCTACGCCAAGGCCGTGACGCTCTCCGCACTCCTGCATACCGCAAAACGTGATACGCCCCTCTGCGTCACGCTCCACAAGCATCGTGTCGGGGATTTCGCCCGCTATGTAAATCTTCTCGGAGTGGTCGCTGCGTTCTATATACTTCACGCCTGCCACAACATCCTCGGTGGCATAGCCAAGGTCGCTATTGAAAATCTTCTCCTCGCCAATAATACCTACGCTATGGCGCGTAAGGGGCATATATGCGCCCGAGAAGCTTATCTCGTGCTCAATCCATCCGAAGCCAGAAATCGCGCCACCATCCTCAATGCCCCAGGTCCTGATGTCGTGATACTCCAGAATATCTCGCATAGGGGCTACCTCGTCGCGAAGATAGTGCATCTTGAAGTTCTGAATTATATGCTCCACATCCATACTCGATATTACTTTTTGCAAATGTAGCAAAAATATTCTATCTTCGCAATTAAAATATTGTGTATGGCAGATGTTCGTATAGCCGAGGATTGGAAGGCGATTCTCGGAGAGGAGTTCTCGAAACCCTATTTCGAGGAGCTTGTAAAGTTTGTGAAGGCGGAGTATGCCTCGGGTGTTGTATATCCCGCGGGCGGTAACATATTTCGTGCCTTCGATAAGTGTAAGTTCGATGATTTGAAGGTTGTTATCATCGGTCAGGACCCCTATCACGGCCCTGGACAGGCCAATGGTCTCTGCTTCTCGGTGAATGACGGTGTGCAGTTTCCGCCCTCTCTGCAGAATATCTTTAAGGAGGTGGCTTCGGATGTTGGCACTCCTATTCCCACGTCGGGAAACCTCGACCGCTGGGCAGAGCAGGGTGTACTCCTTCTAAACGCTGTGCTTACGGTTAGGGCGCACACGGCAGCCTCGCACGCGGGACGTGGCTGGGAGCAGTTTACGGATGCTGTGGTTAGGGCTATCGCCGAGCGTAAGCAGGGTGTGGTCTATATGCTGTGGGGTAGTTATGCGCAGAAGAAGGGCGCTATTGCCAACCCTCGTGAGAACCTTATTCTCAAGGCGGTGCATCCATCGCCACTATCGGCATACAGAGGCTTCTTCGGTTGTAAGCACTTCTCCGCTGCAAACGACTATCTCCGCGCAATGGGTAAGCAGGTCATCGAGTGGTAATCTGCGGGTTAGCTCCCGAGGCTGAAAAATATGTGATAAAAGAGGCGAAAAAGGGGCTTTAATTCCCAAAATTTTTTGTACCTTTGACATCATAATGGAGCCTTCGTGGGCATTAATGAAGAAACAAAATAGAAAAACGATATAGCTATGGCAAAATTTGTTGTTGAGGGTGGTCATCGCCTAAAGGGTGAGATTGTGCCACAGGGTGCCAAAAATGAGGCCCTTCAGATTATATGTGCTGCGTTGCTAACCCCAGAGCGCGTGGTGTTGCACAACGTGCCGATTATCTCGGATGTTATGCAGCTCCTCGAGCTTTTGCAGAAGATGGGCGTTAAGGTGGAGCGTCTGGGCGATGATTGCTTTGCAATTCAGGCCGATGAGGTAGACCTTGAGTACTTGCGTACGTCGGACTACCATAAGCGTTGCCGCCGTCTGCGTGGCTCGGTGATGATGATTGGCCCACTCCTTACTCGTTTCGGCGTAGGCTTTATGCCAAAGCCGGGTGGCGATAAGATTGGTCGCCGTCGTCTCGATACTCACTTCCTCGGCTTCCAGAAGCTCGGTGCGGACTTCAACTTCGATATCAGCGATGAGTTCTATACCGTTGAGGCAAAGCGTCTAAAGGGTACGTATATGCTTCTTGATGAGGCGTCGGTTACGGGTACTGCCAATATCGTTATGGCGGCTGTGCTTGCCGAGGGCCGTACGACTATCTACAACGCGGCGTGTGAGCCATACTTGCAGCAGTTGTGTAAGATGCTTAACCGTATGGGAGCAAAGATTTCGGGTATCGCCTCGAACTTGCTTACGATTGATGGTGTGGAGTCGCTCGGAGGTACGGAGCATACTATGCTTCCAGATATGATTGAGGTGGGTAGCTTCATCGGTATGGCGGCTATGACACGCTCGGAGCTTACCATCAAGAACGTATCGTACGACAACCTCGGTATCATCCCACAGCAGTTTGCGCGTATGGGTATCCGCTTCGAGCAGCGTGGCGACGATATCTATATCCCAGCACAGGATACTTACAGCATCGAGAGCTTTATCGATGGCTCGATTATGACCATCGCTGATGCTCCGTGGCCAGGTCTTACGCCAGATTTGTTGTCTATCTTCTTGGTTGTAGCAACGCAGGCTAAGGGTTCGGTACTTATCCACCAGAAGATGTTCGAGAGCCGTCTCTTCTTCGTAGATAAGCTCATAGATATGGGTGCGCAGATTATCCTTTGCGACCCTCACCGTGCTACGGTTATTGGCCTTGACCACCGCTTGCCACTACGTGCTGCGAATATGACCTCGCCAGATATCCGTGCGGGTGTGGCGTTGTTGATAGCGGCTATGAGTGCCGAGGGTACAAGTACTATTCAGAATATCGAGCAGATTGACCGTGGTTACCGCGATATCGATACACGTCTTAATGCTCTGGGTGCCAAGATTATCCGTTTGGATGAGTAATTTATAATTTAATAGAGATAATGTTTTTAGAGAGTAACAAGCATAAAGGTTGGATAGAGGTTGTCTGTGGCTCGATGTTCTCGGGAAAGACCGAGGAGCTTATACGTCGTATGACGCGCGCGCAGTTTGCTAACCTCAAGGTTGAGATTTTCAAACCATCTATCGACGTGCGCTACTCCGAGGTGGAGGTTGTGTCGCACGACTCGAATGCCATACAGTCTACGCCCGTGGAGTCGGCGCAGAATATTCTGCTTCTGGCAACCGACGTAGATGTTGTGGGTATCGACGAGGCGCAGTTCTTCGACGATGGTATTGTCGAGGTGTGCCGTAAGTTGGCCGATAGCGGTATTCGTGTGATTGTTGCGGGCTTGGATATGGACTATATGGGTGTTCCATTTGGCCCTATGCCTGCGCTTATGGCTACGGCGGAGTATGTCACCAAGGTGCACGCTATTTGTGTACGTTGTGGCGACTTGGCGCACCACTCTCATCGTCTTACTCAGGATGATAAGCAGGTGTTGCTCGGTGCGCAGGATACCTATCAACCTATTTGCCGTCACTGTTTTAAGGAACTTCGAGGAGAGAAATAAGATATGCAGAAAGCAGTAGAAAAGTGCGTGGAGGTGCTTCGCGCGGGAGGTATTATCCTCTACCCAACAGATACTATATGGGGCATCGGTTGTGACGCCACAAATGAGGAGGCGGTGCAGAAGGTCTATGCCCTAAAGCGTAGTCAGGATAAGCACTCGATGTTGTGCTTGTGTCGCGACGCAGATATGATTGTTCGCTATGTAAATCGCGCTCCAGGCATTGCATTCGAGGTTATGGAGCTCTCGGATAAGCCTCTTACGGCGATTCTTCCAGGTGCTACGGGTGTTGCGCCAAGCCTTATCCCTGAGACGGGAACTCTGGGCGTTCGTGTTCCGCAACACGACTTCTGTCAGGCGTTGCTACGTAAGTTTGGTAAGCCTATTGTCTCTACCTCGGCGAATATCTCGGGCGAGGTTGCGGCAAAGCGCCTAAAGGATGTGGCACAGGAGATTATCGACGGCGTGGATTATGTTGTTCACCCACGCTTCGAGGGTAAGCCTACGCTCAAGCCAAGCTCTATTATCGCCTTTGGCGAGGATTCCGAGATTCAGATTATCCGTCAGTAAGAGAGTAGGGTATGGCAAAGCAGATTATAACACCTGTGCAGAAGCGATTCTCGGATGTAGACTCGTTTATGCACGTAAATAACATCTGGCAGCAGAGCTACTTCGATATGGGTAAGACGGCGTTCTATACCCAGGTGCTTGGTATTACGGGTGTCTTCGATAAGTTGCGTATCATCACCGCTTCGACACATACCGACTACTATGGTCAGGTGCGTCTTACGGATGATATTGTTGTGGTGACGGATGTATCGCGCATTGGCAATAAGAGTATGACTCTGCATCAGCGCATTATGTTGGGCGATAAGTGTCTCACGGAGAGTAGCTCCGTGATGGTGGCCTTCGACTTCGAAACGCAGCAAACTGTGGCTATGCCAGAGGAGTGGCGTGTGAAATTGGAAGAGTATCTTATCCATTCGGAGGGGTAATAGTTCCGTTCGTACATAAAATAGCACCATTGGGAAATTTCTCTCAATGGTGCTTTTCTATATGGTTAATTTTGTGTAACTTTGCCGAGTCTATGTATTTATACATAGCGCAATACCGACAATATTAACTTTTAGATACACATCAATGAAAACGCTTCGCTTTTTGATGATGGCTTTTGTAGCCGTCGTGATGATGGGATGTGCTGGTAAGGATCCAGGCATCATATTCCCGGATGTTCCTCCTGTTCCACCAGCGCCAACCCCTGGCCCTTCAGAGTATCCGCTAATCTCTACAGACCCAGCCTTCGTAACAGAGGCTATGACCGAGGATATAACTGTTATCCTCAATACTGCAGGTACCGCTGCCGAGGGCTTTACAGGTGAGTTGTATGCTCACACAGGTGTGCTTACTACCGAGAGCTCATCTACGGGCGACTGGAAGCACGTCTTGGCAGAGTGGGGTAATAACATCCCAGAGTGCAAACTCGAGCGTAAGGAGGATAACCTTTGGCACTATGTAATCAAGGGTGGTGTTCACGCGTGGTACAACGTCCCAGAGGGCGAGACTGTAACACATATCTGCTTCGTATTCCGCTCTGCAGATAGCAAGTTGGAGGTAAAGGATAATGGTCAGGATATCTTCGTGGAGCTTGCCAAGGAGGGTATGTCTGTTAAGTTCCTCACACCAAAGCACGGCGATATCTACCAGGTGGGTGATGAGATTGCCGTACAGACACAGCAGCAGGCTACAACAAACGTGAAGTTGTATAAGAACGATACTGCCGTTGCCGAGACAGGTGGCGCAACATTGACATATACCTACACTCCAACCGAGGCCGAGGATATCATCTTCAAGGTGGTTGCTACCGATGGTAAGGAGGCTATCGAGGAGTCTATCGCTGTTGCGGTGCTTGGCGAGACAGAGAGCGCAGCGCGTCCTGCAGATGCAGAGTGTGGTGTAACCGTAAATGGCAATGAGGCAACGTTCGTACTCTTTGCTCCTGGCAAGAAGTCAGTGGTGTTGCTCGGTGACTTCAACGAGTATGCTCCATCTAACGAGACTATGATGAAGCGCGACGGCGACTACTTCTGGATTACTATTTCAGGTCTTGAGGAGGGTGTTGAGTATGGCTACCAGTACCTCGTAGATGGTATACTCAAGATTGGTGACCCTTATGCAACAAAGATTCTCGATCCTTGGAACGACAAGTGGATTGACGCTTCGGTATATCCTAACTTGAAGGCTTATCCTTCGCAGTACACATCGGATATCGTATCGGTATTCGAGATTAACCCAGAGGAGTATCAGTGGACCGCAACATCGTATGAGCGTCCTGCGGAGAACTCTCTTGCAATCTATGAGTTGCTCGTGCGTGACTTTACCGAGGCGGGCTCTATCGATGCCGTTACAGAGAAGTTGGACTATCTCGAGAATTTGGGTGTTAACGCTATCGAGCTTATGCCTATCCAGGAGTTCGATGGTAATGACTCTTGGGGCTACAACCCTTGCTTCTACTTCGCAACAGATAAGGCTTATGGTACCGATACGGACTATAAGGAGTTTATCGACGAGTGCCACAAGCGCGGTATCGCAGTTATTGTCGACGTTGTGTTCAACCACGCAACAGGTCAGTTCCCTTATGCGAAGATGTGGTGGGATGCTGGTGCGAATAAGACATCATCGCAGAACCCATTCTTCAACGTTGAGGCACCTCACAACTGGAGCGTATTCCACGACTTCAACCACACATACGCAGAGACCGTAAACTACTTCGACGAGGTTCTCGAGTATTGGATGGAGGAGTATAATGTCGATGGCTTCCGCTTCGACCTCACAAAGGGCTTCGTGCAGACCCCTTCGAACTACGATGCTGGTGGCTACTCTGCACAGCGTATTGGTATCTTGAAGCACTATGCCGAGACTATCCGCGCCGTAGATGAGGATGCTTACATCATCTTCGAGCACTTCTGCGACCAGTCGGAGGAGAATGAGCTTTACAATAGCGTTGGCGCACTCTGCTGGAACAATAACCAGCGTAACGGCTACAAGCAGTCGGTACTCGGCTATACCGGTAGCAGCTTCTCGGACTTCAAGAAGGGTCGTATCAACAATATCGAGACTCACGACGAGGAGCGTATCGCATACGACGCTGTTAAGTATGGCCAGAGCTGGGTTAAGGGCGATTGGGCTGTTATCTCGAAGCGTCTTCAGGCTGTTTACGCCTTCCACTTCCTCACTCCATATCCTAAGATGATGTGGCAGTTTGGTGAGCTTGGCTACGACGTATCTATCGAGGAGAATGGCCGTACAGGTCGCAAGCCAGTGCGTTGGAACTACTTCGAGGATGCTAACCGTAAGGCTCTCTACGACGCTATGTCGAAGGTTATCTCTTGGCGTACCGACCACGAGGAGTATTATGGTCAGGATAACGTAACTGTACACACTTGGTCGGTTGGTGATGCCCAGATGGGTGGTAAGGTACTCGTAATGGATAAGGTTATCGTTGTTGCGAACTTCAACAACGCAGTGTCTACAACTACGGTGAACGTACCATCGGCGGGTGAGTGGACAAATCTTATGACAGGCGAGAAGGTGCAGCTCGGCTCATCGCATAGCTTTACCCTCGCGGCGAGCGACTACATCGTACTTGTAAAGGAATAAACCAAGGTAATATAAGTTTCCGCTGCCTTACGTGGCTATATGCTGCGTAAGGCAGTTTTATTCACTTTGCGAGAATATGCAATTTTCAGCTGCGCGGCTCATAAAAAAGCGATAAAGTGCTGATTTATGGAGCGATGAAAATGGAATATAAATTCATTGTATGCAGAAATATTGCATTAATAATGTGGTAGTTTCAAAATATATCTCTATATTTGCGGACCAAAATCGAAAGAGATAAATTTATATACATTTTTAAAAAACTAAATTATTAACTTTATGAAGAATTTTAAGCACTATCTTATTGCGATGGTAGCACTCGTTGCTGGTTTCGCAATTAGCGCTTGTACTCCTGACACCCCAGAGCCAGGCCCTAGCGCAAAGACCTCTAT
>JAEIGA010013131.1_pt1 | contig 12601 bp, 8 predicted proteins | sample 9270691 | NCBI WGS metagenome assembly JAEIGA01 (sample SAMN17057246, study PRJNA624740) | gut metagenome | biome: biome; isolation source: fecal sample | host: Bos grunniens | place: China: Xizang | collected 2019 | reverse complement strand
GTTGATTGTACAACCGCCGAAGCCACCACCCATGATACGAGAACCTGTTACGCCACACTCCTTAGCGATAGTTGCCAGCAAGTCGAGCTCCTCGCAGCTAACCTCGTAATCCTTTGACATACCCCAGTGAGTCTCGTACATACGTGCGCCAACAGTCTCCAAATCGCCAGCCTCCAAAGCTGCACACACGTCAAGCACACGCTTCTCCTCGCCAATAACGTAGCGAGCGCGCATGTAATCCTCCTCAGAAATCTCACCCTTGATAGCATCCAACTGCTCCAGAGAGGCACCACGCAAAGTCTCCTGACCGAGCTTGGCAGCAACTCGCTCGCAAGACTCGCGACGCTTGTTGTATGGTGAGCCCACCAACTCATGCTTCACAACTGAATCGAGCAGTACCAAGCGATAGCCATAAGCCTCGGGATCGAATGGGAAGTAAGCATACTCTGAAGAGAGGCAATCCAAACGCATCAGGTTGCCCTTCTTGCCGTGTACTGATGCAAACTGGTCCATGATACCGCACTTAACACCGCAGTAGTTGTGCTCGGTAGACTGACCGATGCGAGCCAACTCGAACTTATCAATCTTATCTTCGTTGTAGATGTGGTTCAACGCAAAAGCGAATGTTGATTCCAGAGCTGCTGAAGATGAAAGACCAGCACCCAGAGGCACATCACCACCAAAAGCTGTATCAAAGCCCTCAACCTTGCCACCACGCTTCAAAATCTCGCGTGCAACGCCGAAGATATAGCAAGCCCATGACTGTGCAGGCTTATCCTCCTCGTTAAGGCCAAACTCTGCATAATCCTGCAAATCAACAGAATAAGCACGAATCTTATCTGTGCCATTAGGCTTAATCTCTGCCACCATACCCTTATCGATAGCACCTGGGAATACGAAACCACCATTGTAGTCAGTATGCTCACCGATAAGGTTGATACGACCTGGAGATGTGTAAAGTTCACCTGTAGTACCGAACTTCTCGGCAAATTTCTCTCTAATTAACTGAATGTCCATAATTTTAAGTTTTAAGTATTTGTTATTAAAGTTTTACGTTGATTGTCTTTCCTTGTTTGATTGTAAACATCTGCTGCTTACCACCCTTGTCATTCACCTCAACACGCAGTTTGTCACCTCCCACGCGCTTCACCTCGATGTCGAAATTACCACCAAAAGCACGCACGTTCTTAAGCAACGCATAATCCCATGTAGAGGGGATTTCGGGTTTAAGTTCAAAGCTACGCATGCCCGTAGGTCGAATGCCAAACATACCCTCGGTAATGATGCGGCAGTAGAGTCCGCTCTCGGCAGAGAGATGACGCTGACTGCCCTCGGGCCACGCCTCAATAGGATAAGGCACATGGTCGCCAAGCAAACGACGGGTTGAGTAGTACGACAACTGCTCGGTAATAAAATCTGCATGGCCTGCGGCATAGGCTCCCCTGAAGGCATAGAGCGTAGAGCGGTCCCAGAAGGTCTTGCTGCCCTGCGCAGTAAGGAGGCCATCCTTGGTGTAGAGATCCGACTTGAACATCGCATCAATTGTAGCATCGGCCCTATCGTAGATACCCACACACAGCGGCATGCAAATCCATGAACGCAGGATATCGTTACCCTCATAATAGCGATACGTCTCATAACCCTGCACGGTAGCTCCGAAATGCGACTCAATAGCGGCTCGCATGAGCTTTGCACGCTTCTGATAGTCAGCAACGAACTTTGGACCCTTGCCAAGTTCCTTACCCAGATATGCTGCCGAAATAAGGGCATCATAATAGAGCGTAGATGTGCATAGGTTGGCATCTCCTGCGGGGAAACGACCCTCCAGCTCATCACGGTCAGACTTCACAACTCCCTTGTCATTAATCTGACGACGGCAATACTCGAGGCACCACTCGATAAGTGGCCACAGCTGCTCTGCCTCGGCCCTATCGGCACGAGTCAAGGCGTAGCGTGATGCTCCATATGCAATCATGGCTCCATCACCACGGTCGCCTGCGCCATTCCAAATATCATCGCCCTCGGCAATGATTGAGCTTGGGATGGGACGCCACTCATCATTCATGAAGCGGGCAAAATGGAGGTATGAGTTAAGCGCCGACTCATTACCCACCTGATAACCCGTGAATGGGAAGAATGGATTGACATACTCGGCCTGGTCGTTTGCCCAAATTGCGGCATAGTAACTCTCGCCACCAGGAGCATGCATATATCCACCCTTTGTCTTGCAGATGCTCTCGCTGGCACGAATCTTGGCGAAGCGGAACTCGGTATCTATAACATCGTCGGGAGTGTCAAGCACAAGATTGCTATCCATAACCTCGAGGAACGCCTGACGCTGGGCATAGAGCTGCTTTACGTCAAGCTCGGCAGCACTTGTCTGTCCCATCTCAAGGCCCTCAATCATAAGGTCGAACTCAACCTTCTCGCCCGGCTTCAGATGATAGACTCCACCACCCTTTGTGGTCGAAAGAATACGGTATGAACCCTTCACACCCTTCTTGGGATCGGTCAGAATCTCCTGCTCAAGTTTTGGAATCTGCAAGATGTAATCCACAGTACCGCTGTTGCGAAGCACATAATGCTCACACATCATAGCCTGCTCCATGGTGGGGAAAATCTGTCTATCAACCTCCAAGCCATAGGCTCCGCCACGATGATCCTCAACGACACGCATACCACCATTAATCTCCACAAAACGAGTGGTAAACTTAAGGTGGTTGTTGTTATTGATACGCAACTGCGCCACAACATCCAGCGCCTGACGAATCATCAAACTTGCGTGCGTATTGTTTGGCACGCGACGCAACATGGGGAACACCAACGAGCGGTCGAGTGTAAACTTCTGCTCCTTATCAATACCCCAATAGAGTACTGTAGCCATCATCTTGCCACTCATCTCAATATGGTCAGAGTGGGGATAACGCCCCTGGGTGACCTCCATGCGTATGGTCTTTCCGTCAGGCTGGATAGTCCAGCGATTTTGAGCCATTGCCGTGCAACACAAAAGTGTTGCAACAGCAATAGCCAACAATCTTTTAATCATATGAATTATTTAGTGTAGAACTTATAAACACAAGTCTGGGTATACTCCTCACCTGGGTTCAAAACGATAGATGGGAAGTTGTCGTGGTTAGGTGCATCGGGATACTTCTGAGTCTCCAGAGCAACAGACTCACGGAATGCCAATGGCTTACCATACTTACCGTTGTAAGTGCCATCGAAGAAGTTACCGCTATAGAACTGGATGGCAACCTGATCGGTAGCAACGTCCATGCAACGACCTGAAGTTGGATCGTAGAGTGTGGCAACAGTCTCAACCTGACCATTATCCTCGCGCTCCAGCACCCAGTTCATATCGTAACCCTTACCATTGATAAGCTGCTCGTTATCAGCCTCAATACGGTCACCAATGGCTGTTGGCTGACGGAAATCAAATGGAGTGCCCTCAACTGGAAGAATCTCACCTGTTGGAATCAATGCAGCATCGGTTGGAGTGATGCGGTCAGCCTTCAAAGTAAGAACGTGGTCGAGGATTGTACCACCTGCCTCGCCCTTGAGGTTGAAGAATGAGTGGTGAGAAAGGTTACATACGGTTGGAGCATCGGTGTTAGCAGAATAGGTAACAACGAACTCATTGTCAGCTGTCAAAGCATACTTCATGGTGATATCGAGGTTACCAGGGAAACCATCCATGCCATCGGGTACTACAAGGTGCAGAGTGATAGACTCTGGTTTAACCTCCATAACATCCCAAACGAGCATATCGATACCCTTCAAGCCACCATGCAATGTGTGACCGTTGTTGTTGAGTGGAGTGTTGTACTCCTTGCCCTCCAAAGTGAACTTACCATAACCGATACGGTTAGCTACACGACCTACGGGAGCGCCCAAGAAACGCTCGCCTGTGTTGTTGATGTAACGGTCCAAAGACTCATAACCCAACACGATATCAGCCTTCTTACCCTCACGGTCAGGAGCCCACAATGATACTACACGACCACCGAAGTTAGTCACCTGCATTGTGAGGTCACCATTATTCAAAGTGTAAAGGTCAACCTGCTTGCCATCAACCTCCTGCTGGAAGTTCTCGGCCTTAATCAACTCTACTCCACAGCAACCATCGCACTGCTTCTTTCCGCAGCAGCTTGCCAACATGGCAACAACTGCCAACGCACATAAAATCTTCTTCATTGTTCTAATATTTTTAGTTTTAATTATTTCTCCTCGGCCGCAGGAATCTCCATCTGGAAAATCTTGCGAATACGCTCCATGTCATACTTTACTGAACGGTCGTAGTAGTAGATACCGTTCTGCTCCTGCTCAACATCGGTGAGCTGAGTATAGCACCAGCCCCACATATTTGCGTTGAGTGACATCAAACCGCGAACCTGGCCCTCCAAACGCTTGTAGAACTCCTCCTTGGTCTGAGGTGAGCTACCATAACCCCAAGCACCATCCTTCGCTGGATTAGCCTCCAGACACTTGATACCACCGAACTCGTCGAGAATGTATGGGATAGAGCCATCGTAGCGTGGGAATATGAATGGGTCGTTCAATACTGGGCGGTTGAAACCTACATTGCCACGATGACGTGCCTGAACAGATGGGCCACGAACGAACATCTTGCCACCGTCGTAGATGATATCCTTCAGACGCTGTGGGTCCTGCTCGTAGTGGTGCTCGGTCCAAATGTCTGTAAGAATCTGAATACCACCTGAAACGGTGTTTACAGGACGTGACGGATCGAGTTGCTTTGTCAAGGTGTAAACATCGTTCACAAAGCGTGGGAACTGAGTCTCATCTGGCCAGAACTCCTCGTTGAATGGGGTCCATGTTACAATTGATGGGTGGTTCATATCACGCACAACCAAATTGCGCCACTCGGTGATGAAGTTTCGCGCTGCCTCAACGGCATTTGCATCCAAACCCCAGCTTGGAGCCTCACCCCATGTAAGGTAACCGAGCTTGTCGGCCCAATAATAGAAACGCTCCTCAAACACCTTCTGGTGCAAACGTGCGCCATTGAAACCTGCGGCCAACGAAAGCTCAATATCCTTCTTCAGCGCAGCATCGGATGGAGCAGTCCAGATACCATCTGGATAGAAACCCTGGTCAAGTACCAAACGCTGGAAATAAGGCTCGTTGTTGAGATACACCTTATTACCCTCGGTGTGAATCTTGCGCATACCAAAGTAAGAAGCAACCTTATCAACCACGTTGCCCTCGGCATCCTTCAAGATAAACTCCACATCGTAGAGGAATGGTGACTCTGGGCTCCACAACTTCGCCTTCTTGATAGGGAGTGTCACGATTGAACCCGAAGCCACCTTGCCACTCTGCGTAGCAACCACCTTCGAGCCATCCTTGACGTTGATTGTAAGTGTGTTAGCCGCAGCTGTACGACGCATGGTGAACTCCATACTCACTGTGCTGCGGTCGATGTCGGTAATATACTTTACACGAGAGATTGCAGCAGGAGCAACAGCCTCCATCCATACAGTCTGCCAGATACCCGTAGTACGTGTGTACATACACTCGAATGGGCCATGACGCAACGACTGCTTGCCGGCAGGCTGCATGCGAGAACGAAGGTCGCTCTTGGCATTGACTACAAGTGAGTGGGTGCTACCAGCCTTTACGAACTTGGTAATGTCCACGGTGAATGAATCTGATCCTCCGAAGTGGCGATCGACAAATTTACCGTCCACATATATCTCCGACTCGTAATATACAGCTCCGAACTGAAGCAGGACATCCTTGCCTGCCCACTCAGCGGGGATTGTGATGTTGCGCTGATACCAGATGCAAGGGATGAACTCCTTATGCTCAACACCCGAAAGTTTGCTCTCAGGTGCAAAAGGTACAATAATCTTATCCTGGAAACCCTTGCTGTTTCTTAAGCCTCGCTCCCAACCTGTCTTTACAGGGTCTAACGTATAAGTCCACTCACCATTCAGGTTTTGCCACGTCTCACGCTCGAACTGCGGACGAGGATACTCTGCACGTGGCACCTGCGCCATAGCTGCGACACCCACAAAGAGAGCCACCAATGCTAATACCAATCTCTTCATAATATACTTTAATATAATAAAGGTCTGTGCGGCATACGCCGACACAGACCCATAATTATTCATTTATTTTACTGCTCGTAACCCTCAGCCTTCATCTGGAAGATCTCGAACAAACGCTTTGAATCAAACTTCTCCTTACGGTTGTAGTAGTAAACACCGTTCTGCTCCTGCTCAACGTCGGTGAGCTGTGTATAACAGAAACCGCAAATCTTGTCGGCGTGGTCAATGATACCCTTAACCTGGCTCTCCAAACGCTTGTAGAAGTCCTCGCGTGTAGGAGCAGCACCTCCATAACCCCATGAGTCACCGCCTGGAGTTGTCTCGGCACACTTGATACCACCAAACTCATCCAGCAAGTAAGGTACTGTACCATCGTAAACCTCAAGATTGATTGAACGACCGCAACGCTCCTGTGATGGACCCTGTGGCTGATACCAGTGACCGTCCTTATAAAGGATGTCGTGCAAACGCTTGCCATCCTGCTCGTAGCAGTGAGCTGTGCAGAAATCAGATACTACATACATACCACCTGATACTGTGTTGCAAGGACGTGATGGGTCGAGCTGACGTGTTACATTGTAAAGGTCATTGTAGAAACGGCCAGCCTCGTAACCTGGAGCACCCCACTCCTCGTTAAGTGGAGTCCATGCTACCAATGCTGGGTGGTTACGATCGCGAACGATGATGTTTGACCACTCAGAAATGAAGTTACGACCTGCTGTTACAGAGTTACTGTTCTTGTCCCATGAAGGCATCTCACCCCATACAAGGTAACCAAGCTTATCAGCCCAGTAGTAGAAACGCTCCTCAAATACCTTCTGGTGCAGACGTGCGCCGTTGAAACCAACAGCCTTAGACATCTCGATATCGTGCTTCAAAGCCTCATCTGATGGAGCTGTCCATACGCCATCAGGATAGAAACCCTGATCCAAAACCAAACGCTGGTAGTAAGGCTTGTTGTTGAGATAAATCTTGTTACCTGCAACATGAATCTTACGCATACCTACATAAGCATCTACCTTATCAACTACATTACCTTCAGCATCCAACACCTCGTAAACTACGTCATAGAGGAATGGATTCTCTGGGCTCCAAAGCTTAGCCTTCTTGATAGGCACAACAACTGGAAGACCCTGTGATGCTACGAAGTTACCCTTAGCAACAACCTTAGCACCATCCTTAACTGTGATAGCAAAACGGTTGCCTGATGGAGTTGTGTAGAATGTAGGAGTTACAACCAACTGACCGTTGTCGATGTCGGTGTAAACCTGAACACGCTCCAAACCTGACTTAGCAACAGCCTCCATCCATACAGTCTGCCAAATACCTGTTGTACGAGTATAAGAGCAACCCTGTGAATAGTAGTTTGTACACTGCTTACCTCCTGGCTGGTTACCGCTGCGAATATCACTCTCGGCATGTACTACCAAGCTGTGCTCCTTACCGTCAGCAACCCACTTGGTAATGTCGAATGAGAACGAATCAGAACCGCCATAGTGACGACCTACAAACTGACCATCGATGTAAACCTCTGAAGTGTAGTAAACTGCACCAAAGTTCAACTTAACATTCTTACCTGCCCACTCGGCTGGAATCTGAATGGTACGCTGATACCATACGCTGTTGATGAAGTCAATATAACCTACGCCAGAGAGCTTTGACTCTGCTGCAAATGGGACTGTGATCTTACCATCAAAGCCCTTGCTTGCATAGTAGTTACGATGAGTACCTGACTTTGAGAGGTCCAATGTGAATGTCCACTCGCCGTTCAAGTTTTTCCAATCAGCACGCTCAAACTGTGGGCGTGGATACTCTGCACGTGGCTGAGCAAATGACGCTACTGCGAAGAGTACCGCCAAAACTGTCAAAATTCTTGATTTCATAAATTGTTTTTATAATATTATAGGTTAATACTCGTACAAATATACTTTATTTTTATAAATGCGCAAAACCTTAAGCAACAAATATATTAAAACTTGTTATTTTCTTAACACTTAAACACTTTCACAAGCATTAGAAGAAAATATACTTCAGGATAAACAACACCGCCAAAACATACATCGTAGGCGTAATACGCTTGAAATTGCCACACAACATATTCAGCACCACATAGGTAATCATACCGAGCAGGATACCGTCAGAGATTGAGTATGCCAAAGGCATCATGACAATACATACGAATGCCGGAATAGCCTCTGCGTAGTCTGTCAATGGTATATTTTTCACAGGCTCAAGCATAAACAAACCCACGATAATCAGCACAGGAGCAGTTGCGGCTGAAGGAATCGACAAGAACAGTGGCGAGAAGAAGAGAGCCACCGCAAAGCAGCAAGCCACCACAAACGCCGTCAAACCGGTACGACCACCCTGTGCCACGCCCGACGCACTCTCGACATAAGTAGTTGTTGTTGAAGTACCAATGCAGGCTCCCACAGTGGTAGCAACAGCATCAGCCATAAAGGCCTCCTTAACGCGTGGAATCTTACCATCGGGAGTCAGCATATTGGCCTTTGTACACACACCCACAAGTGTTCCGATAGTGTCAAACATATCGATGAAAAGGAATGTAAAGACCACCACCAGCATATCAAGCGACATAATATGCTCCCACTCGAATTGACAGAATATTTCCGAAATCGAGTGAGGCGCAGATACAAGCCCTGTATAGTTGGTGATACCCATTGGAATACCGATAATGGTAGTAACCAAAATTCCGATAAGCAATGCACCACGAACATTCTTAACCACCATAACGCCTGTAACTATCAAACCAATAAGAGCCAACAAAGGACTACCCGATGTAATACCTCCCAATGACACCAATGTGGCATCGTTGTTTGCGATGACACCGGCATTCTGCAAGCCAATGAAAGCGATAAACAAACCAATACCGGCACCAATGGCATTTTTCAGCGACGCCGGGATGGCATTCACTATGGCTTCACGTAAATTAGTGAGAGTCAGCACAATGAATATCAAACCTTCAATAAGCACCGCAGTAAGCGCAAACTGCCATGAGTAACCCATACCCATACATACGGTATAGACAAAGAACGCATTAAGACCCATACCCGGAGCCAGACCAAAAGGCAACTTTGCCCACATAGCCATAACCAATGTACCTACGATAGCAGCCAATGCCGTAGAGGTAAAGACCGCCCCTGCACTCATACCATCAAGTTGTGCAAACATTCCCGGATTCACAGCCAGGATGTAGGACATAGTCAAAAATGTTGTCACACCAGCCAATATCTCGGTACGAATGGTGGTCTTTGCGGGATCAAACCCAAAAAGTTTTTTAAGCATATCAATTTGATTTTAGAATTTGCATTAGAATGTCCACTTTGCAGCTACCGTAGGGATAACATACAAACCCTTGGCAACGAAGTTATTCGACACCTCAACCTCGGTACCAACACTAAAATTGATTTTATCCCAGCCACGTATCTTGTTGAGATTTACCCAGAACTGAGGCTCAGAGAGCAAAATGCACGAAGTGCCCTGCCAAGCACGATGCTCGCGCCAGAAATCTATAAAGCCAGAGAATGTACACCAGCCACCTGCGAAGTTAATACCCCACACACCTGTGATTTGGAAATTGTGTGTTGCCAACTCTCCTTCGGCATTGCGTGTGTGAGGGATGTATTTATACATCGCAGATAGCGACCATGTCTTACTAAAGTCTTTAGAGTGACCCGAGTAGGTCAAACCCGCTAACCAGCTGTCGTTAAACGTGCCTACTGCTTGACTACCACCGCCATTATACTCGGCATGTACCGACAACCAATTCCAATCACTCTCCTGCCAAAAGCAGAACTCTCGGGCAAGTTCCCAATAAGAACCCTTTACACCCGTAGAATAATCGAAGTCGATAAAGAAGAACGTACTACCGAATGAGTCGGGACGAAACATCTCAACAGTAGTTGTGAGAGATGGGCGACCATAAGAGCCGTCTGTCTTTTTCAGTTCATTGTAAATACCGTGTCCGAAATCGTAATGCAACTGGATATTCTGTGCCATTGCAACACATCCCGCCATTGCAAAAATGACCAAAGTGAAAAGTTTCTTCATAGTACAACGTATTTATTGTTAATAACAAGCCTCTTTACACTACAAAGATAACATTTTACATCAAAACTACAACTATTTACGAATTAAATTACATACCTAACAAATTATTTCTTCCCCAATTACACGATTACACAGACCAACTCTCGGCACACATAAAAAAGGACAGGGCAATAAAAAAGGACAGGGCTAACCCGTAGCCCCGTCCACTCTCAACTATTACAATTATCTCTATCGCTAAAGATTCTTTTTTCTGATAGCCTCCAACATATCATCAGTCATAGATGATAAATCCCACTGAGGCTTCCAACCCCACTCCTCACGCGCGCAAGTATCATCAAGGCTGTTTGGCCAACCTTCGGCAATACCCTGCTTTACGGGGTCGATACGATAAGTCATCTTGAAATCGGGAATACGCTTGCGAATCTCGTTGTAGATGATATCGGGAGTAAAACTCATTGATGCGATGTTGAAACTGTTGCGGTGGCGCAACTTGCTTGGATCAGCCTCCATAAGCTCAACCATAGCACGCAAAGCATCAGGCATATACATCATATCCATATATACGTCACGCACAGGACAGACAAAAGTCTCGCCCTTCACAGCGGCGTAGTAAATCTCGACAGCATAATCAGTGGTACCACCACCAGGCAGAGTCACATTTGAAATAATACCTGGGAAACGTACCGAACGTGTATCCACGCCATAACGTGAATGATAGTAGTTTGACAACAACTCTCCCGTAACCTTGCACACACCATACATGGTGTCAGGCTGCATGGCAACATCCTGTGGAGTATTGTCACGAGGGAAATCACCGCCGAAAGCACCGATTGAAGAAGGAGTAAAGACAGCACAATTGTACTCACGCGCAATCTCCAAAGAGTTGTTCAGCGCGCCCATGTTGATATTCCATGCAAGTTGAGGATTCTTCTCACCCGTAGCCGACAACAAGGCCACCAGATTGAAGATTGTATCAACGCCATTCTTATGAACTGTGTAAGCAAACTTGCTACGATTCAACACATCCAACTCTACAAACGGACCATCCTCCGCCAAACGAGCATTAGGACGCAAATCGGCAGCAATTACATTCGAGCCACCGTAAATACCACGCAGATAAGTCACCAATTCAGAACCAATCTGACCGCCCGCGCCTACAATAAGTATCTTCTTCATAGTAGTTGTTCAATATTCTTTCTGCAAAGATAGTGTTTTTTATTATAATTTATCATCTAAAAACACTTTTTTCACATAATTATGCAAGAAAAAGGTCTCTCTGACTAAAAATACATCAATCAACCTTTATATAAAATTGGAAAAATCATTTACTGAAAACAAATTTTACTATAACTTTGTAGAGAATTATTAACACCTATTTTAATTTAGCAAACTATGACATACGCAATTATTTCAACCGAGAAGGGCGACATGAAGGCCGAACTTTACACCGAGCAAACCCCTATCGCCGCACAGAATTTCATCAAATTGGCACAGAGCCGTTTTTACGATGGCCTCACATTCCACCGAGTGATTCCAAACTTTGTGATTCAGGGCGGTTGCCCCATTGGCAATGGCGCAGGGGGTCCGGGCTACACCATCAAGTGCGAGACTTCGGCAGAGCGTCAGTATCACGACCGAGGTGTGATGTCGATGGCTCACCGAGGCAAGGACACGGGAGGTTCGCAGTTCTTCATCTGCCACAACCGCCAGAACACACAACACCTGGATGGCGTACACACATGCTTTGGCAAGGTGGTGGAGGGTCTTGAGGTGATTGACGATATCCGCCCAGGCGACCTCATCCTGTCGGTAACAATCGTTGAAGAATAGCCTCAACCGCATGAAAAGAGTATCCACGACACTCCTTTTTACGCTCGCCGCATGTTTCTGCTGGGCCATATGTCCGCAGGACTCAATTCTTATTGCCAACGCCAAGTGGCAGACCGAATACTACCTAAAGAGTGGCATAACACACCGCCGCGCGCAAATTAAAGGGTTGTACGGCAGCATTCAATCCATAAACATTGTGGAGGTATGCCACTCAGGTAAGCACACCTATGGCATTGCAGGAGGTAATGGCATGCGCAGGACAAGCCGGCAGGCTCTTGACCACAATGCCATAGCGGCAATCAACGGAACATACTACAACATGCGCACTGGCAGTTCAGTCTGTTTCTTCAAGATTAACGACAAGGTGATAGACTCGACCTCAATGAGTGAGTTTCGTGGAAGGGTGAACGGTGCCGTGCGGGTTCGCAACCGTAAGTTACAGATTCTTCAATGGAACCCTGAAATAGAGCAACACTATCGTGGTCGGCGAGGCACAGTGCTGGCATCGGGGCCTCTGCTCCTAAAGGATGGTAAGCCGTGCGACTGGAGCGCATTTGGCAGAGATTTCATTCAGAGTCGCCACCCTCGCAGCGCGATACTTCTAACACGCCGCGGCGATGTGGTGC
>JAEIGA010013130.1_pt1 | contig 12602 bp, 9 predicted proteins | sample 9270691 | NCBI WGS metagenome assembly JAEIGA01 (sample SAMN17057246, study PRJNA624740) | gut metagenome | biome: biome; isolation source: fecal sample | host: Bos grunniens | place: China: Xizang | collected 2019 | reverse complement strand
GATGTTGTGCTTCGACTTGTACAAGACAGTCCCGGTTGTAACAACTACTCTTTCAGTTACAAACCCCGTCGCTGGAGAATAAAACCCTATGTGGAATTCTCTTTGGGGGATATCTATAAGTTTGATGGTGAACATACTGATAATATCTCCAAGTCTGCCTCAATGATGGAGATGGGTTTGGATATCGGTTATACAATTGTTGCAAAACCAAAGTTCAAACTAAGTCTTTTTACTGGTTTCGGTTTGGCAAATTCAAAGGTGGATTTAGCGTATGACGGTGCTTTTAACTATTCATATACTGCAGCAGCAGACTTGGATGGTGATAGTTACCAGAGATATTATGAGGTGTCAAACTTTAAGGCGACTCAAGAAGTAACTCAATATGTTGTTCCGTTGTATTTGGATTTTGACTTCCAAACGTCAAGAAGATTCTCATGGTATCTGCAGGGTGGTTTAAAGGTTTACCTCAATTCAGCATTTGACGTAACAAACGTACATGCAGACCTTTATACTTATGGTATTTATCCTCAGTATGATAACCTAAAGATAGAGAATTTTCAACCTATTGGATTTGGTGCAAGCACGCAGGATATTCCAACTCAGGAAATTGAAACTGAATCTATGACGTTTGAAGGATTTGCAGGCGCTGGTTTTAGATTAAACTTGTTTAAAGCCTTGTTCCTCGACGCGCGAGTGTCTTATCAAATGGGCACTCCGTTAGTGAAAACAAAGAACGTTGTGAAACTTGATGCTCCAGAGGAAGAAAGTGCCTTAATACGCTTTGATAATGAGGCCGGCGAACAGGTAAGAAACGTTACAGATATCTTTGACAACATCTCTAGAGGTGGAGTGAAAGTTAACGTGGGGCTATTATTGAAATTTTAATACAAAATGAATAAAAGTACAATCATTAGAATATCCATAGCTTTGGGAATCTTTGTTGCTAGTTTTGGTGTTACATATATCACCAAAATGGCAATCAAGGGTAAATCCAATGCAAGCGTAACTTCTGGGCATACAGTAACCCATGAGGTTTCAATGGAAGAACCTGTAGCTCCTAATAGTGATGTTGCAGTTGTTGAAGATTCTACAAAAGTTACGCAGGGTAATCCCGTAGAAGTGATAATGCCTCGCTTGAATGTCTCGGTAAGTGAATATACTCCTGATTACAGTTCTTTGACGTATAGTTTTACCGTAACGCTCAAAGATTTTCCAGAGAAGGCAACAGCGGATTTCTGTCTTTTTGACATAGCGACTAATGACACTGTGGTTAAGAATCAAGATGGTAAGTTTACAAGAGTAAAACCTGTAGCAACAGAACAGTATCGCTTGATGATTACATGGCGCGACTCTGTCGGATATGAAGGTTTGGCTTTCGACACCATAATCAGTGGGTTTAAACAGATTGAAAAACCTAAGGTAAAGAAGATGGAAGCATCTGAGTTGGAACGTTATATCAACTCTTGCAATCGTAAGTTGACTCAACGCAACAGTCAGATTTCACCTAACGTAAGTTTAAACTTTACAAACTTGAATGATGGGGAAATGGTTCCTGAAACAATAGATGAAATCTACAATAAAATTAAGTTTGAAAAGTGGTTGTCAGTAACTGTTGAGTCCTTAGAATACAACGATGAAAACAAGATAACAGCGATAACCATGACTATTAACCATAACGAAGAATAGTTAAGATATGAAGCGATTTTTCTTTTGCTTATTGATGCTAATGACTTGCAATATGGGTTTTGTTACTGCTCAAGAAAATGTAGATCAAGAAGCTTCAGATTTTAAAGAAAAGGATTTGACCATTGTGTATATTGCACATACCACCGATGTTCCTTTGGCAAAACTGACAGAGAAGTTGGAAGAACATTATAGAAATGGAGTGCAGTTTGCAAATGAAGTCATCTTCTATCTTTCAAATGGTAGTGAACCCTACATCGTGAAGGTAAATACGAAAGGGCAAAACAATGAGGATTTTGAAGCAGAGATTATAGATGAACTTTGGGCAAAGCGTTCTCATGATATTGACCCCTATAGTGATGTAGAGAATATTATTAACATTGTTAATGAGAATGATTTCGTCGATGAGGAAGGCAAATTAAAGTATCTTTCTGTTACATTTGACTTCTTCGTAACAGAAACATTCTGGACCATGAAGTATAATGAAAGCATCATTTCGAAATTGTACTTTGCTTTGGATATAAATGAGGTAAAGAAAGATAATCCCGATCTTTATTTCAACGTGCATTATGCCTCTGAAGGTCAGGCAATCGACAACTCAAATAAATTTGGAGTTAAGAACTTGCAGAACATAAATGGCAACGTTCAAGTCATGCCTTATTAACTAGCTCACAAGAACAGACTATGAAGAAAATACAATTGTTTATTTTATCAGCATTTGTGACTCTCGTCATGAATGCGCAAACATTGCCTTCTCAAGTAGAGGTGTTTATGCCACAGATCCTTCAGGAACAGACTGTGTCTGAAACTGAGGTGCAGAAACTTGTGGCCGATGCTTATTGGGGACAGAAGAAACCGGTTAAGAATAAAAGATATTGGACGGTATACAGCGATAGAGATGATAATCCGGCTTATGCTAATCCTCAGAGCAATTCAACTATTAAAACGAAACTGAACTTTAACCAAGAGGTCAGAGTGGCACAGATTCGTAATGGTTATGCCTTGGTGTATGAGGATAACCTTAATGAATATCCTAATATCTCAAGATTCGCAAAGGTGTTGGGTTGGGTGCCCATGAGCAAACTTCTCTTGTGGAATACTTGTCCAACCAATGATTTAGACATTTATTACAAAGCCCTTATTTCTGCCAATATCTCTGAGAAGACTAAGAACAAGAAGGGCGGATATTACAAGTTGTTTAAGAATCCTGAGAACAAACAAAGATCACAGGGTATCGCTCCCAGTATGGATTTCTACTTCATCATGAAGCGAATGGATGACAATATGGTGCTTTTGTCAAAAGAATGCCGTATGGATGGAGCAACGAGTCAGGTGCTTGTAGGTTGGGTAGAAGAGTCAACTTATGTGCCTTGGAACCAGCGTTCATGTATTGAACCTAACTGGTCGCCCGACGATGTTAAGCAGTTTAATGCAACAAAGTCTACTGTAGATATTTATTACGAACCCACAATGAGAACCAACATTCTTACTTATGATTTCGGTAAGAAGAATAACAGTGGAACGAGCAAGTTTGACCAATATAGAATGTCGCAGCATGTGTTGAGATATCCTATTTTGGACTATCAGTCAGGCAAGAGTAATGTTTACAAGTGTAATGCTTTTGGTACGATTGATGGCGCAATGAATGAAGCCATCATGTTGAAGGATGCGATGGAGCAGGCGAAAAAGGGCATCACAGAAAGTGTGCGTAACATGAATTTGCTCATCTGTATTGATGGTACACGTTCAATGGAACCTTATTTCCCCGCTGTAAAGAGTGCTATTGCTGAAGCTATTAAGTATATTCCTGCTGATCAGACTCTTAAGGTCGGATTGGTGATTTATCGTGACTATACTGATGGTCAAGGACTCGTAGAATATCTCCCCTTGGTATCTCCTAAAGATCCACGAATTACAAACTTCTTGGATAATGGTGGTAAGTATGGCATCAAGAGTTCTTCAAGTGACCGTACGCACGTAGAAGCATTGTACAAAGGTATTGAAACAGCTATAGACCCTCAAAAGATGGGTTTTGATAAGAAGCACAGTAACTTCTTGTTGGTTGTAGGTGACTGTGGTAATGATGAAAATGACCGAAAGTGTTTGAAGTCTGCAGAACTCCTCAATCGCATGATTTCTAACAATGTGCAGTTGATGTCCTTCCAAGTTTTCCGAAAAAATGATCATGCTTGGAGACTCTTCAACGACCAAATGAGTAGTTTGATCAAGCAGAATGTAGAAACTCGTTATCAGAGATTGAATACAGGTGTTAAAGTGTTCTTTGATGAATTAACTAATGGTTACGATTTGAATTCAAAGAACTCAGATCAAATGTATCTTGGTTCTATCAGATACGGTCGTTTGAATGAAGCTATGCCGGCAAATGGTCTTACTGACTTGATCCTTGAAAGTGTCAATAAGTTTGTTAAGTATATTAACAATACAACAGACATTATCAACAACTTCGGTGATGTCAATGTAGAAACCATCAATACAACTGTTAACGAAGAAAGTGTTGCTGCACGTACAAATAGTGCTCGTCTGAAAGAAATTTTGGGTGAAGAGAATTACGCAATGTTCAAAAAGATCAATGCGCTGTATTCTTACATCGGTTATACACCCAAGAAGAATGACCAGAATCGCGAGTATTGGAAACCCGTAATCTTTATCTCAAGTGAGGAATTCAATAACTTGGTAGAAAAACTTCAACCTGTAAATATGGCTGCACAGAAGTCTTCTAATGATAGAATGCCCTATGTTCAAGCCATGAAGGCTTTGGTACGTTCTATGTTGCCTGATATTTCTGAAGCAGAAATGAATGCGAAGGGAACTCAGGAAATTATGAACCTTATCACAGGTTTGAATGTATCAACAAGTTCAACGAAGGGACCGACTTTGATGCAGATTCAAGATCCTAAGTCTGTACCTCATCAGAAGTACCTTTCAATTATCAATGACTTTGCACGCAAGTACCGAGCATTACAACGTATTAAGTCAAGAGGATATAATTTCGTGTTTATGTCCAACAATATCAAGTATTATTGGATTCCTGTTGAGGACTTACCATAAAGAGTTTAGATAACATATATATGGAGAATCTATTTGAGATTAAGAATCTTCGTTGTTCATACGATAAACAATATAAAGAGGGTGTTTCAAAGATTGTTTTAGAAATCAATGAATTGAATATCCCTCGTGGTAAAAAAGTGTTTATAGTAGGGGAATCGGGTATCGGTAAGAGTACGATACTCGAAACCCTCGGTATGATGAACAATACAATCGTACCATCTAGCGATGTTAAGTTTGCTTTCAATTTGAAGGACGGGACGTCAATAGACCTTAAGCAACTGTGGAAAGATGATACAAAACTCTCGAAGTTCAGATTGAATCATTACAGTTTCATCTTCCAAAGCACGAACTTGATGCGTAATTTTACTGCATTCGAGAATATAGCTTTCACACGCATGTTGCAGGGATACAGCAAGGAAGAATGCTTTGAACGCACGAAGCAAGTTTTGGAGGATTTGGGCTTGCAGCATATTAATGAGACTCGATTTGCACATGAACTTTCGGGGGGACAGCAACAGCGACTTGCTTTTGCAAGAGCCGTAATTCCTGATTTTACCGTGCTGTTTGGTGACGAACCTACAGGCAACCTGGATGGCGAGAATGCAATGCGTGTGATGGAAATCTTATCTAATCGTTTGGATAAGGGCGAAAATGCATCGGCGGTTATCGTAAGTCATGATATGCACCTTGCAACAAGTTTTGCAGACGTGATTATAAAGATACGTAAAGAAATAAGAAGTAAGCAGCGAGAAGAGGATGAAGATATCGCTTATGGGGTGATTGACTCTTCATGTATCTACGTTCCTACAGAGGATCGCACAGAGTGGACCAATGGACAGAATATATATCAAACTGCTGATTTCGAGGATTTTTTGCGTAAGAAGTAAACTATAATTTATTAAGTATAAGATGTTCTTAAACGAATATATTAGATTGTTGGCCAATCGTGAGGGTAAAGTCGTACTGGGTAAAAATTATTTTAACCTTTGGTTGTTGACAGCAGTGCTCTTTGCCACATTTATTTCTATTGCTTTCAGTAATGGAAGTATGAAATATTTGTCAGATAAGATGGACGACCCATTTACGAACTGGGTGGATATCCAGAAAGGATATGGCAATGGTGATTTTGACGGATTGAGAATTGCTGTTGAAGACGAAGAACTTCAACAACGTTTCATGTTTAATGAAGTTCAGAATGACAACTACTTCGCATTTACAATGCTTGCTTCCAATGAGAGTTATCACTACTTGGAGATTCGCTTTTTTGAGTATTTCAATAGTAAGTTAATGCAGGCTATCTTGAATGAGGAAAATGTAGTTAATGGATGTGCTATTTCTACGGATAGTTTGACTAACGAAACTTACGGAATAGTAGTTACTCAAGATGTATTGACGAAGTTAGGATATTCTACAAAGAACCCTCCAGCCTATTTAAACTATTTGTCTCGCAGTTTGAATGCCGATACACTTGGTATTAAGTTGTATGAGAATGAGTTTGCTGCAGCTCCTATTCCTCTTTTGGCTGTTGTAAAGCGTTTGCCTGGCAATATGGATATGATAGCCTCAAAGTTCTTATACGAACAGTGGAGTAACGACGACACTTTCCCCTTGGATTTAAACAATCCCAACTACAGACGCAATATTAACTATTTCGTAGAGGAAGGGGTGACTGACTTTGAGGAAAAGGTAACAGCTCTATTGCCTGATAGTCTGAACAACTTTATGTTCCAGGTTTTAGAGGAAGAACTACCTGAATTGAAAGGTTTTAAACGTGGTAAAATCTTGTCTGTATTTATGGGAGACCACAATACAGAACTCCAGGCTTTTATAGACATGGATGACAAGATTTCCGCTGCATTTCCGACAGGTGTGACACGCATCTACAAGTATGATTCTTCGGAGTATGTATTACCACAGGCATCTTATCTGTCAATGAACTTCCACTCGCTTGACTCTATTCGTTCATTCGAGCAATTTGTGAAGAGTGAATACAACGTACAGATAGAGATGGCGCAGATCAATGCCAAGGAGAATTTTAATGCTGTAAGTATTATGGCAAACATTTTGTCTTGGGCTATGATTGTATTTGCGATTGTGTGTATCATCATGTTCATCGTCAATATGTTGCAAAGTTACTTCCAGAAGGTAAAGCGTAATCTTGGTACGTTTAAAGCTTTCGGTATTGACTCTGACGAACTGATTAAGGTCTATGTGCTTATATTGCTCACAATAATTCTTACAGCAATCTCCATTTCCATAGTTCTTGTATGGATGATAGAGTTGACATTGCCACTTTTCGATGTCATGAAGGATGGCACGTATAATTATCTCGCATTGTGGAGTACGAAAACAATTTTCTCCATCATTATTGTGCTTGTAGCAACCGTGACTACAGTATTTGTGGTGATGAGCAAGTTGTTGAAGCAAACTCCCGGTGACCTTATTTACGATAGAAATTAAATTGATATGAGTAACAGGAATGTTGTTATAGACGGAAATCTGGTATACCTTAATATATCAGGCACATGGTATGTGTACGATAGGAGTAAAGACCCTATCGGTTCAGGCGCTATGGGAACGGTGTACTATGGTTTTATGTGTGGGACCAACGTTCCTGTTGCCATTAAAAAGGTGAAGGACGAGTTTGCTAACGAACCAGGTATTCGTAATCGAGCATGCCTTGAAGCATCTTTGATGTTTAGGCACAGAAATCTTGTGGAGATGCTTGGTTTGTGTGAATGGCAACAGGGAAGTGGTCCGATCTTTATTGTCTCAAAGTTTGTGCGTGGTGAGAATCTCGATAAATTCGTGAAGCAGAAACTCTCAGGAATTCCGCAACACCGTCGCATCAAGACTATTTGCGATATGGTGCTCCCTATCTTTGATGCGCTCCATTACTTGCATTCAAGTAATATCCTTCATATGGATATTAAACCATCAAACATCATGGTTGAGAATGGTTGCAATATCCGATTAATGGACCTTGGTATCGCAAATGTTGATGCTTACGAGACGGCAAGTCGCTCCATGATGGGCACGCCTAAGTATGCGGCTCCAGAGCAATTTGGAGAAAAGGGTTCATTAGAGACGATTGATAGTCGAACGGATATTTATGAACTCGGAGTTACCATTTACGAATTGTTGTGTGATGAAAATCCCTTCTATTGTAATGATTTCAATGAATTGATAGAGAAACACAAAACATTGTTGCTTCCTTACAACAAGAATGTTCCTCCAGCAATCATTGAGGTGTTGCGTAAGGCAGCACATCCCAATAAGAGTTTCCGTTACGCCAATATTCTGGAATTCCGAAATGCCTTTAAAAATTCATTGGTTACTATAACCTCCCAGCCAACTCAATCATCATCATCCGGGAAGTTTGTTAAAATTTTCCTTGCGATACTCTGTATTGTGTTGATTGCTACAATTTTAATATCTCTATTTATTATCCTATGATACATTTAGAAACATCTTTACCTTATGTAGGAGTGATGGACTCTTCTATAGGAGGTCGTGCTGATAACCAGGACTCATGCGGGTATAGTACGACGAAGAATGGATTGTTGTTGGTGGTGTGTGATGGGATGGGTGGAGGTCCTTCGGGAAAACTTGCGTCAACAATAGCAACTCAGGAAATTATCCAATTCGTAAAGAGTGCAGACGAACATATCATGCGCCGCCCTGTAAGTGAACTTCTCACAAACGCAATTCAGCATGCAAATACAGCAGTGTATTCATATGGGTTAGAGCATCCTGAGACGATGGGAATGGGTACTACCGTAGTTGCTCTCCTTATCAATAAAGACTGTGCGACAATTGCTCATGTTGGGGATAGTCGTTGCTATCAGATGCGCAGAGGTAAAATCGTGTTTAAGACGAATGACCATTCAGTGGTTGCAGAACTAGTGCGTAAAGGTACGCTTACAGAGGAGCAAGCCCGAATATCTCCCAACTCTAACATCATTACAAGGGTATTAGGACTTAAAGAAAGTGTTGAGGTAGATGTGGATGTTGTTCCTTATGAAAAACACGATCGTTTTTATCTATGCTCGGATGGTGTGTGGGGCACAATGCCTGAAGATAAATTATCAAAGCAATTTTATCGCTTCCCCAATTTGGTGAACATCTTAGAGAGTACAACAATGCTTGTTGATGAAATAGGGGCAAGCGAGGGAGGACATCATGATAACCACACGTTGATAATTCTTGAAACACAAATAAGTTCAAAATTGAAACAGAGAATGAGTACGAAACATAAACGCATCATGCAAGGATTAGCAGTCCTTTTAGCACTGAGCTTAATGGTTAATCTTATTACAATTATTAAGCGAGAACGTAATGTGGCGCAGATGATTACAGTTGAGGGACAGCAAACTACTATTGATAGTTTGTCGACCGTAAATGCTGATTTGGAGAAACAGAATTCGATGCTAAAGCAAGAGAATGCTGATTATGGACTTCGCATTGAAGAGGTTGTAACTCGTAAAAATGATACTATTTCATCATTAAGGAAGCAACTTAAGGTGACTGAATCTAAGTTAGAGAAATCAACTAAGTCAACCCCTGCGCCTAAGAAGTCTGCAAAATCGACCTCATCGAAGAAAGGTAAGAAAAAGAAATAACTTAAATTCCTTAGTCTAAAAACATATATTGGTAAACCTATGGAAACAATAAAAATTGGTAGAGATCCTTCAAGTCAGATTTTCTTGAATCATGAAATGATCAGTCGCCATCATGCAATTTTGCGCATCTATCCCACGGGTAAGATGGAACTTGTAAGTATGGGGGCTAATGGTACGAAGTTGAACGGTGCATTGGTGCGCCCTAATGTTGTTTATAGGGTGAAGCGTAGTGACATGATTTCTTTCGCAGATAGATACCAATTAGATTGGAATCAAATCCACAACCCCAGAAAGAAATACTATATAGCTGGCATCATTCTGCTCGCCTGCTTGGTGTTATTTGCACTCGTATATGCAGGAAAAGCCGTGTATCGCTACTTTAATCCCTGTTATGAAAGTACACCTGCTGCAAAAACAACCGTAGTGGAAAGCACTTCGCCTGAAGTGACGGAGTCACCCAATGTTACGGAAGAAACAACGCCAGTAACTCCAGAGAAAGTTGAAGATAATAAGTCGAAGGGATTTAGCAAGAAAGACTTTTTCCCCGAATTAGGAAAGGAGAAAAATAAGGATAAGAACACAAAGAAAGATTCTGTAAAAACTTCAACTAAAGATAATGGAAAGAAGGATGACGAAAAGTCATCAAAGTCAAAAGACAGTGTTGGTATTAAGAGTAAAGTAATTATATAAACATAAATTTCAAGTATTATGAAACTAATTAGAATCGGTAGTTCTCAGGTTTGTGACGTGCAAATGGCAAGTTCTTATGTAAGTTCGTCACATGCAGAAATGACTTTGTTAGACACAGGTGAAATCATCCTTGAAGACCTTGGTAGCACCAATGGTACCTTTGTAAATGGTACGAAAATTAAGCCTAACCAAGAAGTTGCCGTGCGTCGTGGTGACAGAATCCGTTTCGCAGATACGGAATTAGTGTGGTCGCGTATTCCCTCACTTCCCAGCAATGCTGCTTACACACAGATTGTCAATATCGGTACAAATTACAGAAATGATATTCAGGTGAATAGTGGCACAGTGAGTCGCTTCCATGCTGTACTTAAGATAGATAAGAAGGGGCGCGCGTTTATCATCGATAACGGCAGTCGTAATGGCACCAAGGTGAATGGTATTAAGGCGCAAAAGGATACTCCTGTTCAGATTAAAAAGGGTGACAACATTATCTTGGGTAATGAGGATGTAACTGACAACCTTCAGCAGTACATTCCATCTCCATCAAACTGGTTGAAGATTTTGTCTTTGAGTTTGGGTAGTGTAGCTGCAGTTGCTGCGATTGTGTTTGTTGCCTTAAAGTTCATTTCTACAGAACCTACAGAAAAGGCCGTGGCACATGTACTTGCTGAGTATCATTATGAAATTACCTTGAACGACACACCCGTGGAATTTGAAGGATTGAAGTTCCGCTATCCTCAAACAGGAGAGTTAACATATCAGGGTACAGCATTCTTCATTGATCAGCAAGGGCATTTGGCAACAAACCGCCACATTTCACATCCTTGGGAATATCGTAAGGCAACAGAAGATGATGCCGTAAAGAAATATGTTGAAACTTCACTCAGAGAATTGTTTGGTGGGTTGCAGATTTCAACAGTTGAAGAATTTGCTACATTTGCATCTTCACCCGTTGGAAAATTAATTTGTGAGTATATTGTTGATAATTATCCAAAGAGTCAACGTCTTACACAGTTGAATGTACTTATTGACCGTATCCGTAAGTCAAGTTTGAACATTAAGGGGGTGCATAATAAAATTGCTATCGGCTTCTCTGGTCAGATGTATAACGAATATAGCGAGTATGCTCCTTGTACAGTTGTGGCCGATTCAAAAGAAAAGGAAATTGATGTAGCTATCATTCGATTGAACACTATGAAGACTCCCGAAGATGTCGGTGTTGTGTTCGATATCAATAAGGCGTATACTTCAAAACTCACGCCTATGGAAGATGATTTGCGCATAATGGGTTTCCCCAATGGTTTGTGGAAGGCAAGGGCAACAACCATTACTTTGGAGCCCACTACAATAGAAACAAAGTGTAGCAAGACGCCTGGTAAGTATGATTTCGAATGTCAAGCCGCATCAGCAGGTGGCGCAAGTGGATCGCCAGTATTTTATGCTAATACCAATGAACTTGTTGGCGTCTTGTCTGGAGGTTATATGACAAATGACGGAGGAACAATTTGTGTTCAGGCGCGTTACCTCAAGGAGTTGTATGACAAAGAATGTAAATAAGCGATTATGAATAAGTCGTTGTTATTAAGTCTATTATTCCTTCTTCCTACATTTGTGTGGGGAGAAGGGTATAGTAAGACGCTTGATATTTACGAAAAGGTTACAACTCTCAAGGGTGATACCTATGAAGGATATATTAAGCGCCAAACTATTGGCGAGAGCATTGAATTCTATTCTGTAGTATCAGCAATTACGGATTCTACTTACGTAGGAACGTCTATGTCTGAAAAATTTGTACCCGAAAGTCAGTTGGATGAAATTTGGAAATTGTTGATTGAAAAGGGTCTTGTTGAATCTCAGACAGAGGGTGGAAAGAAAGGACTATTGCTGCGCTCTTTTGAAACAAAGGAAAACATTGCGTCAGACGTATATGTGTTGCAAAAGGGTGAGAACTTTGTGAGTTACATTGATATTCCGAAAAGAAATGTTGAGATCAAGTTTAGTGAAATCAAGCAGATTGATTATTTGTACGACCCCAATGAATCGTCACAACTTATAGATGTAGTAAAATACTATGACTCAAAGCGTGGTGAAGTTAAAGGGTATATAGTCGAGCAAATTATCGGCAAGTCATTGTCCGTCAAAGACGTTGCTTCAAGTATGGTGACGAAGGTGGAACTTTCTGATATTGAAAGCATTGGAAAGTGTAAGAAAACACCTTCTTTGTCATGGGAAGAACAATCTCGATGGATTGAAACTGTTGAACACACGGGTGGAACTATTGAAGGTTTTGTGACACAAAAGAAGTATGGCGCAAAGGATGGTGATGCCTACATGGTTATTACTACGCTTGATGGGTCTTACGAAGTTGTAAAGATGAATCAAGTGATATCCATTGGTCGTAAACTTAATCGTGAATATATCAGTATTCTTTCTTCTGAATTTGCAGACACCAGTGCGTTGTTTAATGGTGTAAAGGTAAATGAACTGACGTTGAAAGAACCTGCCCGTTTCAATTTGAATAGAGGGGACGTTGTTATT
>JAEIGA010013129.1_pt1 | contig 12604 bp, 14 predicted proteins | sample 9270691 | NCBI WGS metagenome assembly JAEIGA01 (sample SAMN17057246, study PRJNA624740) | gut metagenome | biome: biome; isolation source: fecal sample | host: Bos grunniens | place: China: Xizang | collected 2019 | reverse complement strand
TCTCCTTTCAGACCTAATTCATTAATTATTTCTTGATTTCTTTTATATTTTAACTTTTCTGCTTTAATAATTGCAAGAAGCTCTGCTCCTGCAACGCTGACAACATCATTTACTATAATATTGTCAAATTTATACACTTGAGGAATTTCATCACTGATTGCTGTTTCGATTCTTTTTTCTATCTGTTCTTGTGATTCTCTGCCTCTAAGCTGTAATCTTTTTCTAAGTTCTTCAAGTGATGGCGGTAGCAGAAAAACAGTAACCGTATCATCCGGAAATGCCTCCTTAACTGCAAGTGCACCTGAAATCGTGAGGTCAAGCATTAAATTCTTGCCTGATTTAATTTTTTCTTCAATTTGGCTACGCAATGTACCGTAACGGTTATTTTGATACGTATCCCATTCAAGAATTTCCCCGGACTCCACAAGTCTGTCAAACTCAGCTTCTGTTTTATAGAAGTAATCTACTCCCTCTCTCTCATTTCCGCGAATTTCTCTCGTCGTAGCTGAAACAACATAATCAAAATCGTCATGTAAACTTTTAACTTCTGAAATAACTGTGTTCTTGCCACAACCCGACGGTGCGGAAATTACTGTAATAATACCTCTTTTAGCCATCAATGCCTCCCTGAATATCTTCCTCTGTGACATCCGCTCTGCCCGCAACCGTTTCAGGTTGTATTGCAGACAATACTACATGGTCACTGTCCATTATTATTACAGAACGAGTTCTCCTGCCGTAAGTGGCATCAATGCACATTGAGCGATCCTTACTTTCTTGAACTATTCTCTTAACGGGAGCAGAATCAGGACTTACTATTGCAATAATTTTATCTGCTTGTACCAGATTACCAAAACCAATATTTAACAACTTCATTTTGTATTATCACTCCAAATTCTGTATCTGTTCACGTATTTTCTCTATTTCACTCTTTAAAGCAATGACATTGTTGGTAATCACAATATCGTTTGCCTTTGAGCCCATTGTATTAACTTCTCTGTTCATCTCCTGAACAATAAAATCAAGACGACGTCCAACACTCCCGCCACATTGCAGTGCATCTTTAAATTGTTTAACATGACTACTGAATCTGGCTATCTCTTCATCTATACTGCACTTATCTGCAAAGACTGCCACCTCAGCAGCAACTCTTTGCTCATCAACGATGCCCTTTTCCAGTAACTCCGCAAGTCGCTGATTCAACTTTTCTTTATACTCTGCAGGGACAAAAGGACTTCTTTCACAAATGTTATTATAATAGTCCTCTGATACTTTAAGAATAGCCAAAAGCTCTTCTTTAAGTTTATCACCCTCTTTTTCACGCATTGCCGAAAGATTAATTGATGCAAGTTCAAGAGCCTTACTTAAATTATCCCATACAGCTTCTTGATCTGCTTCTTCTTTAAATTGAACAAAGGCATCGGGAATTTTAAAAAGCATTGAAACATTTGGTTCGAATCTATATTTTAAATTATCCGCCGACTCTCTCATCGCATTAAAATATGCACCGACAACACCCTCATCAACGGAAACCTTTTTGCTTGTTTTTGCTAAATCAATGTATGTGATAAAAACATCTGTCTTTCCTCTTTGGATTGACTTTTGAAGAACAGTACGTATGCGATCCTCCAGAGGTAAAAGGTCACGAGGCATTTTAATTGTAAAATCTGAATATCTGTGATTAACTGTTTTGATCTCAACTATACATTGAACACTGTCAGTTTTTACTTCTCCACGGCCAAAACCTGTCATACTTCTGATCAACGAAAACACCTCTGCAAAACAAAATTAGACACAGCATGCACTGTATCTAATTAATTATAGTAGATTTCATATAAAATATCAATAGTTAATTTACATTAATTGTCACTTTCAATGAATCTTACAGCCCTATATTTTTCCTCAACTTCACCATATTGTACAGCATCTTTTCTCACATCACAATTATAAAATACAATATTTTCGACTCTGTAAGGATTTTCGGCATTTTTCCACTTTTTATTTTTGCTGTCAACATGAATAAATTTATTCATATCATCATCAAAACTTAATGCACAATTACTAAAAAGTATATTATTTGCAATAGGCCCTTCTGTCGGAATTTCTGCATCAATCCACATTCTCGTTATATGTATTGTACTTTCTTTTACATACAGCGGTGCACGAAAGCGAAAAGTTCCGCGAAAATTACAATTTCTAATAACAGAATTTGGCGAAGCAAGGTTGTTTACTACCGCTTTACACGACGGCAATGAGCATATTCCGGCAATTTCCGTTTCAAGCCGCACATCTATATAGGCGTCGTATACATCTACACTTGATATTATACTTTTCCCTAACATTTCACCCGTGTCTACATTAAAAAATGTGATTTCATCACCGATTTCAACGCCATCATACGGCAGACCTTTTTCCTGTCGGTATAGAGAAATCAAACCGTCATTAACTTGTTGCACCTGAAGAACAGATGCAGAAATATTAAGTATATCATCACACAGCAAGTCCACTTTGCAATCTTCCAATACTAATTTTGCTCTGTTATCTCTACAATAAAATCCATCGCGCCAACCCACAATAGGCATATCAGAATCACCTTGAGCAGGTTCTACATTTACATTTTTAAAAAATATAAATCCTCTGTTTGCTTTAATGTAAAACATAAATTTAGCAGCACAACATATATTGCAATCGATCATCGAAACATTTTCATTACAAACCATTGTGATTGCTTGCTCAATAACCTGACCGACATGAGGCATCGGTACAATGAATCTGTATTTTTCATCTTTCATCATATTGATTCTTTTATCACGTTGAGCAAAAATGTTATTACACTTAACATCGTAAATGTTTTGTTCATGATTTACAACCTTATACGTGGTGATACCAACATGATACCTACCATCATCTCTGTCTACAAGTCCAAAATAATCAGGAACAGGCTGCTTATAAGTTCCGCGTATATTCAGTGATTTGTTTGTTTTAATGCGTATAATACCATCACGGAAAACATTTGTCACATCTGCAATAGCATACGGTTTTGTTTTATAATCAAAAGTCAGCCCTTTAACAGTAATATTTGAGCAGTCTTTAATTCTGCAAAGGCTCATAATAGGTTTTACTAAAATTGTAGTATTATCTCCGCATATATTGACACCATGAAGCTCTCTTAAATCCACAGCATATTTGCCACTGGAAACATAGTACGTAGTATTCGGTTCAAATACAAGCGTACTGCCTTTTGGCAGATGCCTTAAAACTGTAATAGCTTTTCTTATTGCAGAAGAATCATTTGCAATACCATCACCCTTTGCACCAAAATCCTTAACATATATCGTTTTGATTTCTTTAGAGTTTTCGCAATATTCTTCTTGTTCTCCCACAACAAAATCAATTAATCCTAATTCGATTCTAATATTTTCATCCGAAATTTTATGCTGCAAGCCGTTCTGCGGTCTGTACTGCATTTTCGACATCATTTCATACAACTCGTTTCATAAATCATTCGCATTTTATTGGACAATTCGTTTTTTATTCAACTCAGCAAAACAATTTTAATCAAACTACTTTAGCTTGTCAATGTATTTGTATGATAATTAACAACTTTTTTACAAATTCCCACAACACATTGTTGCGTCATACGAAATGCCTCTTAGTTCATTAATTGTAAATCCGCGATTTGTTCGAAGTCTAATATTATTTTTTATTTGCATAATATGCTTAACCATTAACTTTTGGATTTTTTGCGATTTTGAAGAAAATCCTTTACTTTCAAGCAATTCAAAAATAAAATTTATACCGTGTTCATCGATACAAGCCTTACAAACTTTATCTGTGATTTCAAAAATATCTTTATCTGTACTATCAAATGTATCTGATAAAAAAATCATAAACTCATCAATATACGAATTTATTTCAAAAGAACCGGGAGCTTCATATTTCAAAAGTTTCTCTATGCTAAAATCAGTATAATACGGCTTATCTCCCTGTTTGCACACAAGCTCATAATATTCAGGTTTTGGTGTGATTTTTTGTATATTGTGCAGATTTCTTACTTCTAAATAATCCGAAGATACAAAATTGTTCATATATACACAAATGTTATACTCTTTTCTAAAATCTGAAAACCTAACGGCAATTTCCAAAAAGCGATTATAACTTATCCTCTCACCAAGTGATGTTACATGGCAAAATATATCGTATGCTTTCTCAAAGCTTACCATACCGTAAAGATTCACCATTGCACAAACCGTGCTGTTCACTGTCGCTCTAAGGCCTAATTCCTTACGTAAACCCTCTTTATCATCTTCAAATAAATTCACCAACGGTTTTATAAAATAAGCAAAAAACTCGGCTGAATCCTCATCATAAACTGTGTTTATCAATCCCAAACGAACCCAATAATATCCGTAATTATACATACCTCCCCAGTCCTCAACCTGTTCTTTTTCCAAGCAACAATATTCATTTATGGTAATATCAGATATTATTTCCTTTAAAACAGTTTTATTATTAAAAACACTTGTCACCCATTCTATTCTCGCTTCTTTCCCCGTCCCTATGCTATCTTTAATATCTGCACCTACGTATAAAACGTATTTCTTTAAAATCTTATAAATATGGTCTATTTGTTTTTTATCTTTTGTACGCAATTCTTCTTCTCGATAAGCCATTGCAAAAATACCGTTCCTTTCTTGTTAATTAAAATGTAAATTTTTGCTCGGCTGCGAATTACTGTTATGAAATGCAAAAATCAGTGGGAGTATATTACAGCAGCCCCACTGTTTTTGCAATTTTTAAATTATTTCCCGGGAAATAATTTCTATCAATATACGCCCTTAAGCACAATATCATCCATTTCATAACCTGTAATCTCGCAAGCTGAAACAGCTATTGCAGACGCCTCTGTTCCGTCAAGAGATTCCGACGCAACCGTTATGTATACGCATTCATTCTCTATAATAACAAATACCTCCTCGTAACCCCTTGCCAAAATATTCGTTTCAAGATTCTTCTCCATTTTAGATATTTGTTTAAGAGATTCCATTTTGGCAACTGCATCTGCTATGCTGTTTTCACCGGAACTTTCATTATCAATAATCTCATTAAAACTTTCCTCCGCTTCACTTCTTTGATTTAATTTGTTTAATCTTACGGCAGCAAAATATTCTCCTTTGTCATCTACTTTAATAACACCAACGCCCACACTCTCAGGTTTACCCTCAACCACTGCATCAGAAGCATCATTAACACTACCCTCTCCTACAGGTGTTCCTGCTTCTGCCTTGTCCGTACTTGCATTTTGAACAACTGCCACAGCAAGAAGCACCAAACAAAAAGCCAAAGCAATAAGTCTTTTTGTCCTCATAGACATCTTTTTAATTTTTTCCCAAATATCAACCTTCATTATAAAACATCTCCTTTAATTAAAATATTACTTTGCTATTTATATATGCTTCATATCACCACGTTATGCTGATTTTCGTAATCGGTATGCCATAAAGAGCCATTATAGTTTTTGCAATTTTTTCTTCTGTTTCCCTGCTCTTATTGCCATCAATACATACAGCAACACCCTCTATTTCAGGAGCTGTTTCAGACAATATCAGCGCCTTTTCATTCCCTTGTGAATCCTTAACAATAACAATACTGCTTTCGTATACATCGCGTCGTTCTTCTGCTTCATCTTTTTCTTTCTTCTCCTTAATAACAGACTTATCGCCGCTGCTGTTGTATGCCGGAATACTTTCTCCTTCTGACCTTACGTATACTGCCGCGGTAACACCTTTAACACCTTCTATTCCCCTCAAAATGCGCTCTATTTGTTTCTCGTATTTTGCAGCATAATTATCATTTTCCGCTAATGTATACTGTTGTTGAGGTCTTTCTGCTTTTTCTGTAAAACCAACGCTTTCCTTGCCGCTGTTTTCTATCATTCCACCTATAAGTATCAATACAATACCTGTAAGCACAATAGCCGCTTCCACTTTAAAAAATCGCAACTTTCCGTTTTTTAAAAAACTCATTTCACTCACTCCATCTTATTAAAATTCTGCTTTTGTCAGCTCCCGTCAACTGTGATATTATATTTTTTATTTTATTTTCTTCCTCAGACATATCCTTTTCTGAGACAACCTCTCCTTTTTCTATTTTTATACCATGCCTGTCTATTACTATATTCGGAACATCCACTTTCCCAACAGAATTTTCCTCCTCCGCTTTGGCAACTTTTACCATATTGCAAACAACATTCAAAACACTTCCGAAACTTTCAGATTTAGTATTTTCATCCACTGTAACCGTAACATCTTTACAATCGTAGTTATTGTTTTTCATTGTTTTCTTTATTTCTTCGCTTATTCTGTTTATGTAATGCTCCATCACTTGGCGCTCCAAATCAGCGTCCTCTGCTTGATAAATCAGTTCATTTTTCTCAGTCTGTAAAACAAATTTTCCACTTACCAGTTCTGAGGCAAAATCTTTAAGCGGCAACACCATCAAAGTTAAGAAGAGAAACGACCAGGCAACCGTTGCAGCATTCCGTATTTTACCCCTTGGCAAAATATAGCTGACAGCCGTAAACAAAATTGCCGCCACGGAAATCTTATATGTCCACTCAAGCATTAGCCTATACACCCCCTCTGACAAGTGTTACGAGCACCGCCACATTTAAAACACTCAGCACACTCATAAGTGCTGTAATTCCGGTTATCATCATAAAGGCATCACCAACATTTGTAACAGCATTTGATATCTTCGGTGCAGCCACCGGGCGTATCATTATTCCGGCAATACGGTATATAAGCACGTGCGTTGCCATTTTCACGCAAGGAGCTGCGGCAGCCGTTAAAATTGCGGTGACTGCAGCAATTCCGGCAGTACTTTTAATAACAGAGGCTCCTGCGAAAACCATATCGGTACTTTCTGCAAGGTATCTGCCCACAACGGGAACCATCGCACCTGTATATTTTAATGTTCTGGCCGCCATGCTTGTCTTTGCTCCCGTTAAAGCTCCCGATAAAGTTGCGGCGCAAGAAAAGCCCATCATCATAAGTCCAAGCCCCCAATTAAATACGTATTTTACCATTCCCTTAACACCGTCTAAACTGAATCTGTCACTTACACTCCCGCATATACCGACAACCGTATAAGCAAGTGCCAACGGCAAAAATATTCCGGAAAGTAAAACTGCCGCAGTCTGTGTTAATGTTATAAAAATTGCCGCCCCTGTTACTGCGTCACCTATTTGCGTTGCGCAAAGTGCGGGAATAGAGCTAAGCATTACAACTTTGATTTCTTCTATTGTTTCTGTGGCATTTGTAATTACATTCTTTACATTTTCCATCATCGGCACACACAAAAGGCATATTACTGCAAAAGAAATAATATCTTTCATTCCACTATCGGATTCTCCCGTTGTGGCTGTAAATACGGAACTCACATAGCTTACTGATACAATAATCAAAAGTATGCCTGCGCCGTTTTTTAGTTGTTCTGCCAATTCTGTTGTGATTATCCCAATTAACTCATCCTGCATTCTAATCACCTTTTATGTTCCCAAATTTTTCACTGCCTCGATTAGAGCAGAGGCCCAAGGCACTGCCATTATTACAATAAAAACTCTACCGGCAGCTTCAATTTTTGACGCAATTGAATTTTCGCCCATGTCTCTGCATAGAGAAGATGAAAATTCCACCACATACGCTGCACCTATTATTTTAATTACAGCCTTAATAGTTTCACTGCCAAGTTCTGAGCTATCAAATAAATTTTTTATTGCCTGGGAGGCATTATTTGCCATATTTAGCACTGTAAAAAGCAGTATAACCGAGCCTGCAGTCACAAGCACAGGAGTTATTTGACTTTGCATGCCTTTTAGAAGAATTGTTAATATTGATATTAATACACCTGTCATTGCTATTTTTATAATTACTTCCATACGACTTACATTTTATCCAAAAAAAGACTTAAGCAGTGTAAATAAATCTTTTATTTCACCGGAAATTATTATCATCGTTAAGATTAATCCGGCCACTGTCACAAGTGTTGCTTGTTCATCCCTTCCCGATTTAATCAGGATTGGGTTAAGAACTGCCACAACAATTCCTATTCCTGCAATTTTAAATATCAGATCAATTCCCATTTTTTCACCCGGTTTACTTTAAAAAAGTATTACGATAACTGCAGCAGCCATTGCCAGAGCTATTTTCACAGCATTTTTTCCCTCTTTTTCTTCAACAGACAAAGATTCTTTTTCTAATCCTTGCAATCTTTGGAGAGTTGCTGTTACGTGGGCTGTCTGCCTTTGTGTATTTGCAAGGCCTATTGCCAAACCTATACCTGTTATACATTCTTTATCCTTTTCTGTAAGACATTGTGTGTCTTCGAAATACTCCTCGCACGCCTTTGCCCATGCGTTTTCGAAACTTCCGAATTCCGTTTTTAGATTTTCTGAGGCTCGTGTCCATAAATCAATCACACTATCTTTATCAAAGAATTTTTCTCCGCAACTTTTTAAAACTTCGTCAAGAAGCGTATTTTCTATCGCTATAGCATCATCTGCATATTTCAACGCCTCTTGCATTTGTTTTAGAATCCTGCTTCTCTTTTTATATTGCCGACTAATCTTATGCCCTGCCAAAAACCCTCCTGCCAAAACAAGAAAAGAACCTATAATCTTTATTATCAAATACATTAAAATCACCGCCTCTTTTCTCCGGAGATAACCTCCTTCAACGTGGACGGCCCATTATCACAGCTTAAAGTTATATACTTTTCAAAAGCTCCTGCAACCATCATCGCCGCAATCTCTTTTCTTATTTTCATATCACCCAAACAGCTTCCATGAGCAGTTGCAATAATTTTCACTCCTGCATTGATTGCAGATTCAACTGCAGCCGCATCACCGGTGCCGCCTATTTCGTCAGTGATAATTACTTCCGGCGCCATACTGCGAATCATCATCATAATTCCTTTTTCTTTTGGGCAAGCATCATACACATCTGTCATCATTCCCACATCATTCGACGGAATTCCGTTATAGCAAGCGGCTATTTCGGAGCGTTCATCAACAATGCCGACACTCACACCCTTAAATTCCGGAAAGCTGTTTTCGCTGCCCAATATTCTTGCGATATCTCTTATGACTGTTGTTTTGCCGCAAGCGGGAGGAGAAATTATCAATGTACTGTATATTTCTTTTTGATTTTTAATAATATGTTTTATTATATTTTTTGAGCATCCCTTAATTTGCCTTGCTATTCTTATATTAAGACTTGACACATCATACACGGCACCATCCGGGAGCATTTTGCCTGCAATGCCTACACGATGACCTCCCTTTAATGTTATGAAACCGTTTTTTATGTCCTCCTTGTACGCATATAACGAGCTTCTGCAAATTCCCGCAAAAATCCTATTGATTTCTTCTTTCGACGGAATATACGCTTTCTCGGCCGGCACAGTCTGTCCGTTAGTATTAATAAAATATTTTTGCTTTTTATTACCTCCTATTATACAAAGAGGCATACCTGCTCTGATTCTTATTTCTCCTGCTGTTTTAACAAGCTCATATTTATTTGAAAAACAATTTTTTAAAGAAAAAGCAACAGGTGTGTTGCCTAACCTGTCCGTAATTTCACTTTGAAACTTTGCACTATCCATATCCCCTTGTCCCTGCCTTTCATAACTTGTTAAGTTTGTACAAATATATGAACATGGCATTTTATTTATTCATGCAAAAAATCTTTTAAAATTTTTGCATTTCCAAAAATAAGTATTGCAAAGAAAAATTATTAGTGCTATAATACCTAGCGTTGTGCAGCTAATGTACAGTAATTCGTTGCGGAATTGTGTAACGGTAGCACGAATGACTCTGACTCATTTTGTCTGGGTTCGAATCCTAGTTCCGCAGCCAAAGATAACTCCGAGATTCATACAAACATGATTCTCGGAGTTTTTTATTACCATACTTTTTTTCCTTTTTCTCTTGATAGTGATAGTCAATTTCCGTACATTTACATACCCTTTTTGCACGAAAATGCGCCTTGCCCTTAGCTTCTCTGCTGTCAATGGGTCAACTTTTTAATCCATTTATATCTGTTTGCTTTTATAAACGCAGGCACGCTTTTGAAAATCTGGTCAGCATTAAGGCAAGCTATAACAGCAACAGGATGCCAATTCCACAAAAAGGCGGCTGCAAAGGATAAAGGTAATACGATCCCCCATATACTGATAATATCAACAATTAAGATAAATTTAGAATCTCCGCCGCCTCTTATAATTCCGGTATTTGTGGGCATTTGATACGCAGTGCCTATACATGTAACGCAAAGAACGAGCAAAAATCCATTAGCAAAATCTTTTGCTTCTGCAGAGATATTGTACATTGAAACAATAGGTATTCTTATAAAAAAGAGTATTATACTCATCAATAAACCTATAACAACAAAAATAACTTGCAGAGATTTTGAATACTCCTTTATTTTTTCTAAAGGTTTCCCCTCTCCTATTGTTTTGCCGATAATTACTGATGCGGCACTGGCAGAGCCGACTGCCGCCACCTTAAGAACTTGATACAGCGTTGAAGATACGGAATTCGCAGCTATTGCCGCTTCTGACATATGCCCCAAAATCACAGTTTGGAGCGCAGTAGATACCCCGAATAAACCATCTGTAAGAACAAAAGGAATACACGTTTTACAGTATTTTTTAAACAAAGTGCAATCTACTTTATGCAAATCGTCCCTGCCCCATATTATCTTTTTCTCAAAAAAAGCAACATAAACAATAACAAAAATCAGTTCTGCTACTCTTGCAATAAGTGTAGCCAAAGCCGCACCGCGCACGCCCATTTCCGGCAATCCAAGCTTACCGAAAATCAGCAAATAATTCAGGGAAATATTAAATAGCAGAGTAACAATAGAAACGTAAAATCCTACCTTAACGCTCTCAACAGACCTGAGTATCGCCAAAATAATATTGGTTAGGGCAAAAACAGGATATGTATATTTTATGATTCTTAAATATTCAACACCCTCTTCTATAATTGCAGTGGAATCTGTAAATAAACCAACCACCTTTTCCGGCATAACAGCTGCAAAGGTAAACAGCAATGCAGAAAAAGCAATACTTAAAAACACGGCTGCCACAGATAATCTTTTAACGGGTTCTGTCCTTTTCTCTCCCCAATATTGACTGCCAAGAACTACCATGGTATTTGACAAACCAAGTATTATCTGCTGAAAAACAAATTGCACTTGATTACATGCAGTTGCACCGGAGAGCGCAGTTTCCGTAAACATGCCAAGCATTATATTATCAACAAGGTTTACGCCTAAAATTATAACATTATTTAAAACTAAAATTTTCCACAATGAAAAAAAGTTTGCGTAAAACTTCTTATCTTTTGTCATTTTTAAACACCCAGAATTTGTTAATAAAATAATTCTCTATAATCATAATCGGTGTGACTATAACTTTACAGTATTCCTCCGTTACGCCCATTTGATTTAAAAGCATAACGAGCAAAGCACTTAATATTGCGTATATAAAGAAGGCTGCTATAAATTTATATCCCGTATGTCTATTGCGACCATCAAAAACGAACTTGCTGTTTAGAATGTAGCTGTTTATTGCACCGGCAACATCTCCTGCTAACGAGCTTATTCCGGCTGCTAATGATGCGCCGAAGACAACAATCGACAGACCTATGTATTTCAGTAATGCAAGTACCAACCAATTTACGCCAATAGCCACAAGTGTATTTGCTACTCCGACTAAACAAAACAACAGAAATTGCTTGTACTTTTGCCATAATTTTTTTATCTTACTCATAAAAATCTCCTTTAAAAATATTTTTCTATACTGTTTTTCTTCTGCAAATACGATATATCACAATCACAACCGCGACGGAAAGAACGGAGCACACCACCATAGAGGCAACTTCGCCAATTCCGTTTGTCAAAAAATATGTAGGCATGCCGGCAAAATTAAACATGCAGTGTACAAGCACGCTTGATATTAAAGAGCCTGACATTTCAAAAATCCAGACCATAAAGAGAGAAAGAATTCCCGTATACAAAGCTTGCAGTATATTGCCGTGATACAGACCAAAAAGCACAGAAGTAATTATTGCAGAAACAATCATTGAAACAATGCCTGTTTTCTCTGTTTGCACTTTGGGGATAACATTAAATATTTTTTTAAGAGCACTGTAAATAAAGCCTCTGAAAATAAGTTCTTCTACAATAGGTGCGCAAATCATAACAGCCAGGAGCATAATAAATTCGTTCCCGCCCTGAAAACTTTCAACACTTTCTTTGTTGCCCTCTATCCATGATTCGGGCAACCATTTTGCCATCATGTTTACACCGATATTTGAAACAACTCCCACAAATGTTCCTAATAAAATTGACATTAAAGCAATGGAAAACGGAGGCTTTTTATACTCAAGGTTAATGATATTCGAGAACTTTGTCTTTTTTTGAACGATAACAAAAATCAGCAGAAAAACAGCGGATATGGTTAAATACATAAGTGATATATTTTTATAAATCAAATCCGTCGCCTTTGACTCTAATTCAGAAAATGGCAAGTTGGGATT
>JAEIGA010013128.1_pt1 | contig 12605 bp, 9 predicted proteins | sample 9270691 | NCBI WGS metagenome assembly JAEIGA01 (sample SAMN17057246, study PRJNA624740) | gut metagenome | biome: biome; isolation source: fecal sample | host: Bos grunniens | place: China: Xizang | collected 2019 | reverse complement strand
TCAATAATCCTTTGCCTATCTATGGCTCGCTTGTTGTAGATGGTTCGCCTGCTGATGTGGCAGTATATGTGGATGGCAAGAAGGTAGGCACCAGTCCGTTGCTCGTTAGTGAGTTGCTGATAGGCGAGCATACCGTGCGCTTGGAGAAAGAGGGATACGACCAGCAAGAAAAGACGGTGCAGATAGCAGAAAACCAAGAGAGTATGTTGGACTTTACGCTGACAAAGACCGTTGCCAAAGCGCCAGTAGTTCCTGCCGCACCACAAGGAGGAACCGTAGAAACGATCACTGTTAAGGGTGTGTCGTTTAATATGATTAAGGTGCAGGGTGGCACGTTTAGGATGGGTGGGACTTCTGAACAAGGTTATGATGTTGACGATGATGAGAAACCAATTCATCATGTTACACTATCGGATTATATGATAGGGGAAACTGAGGTAACTCAAGAACTTTGGCAGGCAGTGATGGGTAAAACACTCCAAGAATATGCTAAATATAAAACAACAGATCGTGCAGAACATCCCATGTATTACGTTAGCTGGGAAGACTGTCAAGAATTTATTACTAAACTGAATATTTTAACAGGAGAAAATTTTCGTTTACCAACAGAAGCTGAGTGGGAATATGCAGCTCGTGGAGGTAAAAAAAGTAAGGGATATAAATATGCGGGGGGAGATAACATAGGTAAAATAGGCTGGTATACGTTTAATTCTTTTAATAACATGCATCCTGTGAAGAAAAAAAATCCGAATGAATTAGGACTGTATGATATGACAGGGAACGTTTTGGAGTGGTGTTATGATTGGTATGATTCTTATTCTGCTACTATGGAGGCAAATCCTAAGGGACCTACGACGGGTTCTGAACGTGTGTGCCGTGGAGGTTCTAGTTGGTTCTACGCTTGGTCCTGTCGTATTTCAGATAGATTTTATGCAGATCCATTTGAAAGGATGCCATATTGTGGCTTGCGTCTTGCCTTATAGCTGATTTCGAAATAAGCAATATATAGCAATAATTAAACTGGGATTTATATACATATTGACATTTTTGCCATTATTAAATTTCTCATTTTATTGTGGGTGACATCAAAATTGACGACCTTAATTGTCGTTTATAGTAAAATTGGACATGGACTACTCAAAATGGAGTGAATGATTACAAAGTGACTAGCAAGAGCAACGGTAAGAGTATCTTCCTCCCCGCAGCGGGCTACCGCGGCGACAGGTCGCTCATCGGTGCAGGTAGCTACGGCTTCTACTGGTCGAGTTCGCTCCACACGGACTACCCGAACCGCGCGTACGTCTTGGACTTCAATTCGAGTTACGTGGATTGTCACAACACCGGCCGTTACTATGGGCAATCCGTGCGTCCAGTATACCCGCAGTGGACCCAACCTAGCTTCCCCTTAAGGTGAGGGCTAAGTGATGGGAAATGTGAGGGGAAATGTGTGACAGCTGTGACAGCTGTGACGGCTGTTTCTTATGTCTCGTCCACGTATATGTACGTACACGCGTGGACGAGGTTATAGATTTTGCTGTCACAGCTGTCACAGCTGTCACAAAAAAAGGTGCGTTTTTGGGCTGATTGGCAGTTGTAGTCACAAGCTATCTACAGCGTATCTACAGCGCATCTACAGCGGATTAGGAAGGGAATGATGAAGGAAAAGCGACCAAACGAGGGCGAAACAACAAAGTAAGAACAACGAAGAATAAATTATTAACCAATGATGAGAAAGTTTTTTTATAGCTGCATTTGTATCGTGGCATTGATATGCAACAGTTGCGAAACAGATGCACCCAGTTTGAGAGCCGTGATCACTGGTGACGCTACAGAAATGAATTCGAATTCGGTAGTATTGCATGGTATAATCAATGGCAATCCACGTGAGTATTCACATCTGAAGTGTGGCTTTATGATTGCTACATCGCACTTCGATATTGTCAACCGCAAAGGAGATGTCTGGGAGGCAGAGTTAGAGGGAAAGAACTTTCAGATAACTCTGCAAAATCTGCGTCATGGTACCAAATATTACTATGCGGCTTATATCCTGATTGACCATGTAGAATATAAGTATGGTACTATCAAGAAGTTTACTATCACCAAACAATCTAGTGAAGAAGAAAATCAGCCGTCTTTTGTGGCTAAACCATTCTCGGTAGGTATGTCTAAGAAAGTGTATTTTTCTCAAGGTAACCTACAATATCATCCCAAGAAAAATGTATGGCGGTTTGCAGAAAAGCAAACAGATTGTATAAGCTATCAAAATAATTATATATCACCGAGTTATGACGGATGGATAGATGCGTTTGGTTGGGGAACAGGTAGTAATCCTACCCATACGAGTACGGAGAATATGGATTATCAGACTTTTGTGGATTGGGGAGTGAATAGCATAGGTAGTGATGCGCCTAATACATGGCGTGCGTTGAGAGCTGAAGAGTGGAATTACATTGTATCCACCCGTCGCAATGCGCATCAACTGAAGGGTGTTGCCGCTGTGGATGGCGTAGATGGTCTGATCTTATTGCCCGATGACTGGGTGTGTCCCACAGGTGTGACATTTAAGTCAGGATGCCACACAGGTAACTACTGGGGCGGATATGGTGATTATCAGAAGATTACCAAAGATCAGTGGGCGAAAATGTCGGCTGGTGGTGCTGTTTTTCTGCCAGCTTCTGGCTACCGAGAAGGGAGTACGATGCATGATGTACGTGTGATGGGAGTCTATTGGACACCTAGTCCCTATCTGGAGAATTATGTTTTCTCCTTTGGTTTTGGTTCTGGAGAAATAGGTTTGTTTTACGGCTATGAGCGTCATCAAGGCTTGTCTGTACGATTGGTACGTGAGTTATAGAAGAATTATCACACCCCATTTAGATATTTTTTAAACTCTTTTTGATATTATTCGAGAAAAAAATGCGTTCTTGCTTGTACAAACAAAAAAAAAGTAGTAACTTTGCAAGTTGAAACGTATATCTTAAAATGATAAGTGTAGAACATCTCAGTATAGAATATTCGTCGCGTCCTATATTGGACGACATTACTTTTCTCGTCAATTCGCGCGATCGCATAGCTCTTGTAGGCAAGAATGGTGCCGGTAAGACCACCCTACTCCGTCTGCTGGCTGGTGTGGAAACTCCCACAGCAGGTCGCATCAACAAGATGGGTGACATAACCATAGGCTATTTGCCACAAGTAATGATGCACGTGGATGGAAAAACGCTGAGGGAGGATGTGATGTCGGTCATCGCTCGCAAGAGCGATCGCTTAGAGAACGCTTCGCTACAGGACGGCGCAAGCGCCTACAGTTTAGAGGCAGGAATATCAGGCGATGAGGCACGGTTTATCGCAGAGATGGATAGGACCATCATCGGTTTGGGCTTTGAGCGCAAGGACTTCGACCGCCCCTGTTCGGAGTTCTCTGGCGGATGGCGCATGCGTATTGAACTGGCAAAGATATTGCTCCAACACCCAGATGTACTACTTCTTGATGAGCCCACCAACCACCTTGACATCGAGTCTATCCAATGGTTGGAGGATTTTCTGAAGACCAACGGTAGTGCGCTCGTATTGGTGAGCCACGACCGCGCATTTCTGGACAATGTGACTACCAGGACAATAGAGATTACACTTGGTCGTATTTATGACTATAACGCCCCCTATTCGCAATTTAAAGTACTTCGTCAAGAGCGTCATGAGCAACAAGTGCGTGCCTATCAGAATCAGCAGAAGATGATTCAAGAGACAGAGGAATTCATTGAGCGATTCCGCTATAAAGCTACCAAGGCAGTACAAGTACAGTCGCGCATCAAGCAACTGGAGAAACTGGAGCGATTGGAGGTAGATATCGAAGATAATTCGCGCTTGAGTTTGCGTTTTCCACCCGCTCCACGCAGCGGTGACTTCCCCGTGATAGTGGAGGATTTGCGCAAGGACTTTGGCGAACATACGGTATTTCAGGGTGCAAACTTCACTATTCGTCGTGGCGAGAAAGTGGCATTTGTAGGCAAGAATGGCGAAGGCAAAACAACGCTGGTGCGTTGTATCATGGGGCAATTGGATTATATGGGTACACTCAAGATTGGACATAATGTGAAGATTGGGTACTTTGCGCAGAACCAAGCTGCTTTGCTCGATGGCGAACTGACTGTTTTTCAAACGATTGATAATGTGGCAGTAGGCGATATTCGCACACAGATTCGCAATATATTGGGAGCATTTATGTTCGGTGGAGAAGCCTCTGAAAAGAAAGTAAAAGTGCTTTCAGGTGGTGAGCGCAGCCGACTAGCAATGATACGTTTGCTGCTGGAGCCATGTAACTTATTGATTCTCGATGAGCCAACCAACCACCTCGACATGCAGTCGAAGGATGTACTAAAAACGGCACTGAAGGAATTTAATGGGACGGTGATTTGTGTGAGCCATGATCGAGATTTCTTGGATGGATTGGTGGACAAGGTGTATGAGTTTGGTGGCGGCAAGGTACGTGAACACTTAGGCGGCATCTACGATTTCTTGCGCAGCAAAAAGATTGATTCGTTGCAGGAACTGGAGAAGAAGACCGATGAGGCGATGAGGCGCAAAGGCGATGAGGCGAAAGGCGAGGTTACTTCTGCAAAGTTGGATTACGCTGCACAGAAAGCCGCTGCAGCAGCGCGCCGAAAAAAAGAGAAGCAAATTGCTGATATCGAAGCTGCCATTGCTAAATTAGAGCAAGAGCAACAAGAGATAGAACAACTATTGGCAGATGTGGCTCAACAAACAACAGAAAACTTCCAACGCTATGAGCATATTAAACGCGAAATGGAGCAACGACTGTATGAGTGGGAAATACTGAGCGAAGAAGACTGATATGAAAGAGATAGTTGAATATATCATTACATTTTTGCTATATGGAAACCACGAAGCCATAAAGCAGGTGGGATATACTGCTGACGAGAGCCAGTGGGATAAATATCGCGTGGTGATTGTGCCTAACGGACATTTGGGTAGAGAGATTGTGATGCCTGATTTTAAAGAGGCGAAAGGCGAAAGGCGAGAGGCCGAAAGTGAGGAAAATCGGAGATGGATAATCAGGACGGATATTATTTACAACACCTTCTTTTTTATCTCTCGAGCAGAAGAACTAATCAATCCTCAGCGCGACGAGCATGGTCGATTCTTGGCGAAACATTCTATTTTGGGGCAGAATAACCGTCTGATGATACCTACGGTGGATGAGTATTCGCGCCTGCTGATGAAACTCATGGGATTGCCATTGCCTACTCCATCCTTTAGCAAAATATATTTGACCCACGACGTAGATTCGATTGACCAATATCGTCATTGGCGCGGGGCATTGGGAGGTATCCTGCGTGGCAAAGCGCGCGAAGTGATAGCAGCACTCAAAGATATACACAACGACCCTGCATTTACCTTCTCATGGTTGATTTCGCAAGATAAACAAGTAGAAAATGCCGAGGTGGTGTATTTTATCAAAGATACTTATGGCAAGGGTTACGACTATCCCCAATACGATTTGCATGGCAAGGATTTTGAAATCGTAGAACAATTGATTAAAACCAACGGTGCAAAGCTGGGTATACATTCCAGTTATTATGGTTCTATATCCACTACCGCAGAGTTATATGGGCATATTGTTAATCAGCCTACATTCTTACCACAAAAGCAGATTTATCATCGTAGTCATTACCTGAACTGTTCCATTGACCAAATGCAACGTTATGCAAACTTGCTTATTAGTGATGACTTCACTATGATGTTCCCCGATCAAGTGGGTTTCCGCCTGCAAACAACTCGTGCGGTGCGCTGGATTAATCCTAAGACGATGCAACTCACCAATTTAGTACTCCATCCTTTAACCGTCATGGACTGCACATTGAGCAATCCACAATACATGAACCTCAGCGAAGATGAGGCATATTTCGAGTGTCAACGATTGTTTGAAAAGATACATCAGAACGCAGGCGAAGTGGTACTCTTGTGGCATAATACTATCATTACAAATGATGGTTATCATCGCTCATTGTATCCTAAATTATTGAGTTTATTGAAATGCGAATAATCACCATCATAGGAGCTCGCCCACAGTTTGTGAAAGCAGCGATAGTTAGTCGCTATATTCGCCTTCACAACGACAATTCCTCTATTCATATCGAGGAAAAGATTCTACATACCGGGCAGCACTATGATTACAACATGAGCCAAGTATTCTTTGAGCAGATGGGCATCCCTACCCCAACTTGGCACTTGGGTTGTACTAATGACGTAGCATGTATGCGTGATGCCATTATTCCACTTATCGATGGTCAAGCAGATTATATCATGGTATATGGCGATACCAACTCCACTTTAGCAGGTGCCCTCGCAGCAGAAGCATGCAATATCCCATTGATACACATAGAAGCAGGGTTGCGTAGCTACAATATGGAGATGGCAGAGGAGTACAATCGTATCGAAACGGACAAACGCGCAGCATTATTGTTCTGCCCAACGAATACTGCGGTAGAAAATCTGCGCAAGGAAGGCATCACGCAAGGCGTATATCACGTCGGCGACGTAATGTATGATGCTACATTGTATTTCGCCCAACAAGCAGACAATCGATCTACCATTTTACACCAACTGAATATCTCTCCGAAACAATATTATTTAGCAACCATTCATCGTGCTCAAACTACCGATAACATCAATCGATTATCCAATATTCTATCGGCCTTCCTGCAGGTGCAAATGCCAATCATACTCCCACTTCATCCCCGTACACGCAAAGTGATTGAGCAATCCGATACGCTGACACGACTGATACAAGATACATCCCACTTGCACATCATTGATTCGGTGAGCTATCTAGATATGTTGCTCTTAGAAAAATACGCAGCATTGATTCTCACCGACTCTGGCGGAGTGCAAAAAGAGGCTTATTTCCACCATACTCCTTGCATTACAATGCGTGATGAAACCGAATGGGTAGAGACCGTTGAAGCAGGTTGGAATACTATCGTAGGCACCGATACCAAACGCATCCTACAAGCACTCCAATCTCCTTCTCAACCACAATACGAAATTACAGAATATGGTAGTGGCAATGCTGCTACCAACATCATCAATATACTATGTCAAAACGAATATTGATATTATGCGAAGCCATTGCCCCACCCGCCTTTAGTCCGCGTATCCTTACGCTGATAGAATGGTTGCAACAAAACGGTTGGCAATGTACTCTCATCACAGAAGAATGTGCTGAGCAGGCATTTCATACAGATATATGTCCTATATACCAAATGCCTGCATACCATCATCTCCTGCTCGATAAATTATGCTGGGGAAAAGATAAGGCACTATATCAATTTGCAAAGCAGATGGTGGATATCAATACATTTGATCTAATATTCTGCTCTTCATACTATTATTTCCCATTATATGCTGCCCATCTGTTGGCACAGGAGTATCATATTCCATTAGCAATTGATTTGCGCGACATTGCAGAGCAATGGGGAGAGACTGCATACTTCACTCGCAAACTGACACCATTCAACAAACTCAATTACTGGATAGGAAAGATATACGAACGCAAGCAACTGCGTGTACGCAATCGCATACTCCGTAATGCCAACATCGTGACATCAGTTTCACCTTGGCATCAAAACATATTAGCAAAATACAATGCAAATACGCATCTGATTTATAACGGTTACGATGCGAATGTATTTCTCCCTAAAGACCTTATATGCGATTATTTTTACATCACATATTTGGGCAAGCTCTACTCCACCCAATTACGCGATCCTCGTTTGTTATTTGAAGCACTCAGGCAATTGACATTGGAAGAAAAAATTGATTCTAAACACGTCAGAGTGCTATTCCATACGGATCCCAATGGTATGCATCAACTTCAAGACTTAGGCACATACTACCAAATCGCACCATTGTTAAATATCAATGGGTATATCCCCCGTCAAGCGATTTTGCCTGTTATGTATCAATCGTCTATTCTCCTTGTACTAACGACATTATCTACCCCAAAAGGCACACACGGCATTATGGGTACGAAGTTCTTTGAGAATATCGGTATAGAGAAACCTATTTTATGTGTACGTTCCGATGAAGAATGCCTTGCTGATGCGATCCAGAAGACCCATGCAGGTTTGGCAGCAACCAGTGTGGAGGAGGTCAAAACATTCATCATGGAGAAATACCAAGAATGGCTACAACATGGCTATACCCGACAAGCAGTCATCAACAAGGAGCAATTTACTCGTCAACATGAAGCTGAGCAATTCGAACAGCTATTTATTGAAACACTGAAACTTTGAAACACTTGAACACAATCTCCGTCATAGTACCTATTTACAATGCTGAACCCTATCTGGGTCGTTGTATCGAATCTTTGATACACCAACCTCATCAAGCACTGCAAATCATCCTTGTCAATGATGGTTCTACTGATAATAGTCTAACCATCGCAAGAAAGTATGCTGAACAAGATAATCGGATTGAAGTGTATTCCTTGTCAAAGAATCAAGGACAATCTGCTGCTCGCAATTGGGGATTGCAACATGCTACTGGTGAATATATTTCTTTTGTAGATGCCGACGATTATATTGATGAGGATTTCTATACGTATATGCTCCAACATATTGGGCAATTAGACTGTGTACAAATAGGATATAGACGAGTCACTCAACATGGCAAGATATTGATAAAAAAACTCCCAAAGCATTTCTACCAATTTACTTCTCCATGCATGCGTCTTTACCGCCGAACAATTTTCACCACGCATGGTTTGTATTTTCCCGAAGGCATGATTTACGAGGATGTCATTTTTTCATTGGATTTTTGGGCGATTAAACCCACCTACAAAATGCTATCCTATATGGGCTATAACTACCTAGCCAATACCCAATCCACTACAGCGACACGTAATCTGGTGGCAAAAGAGCTGCTTTTTGCGACGCTTAGAGATAAACAAGAACAAAGCCAGTCTATCTTTCATAAACTGCTTGTATTATACACTATTATTCGACTAAAATTCCACTTTAAGCGCTATGACTAACCAACAACTCCTAGATATACTCCATTCAGAAGTAATTCCTGCCATAGGTTGTACAGAGCCAATTGCTGTGGCATTGTGCGTGGCGCGTGCCAAAGAGCTATTGGGTTGCGAACCCGATGCGATAACGGTTTACCTCTCAAAGAATGTCTATAAGAATGCCCTCGCGGTAGGTATTCCCAATACGGGTATGACGGGCTTACCTATTGCCATCGCACTGGGCGCCACAGTGGGTAAATCTAAGTATATGCTGGAGGTGCTGCGCGATGCAACACCCGAAACGGTAGCATATGCCAAGGACTATATGCTACGCGTGCCTGCTGAGATTCATATCAACTACGAGGCGCCAAGTATCCTCTATATCCATGTCGAAGTGCGCAAAGGCGACCAAACGGCACAAGCCACTATCATGGATGAGCATACCAACTTTGTAGAATCAGGAACAAGGAGTCAAGAACCAAGACTAAATAGCAAAATAGAAACAACAGAAAAAGCATTATCTCTCCGCCGTGTATATGACTTTGCCATGGAGGTAGATATCCATGATATTACCTTCTTGAAAGATGGTGCTGAGATGAATACCGCAGCAGCAGAGACATCTTTTGCAGATCAATATGGTCATGGATTAGGACGACTATTGCGAGCTAATACACTCACTGCAACCCCCGAAATGGAAAAGCTCTTCGGCAACACCCTCTTCACCAAAATCATCAGCTACACTTGTGGTGCGTGCGATGCGCGTATGTCGGGTGCGATGGTACAAGTCATGAGCAACTCTGGCTCTGGTAATCAGGGCATTTCGTGTTCTATTCCCGTGTATCTGTATGCAAAAGAGAATCATTGCACAGAAGAGCAAACACTTCGCGCTCTGGTGCTCAGCAATCTCACGGTCATCTACATCAAGCAGTCGCTGGGGCGATTGTCAGCACTATGCGGTTGCGTAGTGGCTGCCACGGGTTCAGCAGCAGGCATCACCTACTTGATGGGAGGTAATTATGAGGAGATTACCTATGCTATCAAGAATATGATAGCTAATATCTCGGGTATGATTTGCGATGGTGCCAAGCCTGGCTGTGCATTGAAGGTCACCAGCGGCGTCGCTACGGCCATCTTCAGCGCGTACTTAGCCATGCAACACTCCTATGCCGATTCCACCGAAGGTATCGTAGAGGACGATATCGATCGCACCATACGCAATCTCACCCGCATTGGCCACGATGGAATGAAGGTAACCGACGACCTCATCCTCGATATTATGACTCACAAACAATAACCACGTATGAACAAATTTAAACATATTCGGGCATATTACTCTGGTTGGATTCTCCCATTGGTAGATTTCCTTATCCTTTACCCTACTCTTCTGATCATGAAGCGCAGGACCACTAATGGCATCCAGCTCCAGTACTACGGCGATAAAAAACTGATTGAGCAAGACATCCGCCACGGCGCATTCTTCATGACCAACCACCGCGACATCGTGATGGACGCAGCATGGCTCACATTCCTACTCCGCACACGCTATTTCATACATCCTTATTTCGGCATTGGTAACAATCTATTTGGCAAATGGTGGATTGAACATGTGGTGCGTTTCTTGCGCGCGTTTGTGGTTATCCGCAATGGTGGGTTCCGCGATCAAGTGAATAATGCTACGACCTTATCCCAGTATATCCGTCACTTGCGCAAGCGCCACAAATCTATCTGGTTAGCGCAACGCGAAGGTCGCGCAAAAGATGGTAATGACGTCACTCAACCAGGCGTATTAAAAATGCTGACTATTGATGCGGAAGACTTCTTCGAGAGCGTGAAAGAGTTGAATATCTGCCCAGTCAGTATCTCCTACGAATACGATCCTTGCGACTACCTCAAGGCACGTGAGATGCAGCTCAAACGCGATAATCCGAAGTGGCGCAAGTCCCGTAAAGATGACCTCGTGTCGATGAAAGTGGGTATTGAGGGGCAGAAAGGTCGTATAGTCTATCGGTTGACGCCATCTATCAACCACGATATTGATGCCGCATTGGCAGAGCATCCTGAGTTGCGCGACCTAAGTCGTAACGAGCAGATTCAATTTGTATGCCAACTCATTGATAAGCACATACATTTGGCATACGAAATATACACAAGAAACGAGGAGTTTGATCAATATATCAACAAACAACTCCAACGAATCAATTTATCCAACAAAGATACATCATTCTTAAAACAAAAACTCTACGAGATGTATAACTATCCCGTAGAGAATCATCGTAAAGCAAATAATCTATACTTCTGCTAACCCACTTCTACCGACGTATCAATTTTTCGAATCAACCCTTTAAGCACATCGCCAGGTCCAAACTCATAGAATGTGTTCGCTCCGTCGGCTATCATCTGCTGTACGCTTTGTGTCCAACGGACAGGTGAAGTGAGTTGCTCTAGGACTTGACGTTGGATGGTATGTTTATCAGTTTCCCCCTTCGCACTCACATTCTGATAGACAGGGCATTTAGGCGTATGGAACGTAGTATTCATAATCGCCGCTTGCAATCGCTCGGCAGCAGGTTGCATTAATGGTGAATGGAACGCACCACCCACAGGCAACTTCAGCGCACGCTTGGCGCCTGCTTCTTTCAATGCTTTGCATGCTGCATCCACACCGCTCAACGAGCCAGAGATTACCACTTGGCCAGGGCAATTGAAATTTGCTGCGACCACAACATCCTCAATGCTATCACATATTTCTGCCACTTTATCATCAGCCAATGCCAACACAGCTGCCATGGTACCTGGTTGCAATTCACATGCCTCTTGCATAGCTTGTGCGCGTTGACTAACTAGACGCAAACCATTTTCCCATGAGATAGCCTCAGCAGCTACAAGTGCTGAGAACTCACCCAAACTGTGTCCCGCCACCATATCTGGACGAATCACAGTTGAGAATTGACAATGGACAATGGTATGCAGAAAAATAGCTGGTTGCGTAACACGCGTTTGGCGCAAATCCTCATCAGATCCCTCGAACATAATATCCGTAATAGAAAAGCCAAGAATATCATTAGCACGATGCATCATTGTACGTGCCTCTGCATACGCGTCATATAGATTCTTAGCCATGCCCGAAAATTGAGCACCTTGACCAGGGAAAACGAAAGCATTCATGATTATTGAGTGGATTTTTAGAAGTTAAAAGCATTTGTTTATCAAGCAATGTGGAGCTTCTTTACATGTTTTAGGGTGCAAAGGTAGGCAAAATTGGCGACATATGCAAATTTTTAAGCGAAAATGCGATCATTCAAAAAAGTTACGAAGCAAGATATATTTTTATGAAAAATATGCTATTTCTTGCATATATGCTTTTTTTTTTATAACTTTGCACCCAAATTGCGTGTTGTGTGCGCATATGCATGTATAATAATTAAGAATAAAGAAAGATATGGAACTCAGTGAACAAGAAGTAATCCGCAGAGAAAGTCTGCAAAAGATGCGCGATATGGGTATCAACCCCTATCCTGCTGATGAGTATGTAGTTACAGGTTATTCTACAGATATCAAGTCAACCTTCGTTGAC
>JAEIGA010013127.1_pt1 | contig 12605 bp, 9 predicted proteins | sample 9270691 | NCBI WGS metagenome assembly JAEIGA01 (sample SAMN17057246, study PRJNA624740) | gut metagenome | biome: biome; isolation source: fecal sample | host: Bos grunniens | place: China: Xizang | collected 2019 | reverse complement strand
ATGAAAAGGCGCGTAGAATAGTGATTCTCAATACTGCTCTCCCAGACTTTGCAGGTGAGCCAGATTCTTCGACTTTGCTTAGAATGACAAAACTTAGTTTTGTTATCGGCGAGTTCATTAGCGGCTGGTCGCACGAAGCATGGATGAAAATCATGCCGTGCGGGTCGCTAAGAAATGAACGAGCCAATGACATTGCAAATATAGAATGACATTGTTCGCGAAGAAAACGGGTTGTGTGTCAACTGCTATATTGTTGCAAAAAAATAGTTTCCGGCGTGCACGCACGCCGGAAACCTTCTGCTTTATTTATATATACCAATGGTGGTGATATATCAAGGTGAAAGAGCAATGGTGAAAACTGAAAACTGCGGTTTGGCGTGCACAACGCAAGTTCGAACTTGCATGTTGCATTGCTGTCGTGATAAGGTTCAAGCACTTGTGGTGTGGTTAAAACCGGAATCTCGTGCAAGCGGAACAGACGGGCACTGTTCAAAGGGGACTAATAGCAAAGGTGAAAACTTTACTTTGGGTTCTGCTTTTTGGTTTTGTCGTTTTCTTGCTTTATGGTGCAAAGATAATACATCGTGTGTGCCTTTTGCAAGTTTTTTGCAGTTTTTTTAAGATTGCATGTATGTTGCTGTCTCCTTGAACTTTTTGGCATACTTTACGTAGAGGCTGCGGCAGTAACCAACGGGGATGGTGCTTTTGATGACCATTGTAGCTTGTGGATTTACCTCAAGAACAAGGTCTATGACATCCTCAATGTGGTGTGTGTCGAAGAAGTTCTTCTGGGGGGCGTAGTTGGTGGGGCGGCAATCACAATGAAGTCGGCACCAGCGTATGCCTCGCGGCCATCGAGCGTGGCACGAAGGTTCAGCTCCTTCTCGGCAAGGTATTTTTCAATGTAATCGTCCTGGATGGGCGATATGCGGTTGTTGATTTTTTCAACTTTCTCGGGGAACATCAACGGCTACGACTTCGTTGTGCTGTGCCAACAGTGTGGCTATACTTAAACCTACATAGCCTGTTCCTGCTACTGCTATTTTCATGACTGCATTGCCTGTTAAAAGTGACTGTTACAATGTTTGTTTGTTGCTCTTTATTCTCTTTATGCAATACTCCATAGACTCGCGCCAATGGGGTATGTCGATGTCGAATGTTGCTTTGATTTTTGTCTTGTCGAGTACCGAATATGGCGGGCGTGTCACCGGCGACGGAAATTCACAGCTGTGGCATGGGTTGATGCGGCAGTTTGCGTTGCCGGCTGCTGCGGCAATTTCCACGGCAAAGTCGTACCACGAGCAGACGCCTTCGTTGGAGAAGTGATATACGCCCTCATTGCTCTCATATACTCCGGCTTCTATTATTGAAAATATTGCAAGTGCAAGGTCGCCGGCGTAGGTGGGCGTTCCCACCTGGTCAAAGACGACATTGAGTTGTTCGCGCTCGGCGGTGAGGCGCATCATTGTCTTGAGGAAGTTGTTGCCGAACTCGCTGTAGAGCCATGCTGTGCGGAAGATGAGCGCCTTACAACCGCTCTCCAGAATGGCCTGCTCGCCATGGAGCTTGGTGCGGCCATAGACGCCAAGCGGGTTCAGGGGCATGTCCTCGGTGCGCGGGGTGTTGCCCTCGCTGCCAAAGACATAGTCGGTAGAGACGTGGAAGAGTGTTCCGCCCACCTCCTTCATTGCTGCCGCAAGGTTTGCTACGGCAGTGGCGTTGATGAGCTCTGCTGTGGCCTCGTCACTCTCGGCCTTGTCTACGTTGGTGTATGCAGCGCAATTGACGATTATGTCGACCGATGCTGCCTTTACTGCATTCATCACAGCATCGGCATTGGTGATGTCAAGTTCGGCAACGTCGGTGAAGATGTAGTTGTTGGGGGATACGGCTCCAAGGCGGCGCATCTCGTTTCCCAACTGTCCGTTGGCTCCTGTTACAAGTATATTCATAAATTATCAATACAATTTTTCGTTATAGTCAAAGAGGTAATCGGCGTGGGCAATGTTCTTGCTTAGTTTGTCTTTCTCCGAGAGCAGAACCTTCTCTGCCGGAATTCTCCAATCGATTGCAAGTTCCGGGTCGTTCCATGCAACAGAGCCTTCGCTCTCCTTATTATAAAAGTTGTCGCATTTGTACTGGAACACAGCCTCGGGGGTGAGCACTGCAAAGCCATGTGCAAAGCCGCGTGGAACGAAGAACTGACGATGGTTGTCCTCGCTAAGTTCAACGGCAACGTATTTGCCGAACGTAGGCGAGCCCTTGCGTATGTCGACAGCCACGTCGAGCACGGCACCCTTTATGCAACGTACGAGTTTGCTCTGGCAGTAGGGCGGTTTCTGGAAATGCAGGCCGCGCAACACGCCGTATGATGACTTGGACTGGTTGTCCTGCACGAATGTGGTGCGGCACACCTTCTCCTCGAACTCGCGCTGCGAGAACGATTCGTAGAAATAGCCTCTGTCGTCCTTGAAGATGCGCGGCTCAATGATTACCACGCCTTCTATATCAGTTTTAATAACTTCCATTGTCGTGTCAGTCTATGTTTGCACCGAAATGTTCAACTTCGTCAATAACCTTGAGAAGGTATTGACCGTATTGGTTCTTTATCATTGGCTGTGCCACCTCGTGCAAGCGCTCGGCGGTTATCCACCCCTTGCGGTATGCAATGCCCTCGAGGCATGCAATCTTGAGTCCCTGGCGTTTTTCAATGACCTCGACAAAGATTGACGCCTCGGCCAGCGAGTCGTGCGTGCCGGTGTCGAGCCATGCAAAGCCTCGTGGCAGAGTCTGCACCTTTAGTTCGCCATCGGCGAGGAACTGCTGGTTCACGGTTGTTATCTCCAATTCGCCGCGTGCCGAGGGCTTGATATTCTTTGCAACCTCAACAACCTTGTTGGGGTAGAAATACAAACCTACGACTGCGTAATTTGACTTCGGATTGGCAGGCTTCTCCTCGATTGACAGACAGTTGCCATCCTTGTCGAACTCGGCCACGCCGTAGCGCTCGGGGTCATTCACCCAGTAACCGAAGACGGTTGCCTTGTTCTCTTCCTCGGCATTGCGCACAGCATCTTTGAGCATGCGTGTGAAATCGGCACCATGGAATATGTTGTCGCCCAGGACAAGGCATGCCGAGTCGTTGCCGATGAACTCCTCGCCAATGATGAACGCCTGGGCCAGACCGTCGGGCGATGGCTGCTCGGCATACTCGAAACGCACTCCGTAGTCACTGCCGTCGCCAAGCAGGCGCTTGAAACCGGGAAGGTCCTGAGGTGTAGAGATGATGAGAATCTCCCTTATGCCGGCAAGCATAAGCACCGAGATGGGGTAGTATATCATGGGCTTGTCATAGATGGGCAGCATCTGCTTGCTCACTCCCTTGGTAATGGGATAAAGGCGTGTGCCTGAACCTCCTGCAAGAACAATTCCTTTCATAATTGTTTTGTATTAATGTTATTGTTTGTTTTTTCTTTTGCGGACACGGCATGCCGTGTCCCTACATTATTTTTTCAATATTTCTACGATTCTACCGCAAGCGAGTCCGTCGCCATAAGGGTTCACTGCCTTGCTCATGGTGTCGTAGTGTGCCTGGTCGTCGAGCAGTGCCGATACTTCGGCAACAATCTTGTCGTAGTTGGTGCCCACAAGCTTGACGGTGCCGGCTTCGAGTGCCTCGGGGCGCTCGGTGGTGTCGCGCATAACAAGTACGGGCTTGCCAAGGCCGGGAGCCTCTTCCTGGATGCCGCCGCTGTCGGTGAGTACGATGGTGCTCTTTTCCATGAGGTACACGAATGAGAGGTATTCAAGCGGCTCGATGAAGAAGATATTGCCCCCACCTAACCTCCCCCCTGATGGGGAGGAACTTCCAAACACCTCTGCAATTGGCTTGCGTACGTTGGGGTTCAGGTGCATTGGGTAGACAAAGTCTACGTCGGGATATTTCTGTGTCAGGTCCTTGATGGCTGTGCACATATTGATGAAGCCTTCGCCGAAGTTCTCGCGGCGGTGACCGGTGATGAGTACCAGCTTCTTTCCATCGGCAAGGCGATTTACGTCATAGCCTGCCTGTGCAAGTAACGCCTGCAACTCGCTGTTGAGTGTATCGTCTTCCTTTATCTTGTTTACAACCCAGTAGAGTGCGTCGATGACGGTGTTGCCGGTAACGGTGATGCTCTCCTCGCAGACTGCCTCGCGCAAGAGGTTGGCCTTGCTAAGTGGAGTGGGAGCGAAGTTGTATGTTGCTATGCGGCCTGTTATCTGGCGGTTCATCTCCTCGGGCCATGGGCTGTAGATGTTGTGTGTGCGCAAGCCTGCCTCGACATGGCCGGCAGGTATCTGCTGGTAGAAGGCTGCAAGTGCGGCTGCGGTGCTTGTTGTTGTGTCGCCATGAACAAGGACTACATCGGGCTGCGCCTCCTTGAGAACGTCGCGCATGCCTGTGAGCACACGTGATGTTACGTCATAGAGGTCCTGCCCCTGTTTCATGATGTTGAGGTCGTATTCGGGGACTATTTCAAAAAGGTGCAGAACCTGGTCGAGCATCTGACGGTGCTGGCCGGTGACACAAACTATGGTCTTGAATGTTTCGGGGTGTTTTTGGAACTCTTTTACCAATGGTGCCATCTTGATGGCCTCGGGGCGTGTTCCGAACACGAGCATTACGGTTTTCATATTTATTGGGGAGATTATCTTTTGTATATTCCGCAGAAGTCGAGTATTATCTTGCTGTCGTCCCAGGGTAACTCCTTGAACTGGTTGTGTGCGGTTAGCATTACAACGATATCGGCTTTTTCAAAGGCTTCTCTATAATCGGTAAGCTTGTACTGTTTGTGCTCAATGACATTTGGCTCTACGATATATATGTCTGCGTTGCTGCACATTTGTATTACCTTTCCGACTATGGTCTTTGAGGGCGATTCACGCAAGTCGTCAATGTTGGGCTTGAAGGCCAATCCCATCATGGCGACAGCCGGCTTGCGCCCGTTCTTGAGCTCGAACTCGAACATTGTGCTCTTTATCTTCTCGGCGCACCAGGCGCTCTTGTAGTTGTTGATGTTGCGGGCTGTTGCTATTATCTTGCTCTCTGTGGGGTAGTTGGCGGTGATGAAGTAGGGGTCTACGGCAATGCAGTGGCCGCCTACACCGCAACCGGGTTGCAGGATGTTCACGCGTGGGTGCTTGTTGGCAAGGTCGATGAGTTCCCATACATTGATGCCGGCTTTGTCGCAAATGAGCGAGAGCTCGTTGGCGAAGGCTATCTGCACGTCGCGGCTGCTGTTCTCGGTGAGCTTGCACATCTCGGCTGTGCGGCTATTGGTCTTGTGGAGCTCGCCCTTTACAAACTGTGAGTAGAACTCTATTGCCTTGTCGGTTGACTCGGGTGTCAGTCCGCCAATAACGCGGTCGTTATGTACGAGTTCGTAGATTACATTGCCGGGGAGCACGCGCTCGGGGCAATATGCGATGTAAATCTTGTCCTTGAGCTCGGGGCGCTCGGCAAAGATGATGTCGGCCATCATCTCGGTGGTGCCGATGGGTGATGTCGACTCAATGACGTAAAGGTCGCCTTCCTTCAAAAGTGGAAGCACAGCGCGTGTGGCTGCCTCGACGTACGATACATCGGGTTCGTGGTCGCCCTTGAATGGGGTGGGAACTACCATGAAGTATGCATCGCTCACCTGTGGAGTGGTGTAGGCTTTGAATTTACCGTCTGCAATTACCTCCTGTAACATCTCCTCCATACCGGGTTCAATGATGTGGAGCTTGCCCTGGTTGGTTACCTCTACTACCTTAGGGTTGATGTCAACGCCGACAACGTCAATTCCGTGTTTTGCTGCAATGATTGCAGTGGGGAGGCCTATGTAACCGAGTCCCATGAAACATGCTTTCATAAATATTTGTATGTCTTGTTTTACGTTTATTATCGCTTGCAGCGCTCGCCCGGCAGGGGATGCCGCTGTTGATTCTTTTTGTGAATACTTAATTCGCAAAATTAATAACATTATTGTTAATAAACAATTTTAAACGTATTTGTTTTGCGGTTGTGAGGATAATATGGGAAAATGTTGTTGCGGCTGCTGTGTGGTGCCGGGTGGGGAGAATGTTTGTTTTTCGGGATTTTATTTTTACTTTTGTCAAATATTTTCGGGTACAACGCAGATTTTATATTGTACTTGTTATAAAACCCGCTTACACGAAAATGGTGTGACAACGATTATTGATAAAGTATATAAATGTTATGGCAAAAGTTAAGATTTCAACAACTATGGGCGACATCACTGTGCGCCTTTACGACGAGACTCCTCTTCACCGCGACAATTTCCTGAAGTTGGCTGCTGAGGGGTTCTTTAACGGAACCCTGTTCCATCGCGTGATAAAGGATTTTATGGTTCAGGGCGGTGACCCAGATAGCAAGGGTGCTCCTGCCGGCAAGGCTCTTGGCAGTGGCGGCCCGGGATATAACATTCCGGCCGAGATTCAGCCTGCGCTGTTCCACAAACGTGGTGCTTTGAGCGCTGCGCGTTTGGGCGATGAGGTGAACCCTGAGAAGGAGAGCAGCGGCAGCCAGTTCTACATTGTGTGGGGAAAGGTTTACAAGGCTGCGGAACTTAAACAGCTTGAGCACCAGATGAAGATGCAGCAGGACCAGAACATCTTCAACGCGCTTGCTATGGAGCGTCGCGAGGAGATTATGAACCTGCGCCGTAACCGCGACCGCGAGGGTTTGATGGAGCTGCAGGACAAATTGGCAAAAATGGCTATGGAGAAGAGCAAGGAACTTGGTGCACCGGCTTTCACACCCGAGCAGACCGAGGCTTACACAACAGTGGGCGGAACTCCGTTCCTTGATGGCGGATACACGGTGTTCGGCGAAGTAGAGGAGGGCTTGGATGTTGTCGAGGCAATACAGAACGTTGCAACATCAACCGCTGACCGTCCAAAGGACGATGTGGTGATGAATGTAACGGTGGTGGAATGATGTTTGAGCGTGACAGGGAAATGTTTATATTTAAAACACAAAATCTTATGAGCTTGGTCACGGTTCCCGTCCTGGAGTAACAGACGCTATTTCAGAGGGAGAAGAGTAGCGAGCTGAGTGTGAAAGCAGCCTGTTACGATGTAAATACTGGCAAGGTTTCTCTGTAACAATAGCCGATAGAAAGGAATTAAAATTCACCCCAAAAACTTGAAACTCAAGTTTTTGGGGTGAATTTTGCTGTGACAAGGCGGTTGTGTCTGCTTGTATATTGTTGCCCATGTTACATCTCTACAATATTTTCGAAAATGCTCCAGCCGTGGGTGTTCTTGTAAACTGCTTTTGCGCCCTTGGGTACATAGAGAACGCAATCGGGGGCTATGTTGTCGAATACATTGTTGTTCAAAGTTGGCAAACTCTCTGCCGGAATATGTGATATAACTGTTCTTAGTCTTTTGCAACCGTCAAATGCAAAATCGCCAATAGACTCAACGCTTTGGCCTATAACAACTCTCTCCAATTGCTCGCAGTAATCAAAAGCGTAATCGCCAATGGTGGTGACATTCTCCGGTATAATGAGTTCTTTATATCCGCAGTGTGACAATGCCGCAGTTTCAATGGTTAAAAGGCTTTGTGGCAGTGTTACAATCCCTAAATTTTCGCAATACTGGAATGTGTATCTCTCGAGTCTTGTTACTCCTTCGGGGATGTTAATCTCTACTATACCGCTATGTACAAACGCCGCTTCACCAATTGTCCTGATGCTTGCCGGCAGGGTAATGTTTGTCAGCTTTTTGGCACCTATAAAGGCATCCTGGGCTATGTTTACTACACCTTCGGGTATTACTGTGTTTATGCAGCCGGTAATGAGCGTGTTTGTAGCTGTTTCTATGATGGCGTTACACCCCTCGCGGCTGTCGTAATGGCTGTTTCTTGCGTCTACCACAATGCTGTCTATGTATAGCATAGGAAAAAATGCCGACACGCCAATCTTCTTTACGCTGGCGGGGATTGTTATTACGCCGTTGAGGTTGCAATATGTAAAGGCCGAGTCGGCAATTACTTCTATGCCGTCGGGTATTGTCACTTTCGAGATGTATGGGTTCTCGAATGCTAATGCATCGAACGCTGTAACCCTGAATGTGCGCCCCTTGTATGTCACTGTTTGCGGAATGATAATTTCACCGCCATTGTATTCGTACTCGAATTCCTTGTGGTGGCTTCCTTTGAATGTGACCTCTACCGTGCGTGTCTCGTTATCGGTTATGTTGTAGAATATACCGTCTACCTCGAATTTTGTTGGAAATAGTCCGCGCTTCCAGCCAATGTTGTTGTTGAGTGCTGTGTGCAGGCCGCTCGCAAAGAAACCGACAGTCAATGCTGTTGCAACGGCAATGGTCATTGCAGTCCTGCTCCAAATCCTGCGTTTATGCTGCTTTATGACATTGATGATGTCGTCGGTAGTCGCGTATCGTTTCTCCTTTTCTTGTTGCAGGCAACGGTTCTTTATGTTTTCAATATATCTGGGCAACTTGATATCACTCTTTTCTTCAATATATTGCAACAAGCATCCGATGGAGTAAATGTCGGAGCGTGCGTCAATATCCTTCATTTTGTTTTCTATCGCTTCGGGTGCTCCAAACTTGGCGGTGCAGCCGGCTGTCTGGTCGTTGTAGTCGCTTAGGCAAAATCCAAGATCGACCAATTTGATATCACCGTTTATTTGCGAAATTATAATGTTGCCGGGATTTATGTCAAGGTGTACAATGTTTTTTTTGTGTAGTGCTTGCAAGGCACGGCATAATTGCAATAGTAGTTTTTTGACATTCACCTTGTTCTTGAAATATTGAGGCTCCTTTTTGATTTTATCTTTTAGAGAGTGCCCGTTGACATATTCCATAATAATGTATAGCCCCTCTGCATCGTCCTTTATATCTATGTATTTTGCAATGTAGGGGCTGTGAATGATTTTCCCGGCGTTGTACTCCTTGTAGAACAGGTCGCGGTAGCGCTTGTCACTACTTAGTTCCGGGCGCAATTTTTTCATAAAAAGCGTTTGCCCGTTTTCTTGTATCTTGTATGTTTGTGAGGTGGCACCGCATTGGTGAAGCGGCTCTATATTGCGTATTTCTGTTGCTACAAAACTGGAGCTGAAGTCGTTTGTCATTTGTTTGTCTGTTTGTTGTTCATAATATGATATTTAACCCCTCCTTTTTTACCGCAAATGTAGTTTACCGGCTCGCCGTTTTCGTGTATGAGATTATACAACTGCAACGGTTGGTTTTCTACAATGTGTTCGCATATGAAAATGTCGTTTACCGATAGTTTGCTGTTTTGGCTGACCAAAACCTTGAACATACAAAGCCCCATATATAATATGGTGACACTGCGGTCGGGCTGCCACGAAAGTTTTATTTTGTCGCCTTTTAGCAACGACCTTGTTTGCAAGCAGTTGTTGAGAATAAAATCGCTCTCACATTCGCCGTCGCTGTTTTGGTATTTGCAGAATGTTTCGTAGTCAAAGTATCCTATGTATTTTGACAAAATATTCAGCGTACTAAGACGTGGCGTTTGTGCCTCTTTTTCTTGTAGATAGCCCCACAAACGTTTTAGCGTTGTGGACGATATCAAGCTACCTGTTTCGTTGAATATGTACTGTGCCAGTATGTCAAAATCCTTGGGAGTACACATCCTGAAGCCTGCAATATTTTCGGTATACTCTTTTAGCTTGTCAGTAAATAATTTGTCGTCGTTATGCGTCTCTTTCATAGTTTTACATTGTGTAGCGGAGCGAAGATAATATTTAAAAAGCATAATCATATAATAATTTTTTAAAATTTGTTTTAGTGTGTCAATAAGGACTAAAATGGACTAATATATCTTCGTTAAATTGTGTTTAATTTGCGAAAACTATTTTACGCTATAGCGTCTTTAGGCGTGCTGTGGCGCGTAAATGAGGTTTGCTGTCGACAAATTATAACAGCCAAGTGCCACTTTGGAGTGGCCGAAAATGTGCCTTTGGTGACACAAACAACGACAATAACTTTAAAACAAAAATACTATGAAATGCACTAATTGTGGGAATGAATTGAATCCCGGTCAGAAATTCTGTACAAAGTGTGGTACTCCGGCTCCGGCTCCCGAAGTCAAGTCGGCTGGTTTGCAATGCCCCTCTTGTGGCAAGGCGTTGAACCCCGGTCAAAAATTTTGTACGGGTTGTGGAACTCCTGTAGCACAGGCAGCTCCTAAAGTACAGGCACCCCAGGCTGCGCAATGCCCCTCTTGTGGCAAGGCTTTGAATCCCGGACAAAAATTCTGTACAGGCTGTGGTACTCCTGTAGCACAGGCGGCTCCCGTTCAGCCGGGCGAAAAGGGCGTGTTCTCGCGCATTGGTGCCGGAATTGCCAGCGCTGCAACCGGTGGCTCATTCTCGCAGGGCTATGCACAGCAACGCGATAGAGAGCACGAGTTCGAGAATTTGAACAATATGGCTCAGTATGCTATAAAGAACGCCCGTGCCGAAATGAAGAAATTTATCAAAGACCATAAAGATGCAATCTCTTACGACGATGAGGCCGAGGTAAATTCAATTATTGAGAAAATTGAAGAGGCGCTTAACGATAAAAATGCAGAGCACGGCGACAAGAATTCAAAGATAAAGAAATGTATTACAGCTCTCGAAAACAAGATTAGCAGCCTGCGCGTGAGAATAGAGGGTGGCAACACCGCTCAACAGGGTGCCCAACAAGGCAGTCAGCAGTCTGCCGGTAATAATTCTCAGGCGGCTTGGGGACGTAGCCTTAACGAGTTTAACGAAGATGAGCTGAATGTTGTGCGCAACAAAGCTATTTGGGGTCTTCAGCCCGGACAGATTGCTCGCCGCATAACAGAGCGCGAACTCGACTCGGTTACAGGCCTTAATGGCTTCATCATCCAAGAGGGCTGCGAGGCAATGATATTTGTAAACGGTGCTCTTGTCGCCCAAATGGAGGCCGGTGCCTATAACGTGCCACAGCGTAGCGAACAAATGTTGAAGCAGGAGTTCGATAAGCTCTATGCCGAAATGGAAAAACAGGACAAGGAGAAACGTGCAGCTGCCGATGCCAACAAAAAGCCCCAGACAGTTGCCGAGCGCGGTGGTCTTTTGGGTATTGCCGGTGGTTTCTTGCGTCGTGGCTGGGAATTTGTCTTTGGTGCTACACCTGCTAAAAAGGAGAAAACCAATCGCGACAACGAAGAGCGCGTACGTCGCCTGAAAGCCGAGGTTGAGAAGGCGCTCAAGGTCAAGAACCCCGAGCCTGTGATGTCTATCATTCTTGTGAGCAAGCGCAATATCTCGCTCAGTTTTGGTGGCGTCGATAACGGTAACGGCATCGATTATCAGCCCTATACAATTCCTGTTGGCATCTTCGATGTTCAAATGGGTGTTATGTTGCAGCTGAAGGTAACTAATATCAGCGCGTTTGCAACAAACTACCTTGCCGACAGAAATACCTGCACAAGCAATGACTTCTTTAAAATGCTTGTAACAACCATTGAAAATTGCTTGAGTCAGAACTTGCGCAATGTCGATTATCAGCGCGAGGGGCTTGCACCGGCAATGGTTGAGAATCTTAAAATACAAATTACAAACATCATAAACCAGCAGCTCTTTGGCATTGAGTGTGTCCAGGTGCTGCAAATTACCGACAGAAATGCCGATTTCGAGCGTTTCCGCAATGTTGAGAAAGAACTCTACTGTACCGAGAAAGAGCTCGACTATCTACAGCGTACAGGTGAGTTCCGCAACCGCTTGGCTATTGAAACCAACAAGCAGACAATTCAGCAGGCAACCAATGACGAAGATTTGCGTTACGCTTTGCAGCAGATAAACAAAGACCAGATGCTCCACGACGACGAGCTCGAGGCATTTGTGCTGATGCTCAATGCACAAAAACGTATTCGCGAGGCCAAGAGCGACGAGGACGAACGTCAGGCATACATTGACCTCAAGAAGAGCGGCCTTGTAAAGGACGAAGAACTTGAGGTGCTGAAAGATGCGCTTGAGCAGAACAAGATTCAGCGCGAGAGCGTAACCGAGATTCTGCGCATACAGAATATGCACAGTGTTGACGATGCGCGTCTAAAGGCCGAGTGGGCTCTTGACGATATGAAGCAAGACCACGACTGGGAGCGCGAGGACCTCGCACGTCGTCGCAACTGGGGCATAGAGGACGAGGAGCGCGAACGTCAGTGGCAGGTCGAGGATCAAGAACTGCAGCGTAGCCTGAACCAAGATATGATGCGTGCTCAGCACGAGAACCAGATGACCGATGTCGAGCTGGACACCGCCCGCAAAATGGACGACTACCAGTTCAGCAAAGACGAGCGTCAGCACGATGCCGACTTTAACCGTGCACAGCGCCAGCGCGATGCCGACTGGGAACAGACACAGCGCGAGGAGCAGATGCGTCGCGAGAACTCGGAGACCGACTATACCCGTGCCCGCCAAGACAAGTTCGACGATGCCGAGCTTGCACGCCGCAGTATGGAGGACAAGATGCGAATGATGCAGGCTATGGAAGAGGCCGACCTCAAGAAACAGCAAGAGGCGAACCGTAGTGCCGAGAATCTCCATAGTATGGAT
>JAEIGA010013126.1_pt1 | contig 12606 bp, 10 predicted proteins | sample 9270691 | NCBI WGS metagenome assembly JAEIGA01 (sample SAMN17057246, study PRJNA624740) | gut metagenome | biome: biome; isolation source: fecal sample | host: Bos grunniens | place: China: Xizang | collected 2019 | reverse complement strand
CGCCAGTTCGATTCAAATACTGGTGAGTTAATAGGTTCTTCATATGCTTCAGATCAAGATAAACTTCCTAGTTTGGAATGATTGAAATGATTTTAAAAGATTTATTAAACTATTTTGATATTGAAGAATCATTTCCAGATTATCTTTTAGAGCAATCCTTCAATGAGGTATTTCTTGATGGGGATTTATCTAAAAGCGACAATAATTATAAGATAGTAGTTAAAACAAGACAGGATGTTACTCATCAAATGTTTCTGAAACCTAATGATGAATATCCGGTCATCATCATGTCTGAACTTCCAAACGGCTCTCTTAACGGTATGAAGTTTGGCCAAAGTGAAGGCGATGTAAGTTATATTAACGAATTATAACTACTACTTTTTTTATTTTTTAAATTATTTTTATATAATATTAAAACTAAAAATTATATTATAATAATTTATTTGTTGATATCATGAACAAAAAAGAGTTAATTAATTCTGGAAAAGTAAAAAGTGTATACGCTACTGACAATCCTGATGAGGTCATTATCGAGTTTAGAGATGATATGACTGCAGGTGATGGTGAAAGAAAAGAAGTAATGAGCGATAAGGGAGCTTATAATGCTGTCATTTCTTCTAAGATATTTAAAGTATTGGAGGAAAACGGTGTTGAAACCCAATTCATTGACTTACCCGAACCTAATGTCATGATTGCAAAAAAACTTGAAATGATTCCAATTGAAGTTATTGTAAGAAACATTGCAACTGGCAGCTTAGTACGCAAATATCCAATTGCAGACGGTACTAGATTAGAACCTCCTATTGTTCAAATGGACTTCAAAGCCGATGAATACCATGACCCTATGCTCAATGATTCTCTTATCAAAGCATTAGGTATTGCTACTCAAGAAGAAATTGATACTTTAACCGAAAAGGCATTAAAAATCAATGAAGTCTTATCTAAATTTTTAGCAGATGCTGGAATTATCTTAGTTGATTTTAAAGTTGAATTTGGTAAGGATGGTCAAGGTAATATTCTTTTAGGTGATGAAATATCCCCTGACAGCTGCAGACTATGGGATAGCGAAACTTTAGATATGTTGGATAAAGAATTATTCAGAAAAGGAAAAGATAATGAAGTTATGGATGCCTATATAGAAGTATATAATAGAATTATTCCAGATGATGAAAAGGTGATTTAAGTGTTATTCGATATTGAAGTTAAAATCTCTTTAAAAAGCGGTATGTTAAACCCTGAAGCAACTACAATTGAAAGATCTCTCGATTTACTTGGCTATGAAGCTAAAAATGTAAAAACCGTTGAAATAATTAAATTCCAGATGGAAGGTGAAGACAGAGAAGTAATCAGAGAAAATGTAGTTGACATGTGTGAAAGATTGCTTTGTAATCCTGTAATTCATGATTACAAAATCAATGTTATTCCACAAAACATGGCTTGCGGTAAATAGGTGATTAAATGAAAATTGGAGTAATTAGATTTCCGGGAACAAATTGTGACAGGGATGTTGCAAAAGCTATTGAGCTAGCTGGTCTTACACCGGAATATATCTGGTGGAGTGAAGAAAAACTCACAGACTATGACGGCATCGTTATTCCTGGAGGATTTTCATATGGAGATTACTTAAGGGCAGGTGCAATTGCTTCCATTACACCGGTTATTGATGGAATAAAAGAATTGGTCAAAGAAGAAAAACCAGTTTTAGGAATTTGTAATGGAGCTCAAATCTTAGGTGAAATTGGTTTGATTCCGGGAATTTTCATAACAAATGAAAATCCTAAATTCAACTGCGAATGGGTTGAATTAAAAGTCGCAACCAACAGAACACCTTTCACAAAGGCATTCAAAAAAGATCAAAAAATCGCACTTCCTATTGCACATGCTGAAGGAAGGTTCTACACAGAAAACATGGATTTGTTAAAAGACCAAGACCAAATTGTATTGCAATTTGAAGGCAAAAACCCAAATGGTTCAATGGAAGCAATTACAAGCGTTTGTGATGAATCAGGACTTGTTGTTGCAATGATGCCTCACCCTGAAAGAGCATGTGAAGAGCTATTTGGTTCAGATGATGGTTTAAACTTTTTCAAAGGATTTTTATAAGTGATTATATGGTGGTTTATTTAATTGGTGCAGGACCTGGAGATGCTGATTTAATAACTCTTAAAGCTGTTAAAGCTTTAAACAAAGCTGATGTTGTTTTATATGATTATTTGGCTAATGATGAAATATTGGCTCATGCTCCGGAATCTGCAGAAAAAATATATGTAGGTAAAAAAGCAGGTGAGCATTACAAAACTCAAGATGAAATCAATGATTTGATTGTAAAACAGGCTCAGAACCATGAAAATGTAGTAAGATTAAAAGGAGGCGATCCTTTTGTCTTTGGTCGTGGTGGAGAAGAGATATTGGCTTTAATGGAACATGATATCAAATTTGAAGTTATTCCAGGTGTAACTTCAGCTATTGGAGCACCAACATATTTAGGACTGCCTGTAACTCACAGGGGTGTTGCAACATCACTCACTATTGTAACCGGTCATGAAGACCCGACAAAACCGGAAAGTCAGGTACACTGGGATTACACTGCAGATACATTAATTATTTTAATGGGAATCGGAAATATCAAAGAAAATACTTCTGAAATTATGAAATATCGTCCGGCGGACACTCCCGTTTGTGCTTTAGAAAGTGGAACACTCCCAAATCAAAATTTAGTATTTGGAACATTAGGCGACATTTCAGATAAAAAAATCAACACTCCAGCTATTTTAATCATTGGGGATGTTGTTAAGATGTATAAGGACATTTATGAATATCAAAGGTGATTAGATGTGTGGAATTGTAGGTTGTATATTGAAGGATGATGAGGATGTAGCACCTATTCTTTTTGATTGCATATCCAAATTAGAATACAGAGGCTATGATTCAATAGGTTTGGCTACTTTTTCCGATGAAAAGATACATATTAAAAAAGACAAAGGAAAAATAGAGGAAGTAGATAAAAGCTTAAATCTTACCGATATGCCAGGAAACTTTGGTATTGCACATGTAAGATGGGCAACACATGGTGATCCATCTAAATTAAATTCACACCCTCACGTTGATGAAGATAATACTGTTGCTGTTGTTCACAATGGGATTATTGAAAATTACTTGGAAATCAAAGAAAAGCTAATTCTGGAAGGACATGTATTCAAATCAGATACAGATACTGAAGTAATTCCGCATTTGATTCAAAAGTTCATGGATGAAAAATTCGACCTTGAACATGCAATTAGAAAAACAATTGATATTATTGAAGGAGCTTATGCAATAGCAGCAATTTCAACAAAGGAACCTAATAAAATAGTTGCTACACGTAAAGACTCTCCATTAATCATTGGAATTGGTCAGGAAGGCTATTATCTGGCTTCTGATTCTCCAGCTATTTTGAAGTATGCTCGTGATATAATTTATCCTGAACGTGGAGAAATTGTCATTTTGGATAAGGAGGGTGTTGTTGTTCATGATGAATTTGATAATGTAGTCAACAAAGAGATTGATACTATTAACTGGACACCTGAAATGGCTGAAAAAGAAGGCTATGATCACTTTATGATTAAGGAAATCAACGAACAGGCAACAGCTGTAAGAAACACCTTAACTCAAAAAGAAAATATTCAAGAAATAATCAATGATATAGAAGATATTCAAAGGATTTGCTTTGTGGCATGCGGAACCTCTTATCATGCATCTTTAACAGGCAAATACTTAATAGAATCACTTGCAGGTATTCCAACTGATGTTATTTTGGCATCCGAGTTTAAATATTCTGCTAAAACTTTGAATGATAAAACTTTAGTTGTATTTATTTCACAATCTGGTGAAACTGCCGATTCACTTAAGGCATTGGATGTGGCAAATGAAACATCAAAAACTTTAGGAATTGTTAATGTTGCAGGTTCATCAATCACAAGAAGAGCCAAATATGTAATTCAAACTCAAGCAGGTCCTGAAATTGGTGTTGCAGCAACAAAGACTTATGTAGCTCAGCTTACTGCAATTTACTTGTTTGCAGCTATTCTTTCAAATAATGTGGAATTGCTTAATGAACTTGAGAAGGTTCCGGACTTTATCAATGAGGCTCTTGAAGATGTTGATTTCATCAAGCAGATATCTAAAAGATACAACTATGCCCGTGATTTCTTCTATTTGGGAAGAGGCTATACTTACCCTACCGCTTTGGAAGGTGCTTTGAAACTTAAGGAAATCACATATATTCATGGTGAAGGTTATGCTGCAGGTGAACTCAAGCATGGTCCTTTAGCTTTAATTGACGAAGGAATTCCAGTTGTGGTTGTTATTCCTCCTGGAGACACATATAGGAAGACTATGAGTAATTTGGAGGAGGTTAAATCCAGAGGAGCTAATGTGTTGGCTATTGGTTCTGCGGATGATGAATCATTAAAAGCTAAAGCAGATGATGTTGTTGCAATTAACTCAGATGTGAAAGAGATTATTGCGCCACTGGTTTACATCGTACCTTTACAATTGATTGCATATTATATCACTCTTGAAAAGGGTCATGACCCTGACAAACCTAAAAATTTAGCAAAATGTGTTACTGTAGAATAGGGTATTTCAACCTTATTTAACTTTTTTTCTTTTTTTTAATATATGCCGTTTATATTGATATTTGAGCTTTTTTATTTGAGATTTAGTTTATTGATATGATTATATTCATTTTACTAAAATTTACATTATTAATAAATCTTTAAATGGTTAATGATTATTTGTCTGTTTTTAAGCTTTTTTATGGATATTAATTAAATAAAGGATTCAAATTTCACTATAAGTTCATCTTTTGTTCATAATTTCATCATATTTAAAATATTCATTATATTTTTAAACTTATAATTGCTTATTTTTCTTAAATTAAGCTTATTTAAGCTTTTTTTAAAAATCAAAAGCTTTTTATACAAAAAGCAAAATAAAAGTTATTAAGATAAATGTTAAATGGAGTTAATATATTATGTTTAATAAAAAAATTAATTTATTTTTAATAATATTAGTTTTTATATTGTCCATTTCTGCAGTTTCGGCTGCTGATACAAATAGTACTGATGATATAATTGCTAGTAATGTATGTGAAGAACCTCCATCGGAGGCTTCAATTGATATCTCCACTGATGATAATCTTACTGCTACAACTCAAGACACTTATGAATTGAAAAGCAGTGACTTAAATATGTATGAAAGAGACGGATCAAGTTACAATGTAACTTTATTAAAAGGAACATCCCCTGTTAAAGATGCTCCTATTGTCTTTAGCATTAAGGGAGTAAATTATACCTATAAAACAAATAATTTGGGTGTTGCTTCACTTCCTATAGGATTATGGCCGGGCAGCTATGAAATTACTGCTCATTATGGCAAGCTATCCACAACTAATGCTATTGTTGTTTCTCCAATTATTAATGCAAAGGATTTATACATGTTTCGTTATAGCGGTGATTCATTCACTGCCAAATTCCTTAACAATAAGGGTAAAGGTTTAGCAAATGCAGATATCACATTCCGTATTAACGGAAAAGACTACACTAAGAAAACTGATTCTAAGGGTGTAGCTACAATACCTATTGGTTTGTATGCAGGCAGTTATGTTATGTATTCAATTCATCCGAATGGAGCTAAGATTTCAAATAACATCCTTGTTGTAGAAGCTATTAAAGCAAAAGATTTAACCCTGATTTATAAGAGTGGTTCATCATACACTGCCGAATTCTTTACCAATAAGGGTAAAGCTTTAGCTAATACAGATGTTATACTCAACATTAATGGAAAAAATTACACTAAGAAAACTGATTCTAAGGGTGTAGCTACATTGCCTATTGGTTTGTATCCTGGCAACTATGTTCTTACTGCAATCCATCCAAGTGGAATTAAACTTTCAACAAAAATTGTTGTTAAAAATCCCGCTATTGTTGCAAGTGATTTGACTAAACATTATTCAAGTTCAAAACATTTCACAGCAACATTTTATGGAACAAATGGTAAGCCTTTAGCTTATAAAGAAATTAAATTTTATGCAAAAGGAACTACTTTCTATGCAACAACCAATTCTAATGGTCAAGCAACTTTAAGAATCATTTCAGGTCCAAATACTTTTACTGTTGATTCAATCAACACTGTCACTGGTGATAAAGTAACTAATACTGTTACTATTTTACCAACATTATATGCTAGTTCCATGACAGTATTCTCAGATACAACTTCCCAATTCAAAGTAACCCTTTATAATGGGGAATCCTTAGCTAAGGATACTAGCATGAGCGTGTATGTTGATGGTTCTAAAAAGACAGTTAAAACAGATTCTAACGGTGTTGCTACATTAAGTTTCAAATTGGGTGTAGGAACTCATACCTTCAAATCTGTAGATCCATTTACTGATTATACCATAACAACTAATGTTTATGTTAAAGCACCAACCATTAAAGCGTCTGATGTTAGTGCAACACCAAATACCAATACAAAATTCAAGGCAACTCTTTTAGATGATGCTGGTAATGTGGTTCCAAGTACAAGTATGAAGATTACTATTAATGGTGTAACCAAGACTGTTAAGACTAATGCAAATGGAGTAGCTAGTTATACTTTCAATTTACCTGCGGGTACTTACTCTGCAGTATGTACTGATCTGTCAAATGGTTATACTTTAACTAAAAAGATAACAGTTGCAGATAAAAGTGCTGTAAAAACTTATGATCAAAATGGTGTTTCTAGTGATGGTAAAACCATCTTGGCTATTGGAAGGTCATCCGCTTCAGGTGAATATGCTAACTTCGGTTACGATTTCTATGTAAGTGAATTTGATAGAACCTGTCCATATTGTGGAAGCCATGATCTTTATTGGAGCATTTTCTTTGCAGGCAATGAATATAGTAACTATGGTAAATTCCCAGCAACAGGATATATTGAAGGAAGTAGTGCCGAAGGTCTAATCATTTGTGCACATTGTGACAGTGATTGGTCTGTATTTGGCCATAACCATGGTGGTATATATGATTTAACTTGTACAATGTCACCGGTTAAAACAACTAAAACCGAAGCATATAAACTTTTAGAAGGAAATTATGTTTTAGCATAATTTTCCTTGCTTAACTTTTTTTAATCTTTTTTTCATATCTAAAATTCTATTTGTAGAGTTATTTTTGCTATCTTGTTTTTCTGAATAATCATTTTCACATTCAATAATGTAGAATGCTTCAGCAGATGTGGTTGACGGTATATTCATTTTAGCCAAATTTCTCTCGACACGTCTTTTTAATTTCTCATCATCCATTTCATCACCTAAAAATATTGGTGTTTTAACGGCAGAGGAAATCTTGGTATGGTGGCGGGCATTATGTCTCTCTTCAGTTCTTACATCTAAAATAAATTCGCTTGTGTTATTCAAACCAGGATCTCTAAATGGGATTCCAACATCTGATAGTGCAATTCTGATTTCATCATTTTTCGGAAGTGAATAATCAAGCATTGATGGATTTGGACTGGCTAAGGTTCCACCTTGCTTTCTTCCGAAGATTGGGCCTAATCCTATATAAAAACCGGCTTCTATAAATCCCTCTCTTACTGGAGCGGATGAAGTGTAGGTAGCAACAATGCCGTCGTCTTTGATTATTCTTCTAAATTCTTTGAAAAATTCGACTGAAAATAATTCGGGAGCCATATTCTGACTGAATGGATCCAAAAAGATTGCATCATAAGTAGTGTCATCAAGATTCTGCACGGTCTGTCTTGCATCCTCAATGAAAACATTAATGTTAATGTTAGTGGGGATTTCGGTTTTCTCCAGACTCAATGCCGCATAATCCTGTTTAATCAATTCGTTTTCAATTGCTTTTTTGGTTATGTCATGCTCTGGAATTGGTGAAGGCACTAAAAGTCCGCATGCAAAGGTTGCTTTTGATATTTCAACCATGTCTATTTGTAAATTTGAGTCAGTGCTATTTTTTAAAAAATCAGAAATTGCCGCTGAAGAGTTATATCCAAGCCCTGCACATATGTCTAGAATTGCAATGTCGTTGTCATAGTTAAACTTCATTGGTTTGATAAATTTCTCAAATGACTCACTTATTGCGCCTGTAGATGTATGTAATGTTTCAACTTTGTTGTTTATTTCTTTTGAATTAATAGAATAAGATCCATCATCTGTTAAAACGAAGTAATTGTTGTATGTATCAAAAAAATTAAGTCTGCTTTCATTATTTCGACTACTTCTTTCTTGAGCGAAACATTCATTGATTAAATCAAAGATATCGTCATTAATTATCCTTGCACTATTTTCGTAATTCATTTTATCTAACTTTAATTTTGGAATTTATTTTTAATATACTTTAAATTAAAGCGTATTCAATATTGATTGGCGAGGCTATTTCATATGGCGTTTATAATTTTTGAAAGTAATCCTATTTTTCAACTGGCAGTTGAGCAAAATTTATATAATTTCTAATTTAAATTTTATTTAGGTATTGATACTCAAAAACATAAATTTTTGGATATGATTTTTTAAGAAGACTTATATTTTCTTGATGTTTTTCTAATGTTAGAAAATACTTTTGAATTTACTATGAGTTAGTTAATAAAAGATAGTAAGGTTAAATAAATGTTTGAAATTAAAGCTAAAGATAATATGGGGCGTGTTGGAGTTTTAAAAACCAAGCATGGAGATGTAAAGACTCCAGCATTAATGCCAGTAATTCACCCGCGTAAACAGGCAATCGATGTCGGAAAATACGGTGCGGACATCGTCATTACCAATGCTTATCTAATTTATAAAGATGAAGAATTAAAGAAAAAAGCAGTTGATGAAGGCCTTCATAAGCTAATAAACTTTGATGGTCCGATAATGACGGATTCAGGATCATTTCAACTTTCTGTTTATGGGGATGTTGAAATAACAAACAAGGAAGTAATAGAGTTCCAGGAATTGATCAAAACAGACATTGGAACAAGTTTAGATATTCCAACAGCACCTTTTGTTGAACGTGAAAAAGCTGAAAGCGATTTAAGAATCACTCTTGAAAGGGCTCGTGAAGCAGTCGAATTTAAGAAAGAGCAAAATATGGAAATGCTATTGAATTCTGTTGTTCAAGGTTCAACATTCCTTGATTTAAGGCGCGAATGTGCCCGTGAGCTATCAAAACTCGATGCAGATTTGTATCCTATTGGGGCTGTTGTTCCGTTAATGGAATCATATCACTACAAGGATTTAGTTGATGTTGTAATGAACTCCATGAAGGAGTTGTCCGACACTGTTCCTCGCCATTTGATGGGTGCCGGCCATCCGATGATTTTTGCGTTATGTGTTGCAATGGGATGCGACCTTTTTGACTCCGCCGCTTATATCCTGTATGCAGAAGATGATAGGCTTTTGTCTACAAGAGGAACATTCAAGCTTGAAAACTTGCAGGAAATGCCATGCTCCTGTGAAGTGTGCACCAAATATACTCCTGATGATTTAAGGGCAATGCCTAAAGAGAAACGCAGGGACTTGATTGCCCAGCATAACTTGCATGTTTCATTTGCAGAGTTAAGGTTAATCAGACAGGCCATATATGATGGAAATCTAATGGAACTTGTTGAAGAGAGATGCAGAGCTCATCCTGCGCTTTTAGAAGGTGTAAGGCAACTTGGAAACTACTCACAGGATTTGGAAAAGTATGATCCGAGAAGCAAAAAATCAGCATTTTTCTACACAGGCCCCGAGTCATTATGCAGGTCTGAAGTTTTAAGGCATATGCAGAAATTGCGCCAAATGCCTAAAAAGAGAGATTTGATAATTTTACCTCCAACAAGAAAACCTTACTCCAAATTCATCTCAGGAAAGCTTGGGGAATTTTACATTTATGGACAGGAAAAAGAAATTGACTTGGATAATGCTGACTTTATGGTATTGGATATTCCATTTGGACTAATACCACTTGAAATTGATGAAATTTATCCATTAAGTCAAAACGACGCTCCAAAAACTCGTGATGTGGATGCAATTGAGTTTGCAGAGGATTTCATTGATGAATTTGTTGAATATTATGACCAGGTATTTATTCACAAGCGCATTAATGAAGATTTGGAATTGGGTCTTTTAAACAAATGTGAAAATTCAGAGGATATAAGATATCAAAAGGATGACATCAAAAAGATTAAGGCAATTGCAGACTATCAATTCGGTTACGGTGCGGGCGAAGCGTTATTCACCGGCAACATCAATATAGAAAAAAGTAAAAAAACAGGAAAAATCAGACATATTTATGACGGAAAAGTTTTGATTGTGAATATGAGAGCTTCTGATTCGCTATTGATATTGTCAAAAGAAGGTGCAAAAAGACTTCACAATTCAATGCCTTATCCAGAAAATAGGGTTGTTGTAAACAAGGATTCAGAACCATTTGCACTTGATGGAAAAAGCGTTTTCTGCAAATTTGTTGTTGACTGTGACGATAATATAAGATCTAGAGATGAGGTTTTAATAGTTAATGAAGAAGATAAATTGCTTGCTTATGGAAAATCATTGCTTGGAGCATGTGAAATAAAAGAATTTCAGACAGGACAAGCTATTAAAACACGCAAAGGTATGAAAAAGTGATAATATGAAAGATAAAGTTAACACTGGACATCACATTGAAAATAAGGAACTTATAAAAAATGCCCGGAAACCCGTTGGAGAGTTGGGCCATCAGATTTTAGACAGGATGAATAAATCCCATGAAGAAATGGCCATATGGGGTGTAAGTCATTTTGAAATAAGTGAAGACAGTAAAATTTTGGATATAGGATGTGGTGGAGGAAGAAATATCCAGCGATTCGCTGAAGAAATTTCAGACAATGGAAGAGTTGTTGGAATAGACTATTCCGAAGTCAGTGTTGAAAAATCCATAGAATTAAATAAAAAAGCTATTGAAAACGGCAATGTTAATGTCTTGCAAGCTTCTGTTTCTGAAATGCCTTTCTATGATGAAACTTTTGATATTGTAACAGGATTTGAAACAATTTATTTCTGGCCTGATTTTATCAATGACTTAAAGGAAGTTAATAGGGTTCTTAAAAAAGACGGTTTGATTTTTTTCTGTAATGAAGCGGTTTACAGAGAAGGTGAAATGGAAAAATATGATGATTTGGTAGAACTTCTTGACATGAAAATATATTCAGAAGATGTATTGAAGGAATCCTTGGAACAAACTGGCTTTAAGGATTTCAAAGCATACATTGATGAAGAAAACGATTGGATTTGCGTAACTGCAAGAAAAATTTAAGGTAAAAATATGGCTAATAATGTAAAAACAATATTTGCAAATATGAGCTGGTTAATGATTTCACAATTATTAACTAGCATATGCGCATTTGTTTGGACTATATTAAGCGCAAGATACTTGGGTCCATCGGAATATGGTATTTTTGGAACTGCGGTTTCAATATCCTCTATTTTTGGAGTATTTGCAACATTTGGTGTTTTTACTTATCTTGTAAGAGCCATATCAACGGATTTTGAAAATGAAGCTAAATATGTTAATAATACATTATCCCTAAAAATATTTTTAGCATTTTTTTATCTTGCATTGATTCTGATTAGTTTATTAATTCTAGGATGGAATCGTTATGTGATTGGAATATGTATGCTATATGCTATTGAATACCTTATTAAAACATATCATGATGTATTTTTCGCATCTTTCCAAGCTCATGAAAAGATTAAGTATCAAGCAATTACAAACATTATCATCACTGTATTAACATTGGTGGGCATTGTTCTTGTAACCTTTACCGATTGGGGACTTTTAGGAATTACTGGAGTATATCTTTTAGCAAATTTCGTAGCATTAATCTATGCCACATATGCAATGAGAGCTCACTTTATCAAACCTAAACTTGAATTTGACTTTTCATTTTACAAGGTTTTATTGAAAGCAGGGATTCCTTTTGCTTTAACTGGTCTTTTCTACACTATATACTACTCAATAGATATTGTAATGATTACTCAGATGTCTACAACTTACTATACTGGTTTGTATAATTCAGCATACAAATTAATCAATGTTTTGAATTTATTCTATACAATCTATACTGCAGTTATTTTTCCAGTTATGAGCAAGTTATTTAAAGGTGAAAAAGATTTACTGGCACTCAGTTTCGTAAAATCCATAAAATATTTAACTTTAATTACAGTTCCAATTGCAGTATTCACATGTTTCTATGGTTATGATTTAATTGGAATTTATGGTGCAGAATATATTGAAGCGGGTGGTGTTTTAAAAATATTAATTTGGACCGTTTGCTTCTTGTTTATTAATGGAGCTTGTTCAATGATTCTAAATGCATCACATGAAGAATATTCAGTAACAAAGATTTATTCAATTGCTGCCGTATTCAATGTGGTTTTAAACTTGATTTTAATTCCAAAATATACAGTTTATGGAGCATCACTTGCAACTGTTTTAAGTGAAGTTTTAATTTTAATTTTAGAATTGTATATGATTAGAAAAATCGGCCAACTTCCGGACAGGCATTTAGTTGATGATATCTTAAAGATTTGTGCTGCATCGTTAATATTGGGAATTGCTTTATATG
>JAEIGA010013125.1_pt1 | contig 12606 bp, 11 predicted proteins | sample 9270691 | NCBI WGS metagenome assembly JAEIGA01 (sample SAMN17057246, study PRJNA624740) | gut metagenome | biome: biome; isolation source: fecal sample | host: Bos grunniens | place: China: Xizang | collected 2019 | reverse complement strand
TAAATAATATCCAACATTTTCGATATGAAAAAAGTTCTTGTCGATTTAGTAGTGAAGGAGGTTCAGCAGGTCAATGCCAACTGTGTTCTGTTGGTTATGGCAAGTGATACTCCTTTCCCTGAAGTTCGTCCGGGACAGTTTGCGGAACTCCGTATTGACCAGACTCCTACGGTTGTGTTGCGCCGTCCCATTTCGGTACATAGTTTCAATGCCGAAAAGAATGAGATCGGTTTCCTGGTGCAGATTGTAGGTGATGGAACAAAATGGCTCGGTTCGCTCAAGGCCGGAGACAAGGTAAATACCCTGTTGCCACTTGGTAACGGCTTTACAATGCCTGTAGAGGCCGGTAAAAGGTATCTGCTTGTGGGCGGTGGCGTAGGCTCAGCTCCTTTGTACTACCTTGCCGAGGAACTGAAGAAGGGCGGCCATGAGTTTACAATCCTCATTGGTGCGCGTTCTGCAAAGGATCTCTACTGCCGCGAGGCGTATGAGGCGCTTGGCAGGGTTGAATATACAACCGAGGATGGCTCGCTTGGTGAGAAGGGTTATGTAACCAACCATTCATTGCTTGCAGAGAAGTATGATTATATCTACACCTGTGGTCCCAAGCCTATGATGATGGCCGTAGCCCGCTATGCGCGTGAAAACGGCATTGCTTGCGAGGTGTCGCTCGAGAACAAGATGGCTTGTGGTCTGGGTGCGTGTCTCTGCTGTGTCGAGGATACAAAGGAGGGACACAAGTGTGTTTGTACAGATGGTCCGGTATTTTCAATTGATGAACTGAAATGGTAAAGACAGATGTTAAAATAGGCGGTTTGGAACTGAAGAATCCGGTTCTCACCGCGTCGGGAACATTCGGCTACGGCCTTGAGTTTGCCGATTTTGTCGATTTGAACAAGTTGGGTGGCTTTATTGTAAAAGGTACAACCCTTAACCACCGCGAAGGCAATGCCTATCCACGTAGCGCTGAGACTCCAATGGGAATGCTCAATGCAGTGGGTTTGCAGAACAAGGGCGTAGATTACTTTGCGGCTAATATCTATCCGCAGCTGAAGGATCTCAATACAAATGTGCTTGTGAACGTTTCGGGCGCATGTATTGACGATTATGTGGCTTGTGCCGAGAAGGTGGCTGCGCTTGACAAGATACCCGGTATCGAGTTGAATATCTCTTGTCCTAACGTAAAACAGGGCGGTATGGCATTTGGTGTGTTGCCACAGTCTGCAGCCGAGGTCGTTGCGGCCGTGCGCAAGGTTTATCCCAAGACTTTGATTGTAAAGCTCTCGCCCAATGTAACCGATATTACAGAGATTGCCCGTGCTGTTGAGGGTGCCGGTGCTGACAGTGTTTCTCTTATCAACACTCTGCTTGGTATGGCCATCGATTCCGAAAAGCGTCGTCCTATACTCTCTACCATTACAGGTGGAATGAGTGGCCCGGCTGTAAAGCCCATAGCCTTGCGTATGGTTTGGCAGGTTGCAAAGGCTGTCAAGATTCCTGTTGTGGGTATTGGAGGTATAACTACCGGTGCCGACGCTATTGAGTTTCTGCTTGCCGGTGCCAGCGCAATAGAGGTAGGTACAGCTAACTTTATGAACCCTGCTGTTACGGGTGAGATAGTCGACTATATCGCTGATTATCTTGTACGTCACAAGATGGATTCTGTTCAGGATCTCATAGGCGCATTGGAGGTTTGATATAGCGTTGGCCGATTGCATAAAAACACCTCTTGTCTCATTGGCAAGAGGTGCTTTTTTATGCTTTTGTTTTTGGCGTATTACAAATGTTTTTGCTGTTTATTGTTGTATATACATTTGTAATAGTGTAAATATTTTTCTTGTTACTTCAATAAGTCGGGGCGCAGACGTTTTGTTCGTTCTAGTGACTGTTCAAATTCCCATTGACGTATCTTGGCCTCGTGTCCCGAGAGTAGTACGTCGGGTACTTTCCATCCGTTGTACTCTGCGGGGCGGGTGTAGACCGGTGCTGCAAGCAAATTGTCCTGAAACGAGTCGCTCAATGCCGAAGTTTCGTCCGAAATTACCCCCGGAATTAGGCGAATAACCGCATCGCAGATTACTTCTACTGCCAATTCGCCACCTGTCAGGACATAGTCGCCAATGCTTATCTCTTTGGTAATCAAGTGTTCGCGTATGCGATGGTCAATTCCTTTGTAATGTCCGCATAAAAATATGAGATTTTCTTTCATTGAGAGTGAATTTGCCATTGGCTGGTCAAAAACTTCACCGTCAGGGGTGGTATAGATGACTTCGTCGTAGTTTCTTTGGCTCTTCAGCTGCTTGATACAATTGTCAATGGGCTCAATTTTCATAACAAGTCCCGCGCAACCTCCAAATGGGTAGTCGTCGGTCTTGCGATGCTTGTCTGTTGTATAATCACGTAAATTGTGTAAACAAATTTCGGCATAACCGTTACGTTGGGCACGCCCCATTATAGAGGAGTTGAAGAAGCTCTCCATCATCTCCGGGAATGTTGTTATAATGTCTACTCGCATATGATAATATATTTTTGTAAATCGTTTTTTTTGTTGTGGCAACAGATATTCTGTTTCAGTTTGCGAAGATAGTGATTTTTATTTTAATCACTTTAGCAATTGTCATTTATTTGATGAGTGTCCGCCTGTCTGCTCCTTTGTGGCAAGAGCGGATGTGTCATGATGTTTGTTGTGGCTGCGAGAATTCAAAAAACAAGAGGGTATCCGGGTTTCCTTGCCGAAAAATGAAATCTCGCGCACCTCTTTATTGCCCATTTTTGGCCGTTTTAAGCGCTTTTGCTCTTAAAAGAGGTATTATGGCGGTTTCAGGGCTTAATAAAACTTAAAAAACTTGCTTCTTTCGGCAAAATTAAGTAATTTAGCAATGTATTTATATATAATAAGGTATAAAACACAAATAAATAATAACGTTAATTTATAATACAGAACTTAAATGATTGAGAACGACAGAATTATCAAAGTCAATGTAGAGGAGGAAATGAAAACCTCATACATCGACTACTCAATGTCGGTGATTGTTGCCCGCGCTCTGCCTGATGTCCGCGATGGATTGAAGCCGGTTCACCGTCGTATCCTGTACGGTATGATGGAGCTTGGCAATACCTCGGACAAACCATACAAGAAATCGGCACGTACCGTTGGTGATGTACTCGGTAAGTACCACCCACACGGTGATACATCGGTATATGATGCTCTTGTACGTATGGCGAAGAACTGGGTTATGCGTTATCCGCTTATCGATGGTCAGGGAAACTTCGGTTCTATTGACGGTGATGCTCCGGCTGCAATGCGTTACACCGAGGCGCGTCTGCACAAAATCGGTGAGGAACTTGCACAAGACCTCTACAAGGAGACCGTAGACTTCCAGCCAAACTATAACGATGAGTTCTTTGAACCCACTGTTATGCCGACCCGTATCCCCAACCTTCTTGTGAACGGTTCATCGGGTATTGCGGTGGGTATGGCAACCAACATACCTACACATAACCTCAGCGAGGTGGTAGATGCCTGTGTGGCATACATAGACAATCCCGATATTGACACCGATGGTCTTATGGAGCATGTGAAGGCTCCCGATTTCCCTACAGGTTGCGACATCTTTGGACTCAATGGTGTGCGCGATGCCTATGAGACAGGCCGTGGCCGTGTGATAATGCGTGCCGTTGCCGAGATTGAATCGGGCGGTACACATGAGAAGATTGTTGTCACAGCAATTCCATATAACGTAAACAAGGAGGAGCTTATCAAGGATATTGCCTCAATGGTCAACGAAAAGAAGATTGAGGGTATCTCAAATATCAACGACGAGTCCGACCAGTCAGGTATGCGTATCGTTATCGACGTCAAGCGCGATGCCAATGCTAACGTTATCCTGAACAAGCTCTACAAGATGAGTTCATTGCAGACATCGTTCAGCGTTAACTGTATTGCACTTGTGAAGGGCCGTCCGCAGTTGCTCACACTCAAGGACTGCATTGCCAACTTTGTTGAGCATCGTCACGACGTAGTCATCCGCCGTACAAAGTATGAGTTGCGCAAGGCCGAGGAGCGTGCCCACATTGTCGAGGGCTTGATAATCGCTTCGGACAATATTGACGAGGTGGTACGCCTTATTAAGGCTGCCAAGTCTCCATCCGATGCCCGTATGGCTCTTATGGAACGTTTCAGCTTGAGCGAGATTCAGGCTGCAGCCATTGTCGAGATGCGTCTTGGACAGCTCACCGGCATACAGCAGGACAAGCTGCACGCCGAGTATGAGGAACTCATGCAGAAAATCGAGTACTACAAGGCAATCCTCACCGATGACGAACTGTGCAAGAAGGTCATTAAGGATGAACTCTATGAAATCAAGGAGAAGTATGGTGATGAGCGCCGTTGTAAAATCGACTACAGCGCATCGAGCGACTTCAACCCCGAGGATTTCTATGCTGATGACGAGATGGTCATTACAATATCACACTTGGGATACATTAAGCGTACTCCTCTCACCGAGTACCGTGCCCAGAACCGTGGTGGCGTGGGCTCAAAGGGAAGCGATACACGCGATAGCGACTTCATCGAGTACATATATACAGCCACAATGCACAACACAATGCTGTTCTTTACACAGCGCGGCAAGTGCTACTGGCTCAAGGTGTATGAAATACCCGAGGGTAACAAGAACTCGAAGGGACGTGCTATACAGAACCTGCTCAACATTGATGCCGATGATGCTGTGAATGCATTTGTACGCGTTGCCACATTGGCCGACAAGAACTTTATCGAAAGCCACAATATTGTATTCTGTACCAAGAACGGTATAATAAAGAAGACAAGTCTTGAGCAGTATTCACGCCCACGTACAAACGGTATCATCGCAATCACCATCCGCGAAGACGACAAGGTGATTTCGGTTGCTCTCACCGATGGTGAAAGTGACATCATCCTTGCAAACCGTGGCGGTAAGGCTGTCCGTTTCAACGAAAGCACTGTACGTGCAATGGGACGTACGGCAACCGGTGTCAAGGGTATGGATCTTGAAGAGAACGATGAGGTTGTGGGTATGGTTATCCTGCCAAAGAAGGACGATGTGGAGCATAGCCTGCTTGTCCTTTCGGAGCAAGGTATCGGTAAACGTACTCTTGTCGAGGAGTATCCCACCGTTGGCCGTGGCTGCAAGGGTGTAAAGACACTGCAGGTAACCGAAAAGACAGGCCAGCTTGTTGCCATAATGGATGTAAACGATGACAACGATCTTATGATTATCAACAAGTCGGGAATCACCATACGTACATCTGTTGACCAGATTCCAGTCCAGAAGCGCGCAACACAGGGCGTACGCATAATCAACCTGGGCAAGAAGAATGACTGCATCGGTTCGGTATGCAAGGTTACACACGAAACCGAAAGCGAAGAGGGCGTTGATGTTGTCGATACTCCCGAAGTGACCGATGGTAACAATGCTGTTGAAGCAGACAACACAAACAATCAATAACTAACCATTAATATTAAACAGGATTGACATGAAAAAATTAGTATTATCTTTAGCAATTGTTCTTGGCGCAACTTTCGCGTTCGCTCAGGAACTTTCAAAGGAGGAACTCAAGGAGCAGAAAAGACAGATCAAGGCTCTTATGGGTGTTGTAAATGATGCCGAGGTCAATTTGAATACAGACCCAATAGGCGCATCAAATGCTCTCAAGCCGGTATTGGCAAACTCTTTGGTAAACAAAGATGCATACGTGTGGTTTGTAAGTGCCAGTGCAAAGCAGGCTGTGATTGCCAACGAAAACAATAAACGTGTCGAGGGTGCCGATTACAACGAGGAATTGCTCTATTCTTACACATATGAACTGGGAAAAGACCTTGAGAAGTGTGAGGAGTATGATGCGCTTCCCGATGCAAAGGGCCGCGTAAAGCCACGTTATGCCGAGTTCCTCAAGATGTCATATATGCAGCAGTACGGTCAGTTCTACAACGCCGGTGCATATTACTATGGCAACGAGGACTATAACAAGGCCTATGACCTATTTGGCATGTTCATCAGCACAGCCGATAAATTGTATAAGCTCGAGGTGATGCCAAAGGATACTACAAACGTACCTGTTGCAGCATACAATATGGCACTCTGCGGTATGCAGATGGAGGACTATGCCAAGGTTCTCACACACGTTGACATGGCACTTGCAAACGAGCAGATGGCACCTAGTGCTTTCCGTTACAAGACAGTAGCTTGCGTTGAGCTTGGTGATACAGCAGCTTGGTTGGATCTCTGTAAAGAGGGTGCAGCACGTTTCCCCGATGATGCATATTTCAGCCAGTCACTTATCCAGTACTATGACAGCCGCAACGAGAGTGACAAGCTTGCAGCTTTGGCTGATGAGCTTATTGCTGGTGACCCAAGCAACCCATTGTTCGTATACCTCAAGGGATACATCCCACACCAGAAAGAGGATTACGACATAGCTATCGAGTGGTACAACAAGACCCTTGAGGTTGATCCTGATTATGCCAATGCTCTTTCAAACCTTGCACGTTGCTACTTGCAGAAGGCATACCTCTATAGTGTAGAGCAGTCATCTACAAAGCTCACTGACAAGAAGAAGATTGCGAAGGACAAGGAGATACTCAACGGTTACTATAACCAGGCATTGCCATTGTTGGAGAAGCTCCGCGTCAATTGCCCCGACAAGACTGAGTTGTGGTTGACAAACCTCATCAACTGCTACTATAACCTCAACAAGTCTGACAAGGTAAAGGAACTTGAGGAGTTGCAGGAGTCTTTGATGGGTGAAGAGTAAACAAAGTTGCCCCAAGCAAGACGATAAATAAAAAATATAGGTCGCTATTGACAGCGACCTATATTTTTTTATAGTTAAAGACAGGTGTTTAAGGCTCTATACGGCCGGGGTACTGTTCAAGTGCTTTACCCAAAAGGAAGATGGCGCGTTTCAGGTCGGCCTTGTCTATGGCGTATGCTATACGCACCTCGTTCTTGCCATATCCCTCTTCGCTGTAGAAACCCGATGCAGGTGCCATCATGATTGTCTCACCCTCATAGTTGAAATCAGTAAGACACCACTGGCAGAACTTGTCGCTGTCATCAATAGGCAAGCGTGCAACGGTGTAGAAGGCACCCATGGGGATAGGGGAGTAGACACCCGGCAATTTGTTCAACTCATCCACAAGGCAATTCCTGCGCTCAATGTACTGTTCGTATGTATTTATGGTGTATGAACGTGGAGCATCAATTGATGCCTCGGCTATTACCTGTCCAAGCAACGGGGGGCTCAAGCGGGCCTGACAGAACTTCATCACAGCCTGGCGCACAGCGGTGTTCTTTGTGATCAATGCGCCAATTCTTATACCGCATTCCGAGTAACGCTTTGAAACAGAATCAATCAGCACTACATTGTCCTCAATGCCTTCAAGGTGGCAGGCCGATATATATGGCGAACCTGTGTATATGAATTCACGGTAAACTTCATCCGAGAAAAGGAAAAGATTGTGCTTCTTTACAAGGTCGCGGATACGATTCATCTCATTGCGTGTATAGAGGTAACCTGTAGGGTTATTCGGGTTACATATGAGGATACCACGTGTGCGTTCGTTGATAAGCTCCTCGAAACGCTCCATAGGTGGCAATGCAAACGATTCGTCAATGCTTGAACGTATGGGACGTATCACGGCACCCGCCGAAATGGCAAATGCCATATAGTTGGCATAGGCCGGCTCCGGTACAATAATCTCATCTCCGGGGTTCAGGCAAGTGAGGAAGGCGAAAAGCACAGCCTCCGAGCCGCCCGAGGTAACAATGATATCGTCCGGTTTCAGTTTAATCTGGTACTGGTCGTAATATTCTACAAGTTTCTCACGCAAAGAGAGAAAACCATCACTTGGGCTATATTCGAGTATCTTCTGGTCAAATTTCTTTATTGCCTCAATGGCAACATCGGGTGAGTTAAGGTCGGGCTGGCCAATATTCAAATGGTAGACTTTCAAGCCGCGCGCCTTGGCATCATTGGCAAATGGCGCCAATTTACGTATTGGCGACGATGGCATCAAAATAGCTCTTTCCGATAATTCTGGCATAATGGATTCTTGTATTTAAATTTGTTAGTGAAATACGATGTAATCCGTTTTCACGTGTTCATTCTGCAAAATTACTAAAATTACAGCCAAATAAGAAATGCTTTGAGATTTTGTTTCCCTTTATCTTAAAGATTATCTGTTTAAAACAACTGATTGGCCTTCGATTCCCCGGTTATCTTTATCTTGTTTTAGGCTCCGGAGCCCCTATCCCTAATTCTCGCCCCTTTTGAATGATAATAAATATTATGTTTAATATAGTTTTTGAATTTCTGTACTATCGTAATCTTGGGCAAAGAAAAGTCATTTGCAGCGCTACTTTTTCCATTGTTTCAAAATCGGTTGAATTAATACTTATGTTTAATATGGTTTTAGAATAAATCGGTCGGCATTCTCCGGGTCATTGTCTTGTGAGTTCCTTTGTTTTTTCCGACTCTTTGCCCATGACCTGTACTTGTATGGTTGAATCACCGTCAACTCCTATATACATGGGGCTGCCTTTTTCCACAATGATTGATTTTATTCCGTTTGCTTCAAGTCTTGTGCATATGGCTTCGGCCTCGGCTATTGTGTGGCATTCAGCGACAACAATAAGGTCATTGTCGTTCTTGTAGCTTTGCATTCTACGAATCTCCTGCATGTGTAAAAAGAGAGCCAATGAGATGCTCACTGGGAACCATTGCTCCCAATTGCCGGTAAAGCTGGTTCCGTCGGTGTCGGGGAATAATTTCTCAAGTAGCATAAAGACACCATATATGACCGTAGTTGTAATTGCTACAATGGTCATGGTATTGAAAATTTTGGTAGCCATTGCTTGCTTTTTCCATCGCGAAAGCGATATATTGGCAATTAGCAGCAAGAGTGCAACACCTGCCAATCCCAACTGTATATCCAACCAATCGAGAATACCCTTTTCCCCAGTCCAATCACAAATAAAGGCGCAGGGTAAACTTATCAAGATGCTGATTGCCAAGTCCACCAGGAAATGCTTTACCTTTCTCATATCCGTTCTGTCATTATGAATCTTCTACACGCAAAGTTATTGAATTTATTCAATTTATGGCTATCCATTCATGGAAAAAGTGTATATTCGCTAAAGAAAACAAACCGTTATGAAAATATATTCAGCTCCCCTTCAAGGATTCACCGAGGCTGTATGGCGCAATGTCCATAATGCTGTCTTTGGTGGGATTGATGGCTACTACACGCCTTTCGTGCGTTACGAGCATGGCGAGATACGCAATAAGGACGTGCGTGATATAGAGCGCAAGAACAACACTGCCAGTAACCTTGTGCCACAGATAATTGCCGCTACACCCGATGAGATGCGCCCCCTGTTGGAACTTTTAGCCGGCGAAGGCTACTCGCGTGTTGATATAAATATGGGCTGTTCTTTCCCTTTGCAGGTGCGTAAACGGCACGGTGCCGGCTTGCTGCCCCACTCTGAACTTGTTGCGGAGCTTATGAAAAAGGTTTCGTGCCACACGGAGATATCATTCTCTGTCAAGATGCGTCTTGGCTGGGAGAGCAAAAGTGAGTGGAAGGAACTCATTCCTTTGTTGAACGATGCACCGCTACGTCATATAACAATGCACCCGCGTCTGGGTATAGAACAGTATAAAAAGCCTGTCGATGTAGAAGCTTTTGCCGATTTCCTTGCAGCCTGCAAACATCCGGTAATATATAATGGCGACATTAACACGTTGGCCGACATAAAAAATATGGAACAGCTTTTCCCCGGCCTTAAGGGTGTGATGCTTGGCCGTGGATTGCTTGCCAACCCTGCATTAGGTATCGAATACCGAAGCGGACAGGAGCTGGACAACAAGGAACTCTCCCGTCTTGTGCGGCAGATGCACGAGGCAATGAGGCAGGAACTTGCTCCACGCCTGCAGGGCAACACGCAGTTCCTGAGCAAGATGAAGCCTTATTGGGAGTACCTGCTCCCAGATATGCTCAAACGCAACAAAAAGGCAATTCTCAAATCAACTACAATAGAGAAATATATGATTGCCGTAAACGAAGGCTTGGCCGAATATTGAAAAAAAACGAGTCTTCACCGTTGAGTGATGACTCGTTTTAAGATGGTGTTAAAGCTGTGTCTCGAATTCCATTTGTGCAGCCAGCTCATATCCCTCCTTGTACAATGCGAGGAGCTTGGCGGGATTACGTTCCATCCTGTTCACTTCAACAGGTCTCACAGGGCGTAGCACCTCTGCCCTTCCCTCGTTTTCCATTGATTCAACCAGTTCCATCTGCCTGTTGTACATCGCATTGCGGTTACGTATGGCATCCTTCGCTTTTGGGTAATCACGATAGAAAAAGAACGGGACTTTTGTAGCCTTTTGTGGCTTGCGGTATCCTGTGTTGCGAGTGAGTACCACCAGATTGTTGTCATATCCCAGTGACATTGCGCGTTCTACAGGTATGGAGTCCGAGATTCCACCATCAAGCATCGGTTCACCGTCGACATATGCAATGGGGCAGACAAAAGGCAGGCTGCTCGATGCCTTTACAATCTCTATTATACGCTTCGGGTTGTTCTTTTCCTCAAAATAACAGGCTTTCCCGGTCCGGCAACTTGTCGTTACCATTTCAAAACGCTCCGGGCTGTTTGCCAGTCTATCGTAGTCGTAGGGGTATATCTTCTCGGGGAATGTATGGAAAAGCAGGTCGAAATCCATTATGTTGCCCTTTGTGAGCAGATGCTTGAAGCCTATATATCCGTGTTCCACCAACAGGTCAATGTTGGCGCTTTTTGCCCTGCCGCGTTGGTGCGACATATATGACAGTGCATTGCAGGCACCTGCGCTCACGCCTATCACATAAGGGAAGCGTATGCCGCGGTCCATAAGATTGTCAAGTACTCCAATGGTGAATATGCCACGCATGCCACCACCTTCAAGGATGAGTCCCGATTTTGCCGTTATCTTGAATTTCTTCTTTCCCATAGTGCAAATTTATTAAAACGAGTGATAAAAATGAACAAAAGCAACCTGTTTTATCATTATTTATTTTCAATCAAGGCAAACTTGCTCTATATTTGCAATACAGAGAGGATGATGATTCCTTAAAAGAACAAACCATAAAATCAATATTTCTATGATCAGACATTTTATTGCCCTGTCCATTCTCGCATCTCTTTTTGTCTCTTGCGGCAGTGACAGGAAACCTGTGGGGCAGAATGTTGCACAGCCCGTTGTAGAAAACAAAATTACAGAGCCTACGGTTTATGAAAACGAGTATATTGTAAAGGTTGGTGACGTTGCCCCCGATTTTACTCTGCATTTGACCGATGGTACAAGCTTCACTCTCTCCGAGCAGCGCGGAAAGGTTGTAATGTTGCAGTTCACCGCCGGATGGTGCGGTATATGCCGAGAAGAGATGCCACACATTGAGCGTGAAATCTGGTTGCCTAACAAGGATAACAAAGACTTTGTACTTGTGGGTATTGACCGCGAAGAGACACTCGAGGATATCCTGCCCTTTATTAAAGGAGTGGGAACCACCTACCCTATTGCCATGGATACCAATGCCGATGTCTTTGCGAAGTATGCCTTGCGCGAGTCGGGCATTACACGTAACGTACTCATTGACCGCGACGGAAAGATTGCGATGCTCACCCGCAAGTTCAAGAGCGAAGAGTTTGCTGCGTTGGTAGGTATGATAAACTCATTGTTGGCCGTGGAGTAATTCAATTAAATGGTTCCGGTAAAAAAAAGAGCGCCTTGTGTGGCGCTCTTTTTTGTTGGAGGTATCTTGTGTTGTTATTCCTCGAAACCGTTAGGGTTGTTCTTCTGCCAGTTCCAGCTGTCGCGGCACATCTCCTCAATACCGAACTCTGCTTTCCAACCAAGTTCAGCCTCAGCCTTTGCCGGGTTACAGTAGCAAGTAGCGATATCACCCGGACGGCGTGGCTTGATAGCGTATGGAACGGGAACACCATTAGCCTTCTCGAATGCCTTCACAACGTCAAGTACTGAATAGCCATGGCCTGTACCGATGTTGTAGATTGCTATACCCTTGTTTGCAACGATTGCCTTCAATGCAGCAACGTGGGCGCGTGCAAGGTCAACAACGTGGATGTAGTCGCGTACACCAGTGCCATCGTGTGTGTCATAGTCGTCACCGAACACACCAAGCTCGGCACGCTTGCCCACAGCTGTCTGTGTGATGTAAGGCATAAGGTTGTTGGGGATACCGTTGGGGTTCTCACCGATTGTACCGCTCTTGTGTGCGCCGATTGGGTTGAAGTAACGCAAGAGAACGATGTTCCACTCGTTGTCGGCCTTCTGTATATCCATCAACACCTCCTCAAGCATAGACTTTGTCTGTCCATAAGGGTTTGTGCAGTGACCTTTGGGGCACTCCTCGGTGATGGGGATGATTGCTGGGTCGCCATATACTGTGGCGCTTGATGAGAAAATCATATTCTTGCAACCGTTCTTACGCATAACGTCAACAAGCACGAATGTTCCGTTCATGTTGTTTTCGTAGTACTCAAGTGGCTTTGCACAGCTCTC
>JAEIGA010013124.1_pt1 | contig 12606 bp, 15 predicted proteins | sample 9270691 | NCBI WGS metagenome assembly JAEIGA01 (sample SAMN17057246, study PRJNA624740) | gut metagenome | biome: biome; isolation source: fecal sample | host: Bos grunniens | place: China: Xizang | collected 2019 | reverse complement strand
GGGTGGGTGTAATAACCCACCTTTTTATATATGCAAAATAGACAAATGCAACTGTCAATCTTTGTTAATTCTGCGAATTGTTTTATGTATCTCGTTGGGATATAATATAGTCAAGATAAAGACAGGGGAACACCCTGAAAGGAGCAAACAATATGAAAACTTACAAAAGAGCACAAAGCACATTAAATTATGAATACAATCTATTAAAAAATCACAACAAACACCCTAACCCCAACAACATAACAGTAGAAAGAATTAACAAAGATAAATTCGTTGAAAGTTTTCTTATCACAGGCGAACATATTGAAACATCAATGGTAGACATTTACTTTGGAAAACAGGGCAATGTAATCGGCATAACAAAGTCACACGAAAACGGGGACATATACGAAAACCTCGAATTAAAATAAACAAACAAGGGCGGGTAACACCGCCCACTATATGAAAGGATTGATTTTATGAGTTATGGTTTTACAGATGCAAAATCAATAATCAACAATAATTGTCAAATAACAATACCTGAAACAATGTTGAAGAAATTGGGTTTTGAAAAAGGTGATGTGTTGCGACTAACCGCCACAGAAAGTTTGATTGTTATTGAGAAATGCGAGGATGAGGAAGATGAGCATTAAAGAGTTGCGAACAAGAACAGGAATGAGCCAAAGACAATTTGCAAAGTATTTCAACATTCCAAAACATACCTTGCAGAACTGGGAGCAAGGGCAAAGAAAATGCCCTGAGTATCTGCTTGAATTGATGGAATACAAATTAGAAAAAGAGCAGTTACTCCTTTTTAGTGAGCCTGTTTCAAAAGTCTTTAACATAATGTGTGAGTTTTTTGAAGAACAAGACAACAAAGCAATGAAAAATACAAATAAATAAAAAAACAGGGAGAGCAGAAATGCCCTCCCCCTTTTTCTTATGCTAATATTAAGTTTTTAACATCAATTGCACAAACTGTAACTCCTAAATAGGTGATTACTGCTCTATTGCCATTTAACTGTTTAACTTTATGCTTTCTGCCATATACAAAACTTGCAAGAGATTTGCCCTCATAGGTTTTTGCACCTTTTTTTACTTTTACTGTGCTACCTACTTTGATATTTCTTACAAGTTCATTAACTCTTGCTTGTACTTTTTCATAATCGTACCCTGCATCAGTTAATCTTTTCTTTCTTTCTTCACCATTACCCCATTTTGCATCAATAACCTCTTGTGCGATTTCATCAACGCTCTTTAATGGTGTAGCAACAGGCTTGTCTGCATTATATCCGTTCTTTCCTGCCTCTTTTATAAGAGTTGGATAATCAACATAACAGTAGTTCATATCCACATTGCCTTGAATACCATCTACTTTGCCCTTGCTTGAATATTGCCACATACCATATTCGCCATTATAGGTGCATTTACTGTTGTACTGAGCAATCCAACGAGCCTTTGTGTTATACCAAGCATCTGTTAAATAAGATGTATTCCAATGCTTGTTAGCATAAATACCAACCCAATAACCTTTGCTTTCGAGAATATCAACGAATGCTTTTGCCATTTCAAGAATTTTTGCATTAGAGCATTGTCCTGTTGTTCCGCTATCTTCTAAATCGTAGTAGATTGGATATTGCAACTTGTGATTGCCGATAAGTCTTAATACGTGTTCTGCCTCAGATTTTGCCTTTTCTACTGTGTTAGCATAACTGTAAAGATAAACACCAAATGGCATTCCAACTCTTTCGCATTCTGCCATATTTCTTGCGAATTGCTCATCATCTTGCGATGCAATATCGCTACCATAACCGCAACGAAGAATTGCAAAATCAATACCTGAATTTTTTACTTTCTGCCAATCAATAACTCCCTGATGTACTGATACATCAATACCTTTTGTTAATACGTTCATTATTGTTCCACCTTTCTTAATGTTTTAATGCTTTGTTACCGAGTAAATATGTAGAGATTACCGCCATAACAACTGATATTGTTGCAATGATTTTATCTGCATAAGGAATGCTCCAAATTGGGTCTAATCCTACTAACAAAGCATTTGTGATTGTTAATATATTAAGTGTGTATTTTGATATTGTTTTTACTTTTTCTAACATCTCAATCACTCCTCTGTTGTTTCTTCAATAATCGGTGTTTCTTCTTCGATTACTTCTGTTTCAGTTGTTCCAGTTACTTCTGTTTCTTCTTCAACAACTGTTTCATCTTCAATAACAGTTTCCGTTTCTGTTACTTCTTCCTGTTCAGGCTCATAACTCGGTTTAGGACAAGCAATAGCGATTTCGATTGCCTGTGCCTGTGTTATTTTACCTGCCTCTAAATAGTCATCTGTTATCTTTGTTGTTCTACTGAAAGACCTCTCGCCTGTTTTATAACCATCAATTATTCCTGCTATAAGCCATCCTGTATAATCAAACATAATTAATTACCTCCTGTTTCTATAATTGCTTGTTGCAATTTAAAATAATCTTTGTTTATCTGTGTGTGTAAGTTGCCGATGCTCTGTGCATTAGGCTTATTGACATAGTAGTCAACTTGCATATCTGCACCATCACTATTTAAAATAGTAGTGTTGCCTTTGTTAGTCATTAACTGACGATAATCGTTTATCTCTGTTTCTGTGAGTGGTGTTTCGATTGGTGTTTCAAGTTCGTAGATAACAGTAACATTGTTACTTGCTAACCAAGTTTTGAAACCCTCTTGAGTGTCTGCAATATTCCCTATGTTGAACGTTATAAATTGGTCAGCAACATAATCACTATTAAAACCAAATTCACCTGCAACAATATCCTTGAACGATGCACAAGCCTTGTTGCCTTGCTTGAAGTGTGATACAACTTTATCTTTTCTTTTTTCAGCATTTAAACTGCCACAATTAGCAACATTCTCCATTCCTACTTCATAATAACTGTAAACTGCGATTTTTCCCCCATTATTCCCATCAACAAAGGAATAAATAGGTTCACTACCATTGAAAACTTTTGTTGCAAACCTTTGAATTTTCACACCCCTTGCAAAGTCTTTTTCATCTTTAAACTTATCTATACCTCGCAAGGTGTCGGTGAGTGCTAAGGTTTGTTTGTTGTAAGGCTCGTAAGGTGTTGCTTGTGAACCCTTTTCAATTTGAACATTAGCAAATTGCATATATTCACCACTTGCCAAGCCACCCTCTGCGGTTTTTACACTATAAAAAATGATAGGCTCTGCCGTTTTGTTCGTTGTGATTGCTACCGAGTGTCTTGTGAATTGGTTAGTGAGTGTAATTTCTATATTTTTTCTATCCCAACCACACCTCACTTTTTTCCCAACTGTACCCTTAATATCGAAAGAAACTGTATAGTTTTTCCCAATTTCAAAATTTCTAAAAGGAGTAAAATAACGCCCTGTATTCGACCCTGTATCATCTGCATTTAATGTAATTGTATGAGTTAAAGGGTCATAAGTGTTTGCTGAACCTGATTTCCCTTGATAAGTTGTGTTTATATCGCAAAAATTCTTCCCATATACCCCAACCTCAAAACTACCACTATTGCCTATGCTTACAAGGTCTATCGGTGCATCAGGTGTCGGTGTGCCAAGTTGTTCGGTTTTTCCGAACAACTTTAAATTCTGTAATGGTGCATTTGCAGGATTTATTGTGACTGCAAAGCCTGTGGCGGTGGCGGTGATTGAAAGATTTTCTGTTTCATCTAATAAATCAAGGTTACCCTCGTGAATGAAAGTGTTTCCATCTTTGAAATAATCGCCTGTTACTGTTCCGCCCTCACTCCCTAATTTCTTGCTTACGAATTCTAAAATTTCATTGTAAACATCTTCTGTTGTTGGTGGCTCGTGTACTTTTCCACCAAAGAGAATTGACCTTTTACATCTTACCTCTGCACCTGTGGTTGTTCTCAGGTTTCCTGTATATACACCAATTAAGACCTTTTCAATGTTAGGTAATACAGGAGCATTGCAAGTGTTTCCTGAAAATAAAACATCAATATATTGCTCAATGCCATCCGAAACAAAGAAAAATCTTGCAGTTTTATCCTGATATGCACCCCATTCTGCATCAAAAGTGAATGTTACTGTGTAGTCACTATTTCCGCAAACTATAAAAGGTGTACCAATAGCAGTTGCAATTTTATTGGTGATATTTATTTTAATATCTATCATTTTTTCTCCTCCTTACTTATGGAATTGTTCTAAATCATCAATACGATGATTTGCAACTTTGATTTCTTCTTTGTGTACCGCATCATTTTTTTCAAGGTTATACACACGCTCCACTACCTGATTATGCTTTTCAACTTTCTTTTCGAGTTCTGCGATGCGATAATTTGTTAATTTATTTGAAGTGATGATACCGCCAAATGTACCAATGAGAGTTCCTGCAAAGGATATAAGAGCGATAATAATTGTGTTATCCATTCCATTCACCCCCCTTACAAAGCACTATTTGTAAGTTCAATCTCACACCCTAAAGGTGCTTGAACTGTAAAATGTGACCATTGAGCCGATGCAATATGAATGTTGTTACCACTTACTGATACCGCACTATCAAGACCGAGATTGAGTTGTGTCCAACCTCCGCCACTCCTGATATGAATAATCTTGAATACTGGTATCATTGAAGAGTTGTCCGCTCCAGCAACAATAAGGGCGATTTTATCTGTACCTCCGAAATCTTTAACTGTGATTTTTAACCCTACATCACTACCTAAAAGAATGTTTTTGTGTGCCTTGTTGACTTTATCTGCAACACTAAACACATTAAGTCCGTTTACCTCAAGACTTTTCGCCTGTGTTGGAAACCCATTAATGCCCACCGAGTTTAAAACTGTATCAATGAACAAAGGAAACACACCTTTTTCAAGTACAAACTCACCTGAGAAAGTTGAGCCGAGAGCATCTGTTACAACTATATTAAATATATAAGCATTGTTCTTATCTAAAGATAAGGTGTATTTCTCCCTGTCATTGATATTCACATAAGAGCCATAACTACCGCCTGATTGTTTATAGCGGTATTTTATAGCCATTGTGTTTTTACTGTTTACACTTGAAACAGAGCCATCAACTGTTAAATAGGTTTCATCTTCATAGTTATTCAATCTCTGCAATGTTACAGTTGCAAATGGATTGCTATATGCAACCATTGTTACTGTAATTACCTTTGATGCAGATAATCCTCTGCTATCAACTGCAGTAAGTTTCAACTCAACATTTCTGTTACTATCAATAGTGCCGAGAGTATATGCCCCCTCTTTACTTCCGTTTGCAGTTCTTCCATTACACTCAAGATAATACTGTGAGATACCTCCTGCCCACCAATTTGGAGTGGCAGAGTGAAATCTTGCTTGTAATGTTGATTTGTTTTGAATAATGTGTTGATTATTTCCTGTTAATGCTACTGTTGTTTCATTACTATCAATGTAATCAAAGCCATTTATTGTTGGAACTTCATTACCTCTTATATGGTATGTGTTCCCTGATGCTCTTGTCATTGTGACAGAGCCATAGACTATGTGAACTTTATATACACCGCTTTGTGCATTTGGGATAGATTGGTAAAATTCGCTTTTCCAAGCATCATTTACATATCCGCTAATGCTTGTTCCTGTTGTGTAATCACCACCTACCCACTTACCACTTGCTAACTCTAAATAAACATTTACACCTCTGCCTAAAGGATTATAAAGGCTCAATGTTAAAGCATCGCCAATTAAAAAGTTATGACTGTTTGTGCAATGTGGGTAATTGTAGGTTGTTTGAGTGTAAGTGCCACTATCGGTTGTTAATTGACTATCTTTTCGTCTTACTCTTAACTTGAAATTATATGTTGTATTAACACCTAAACCGCCAACTACATTATTGTTTGGTAAACCATTCCAAGTGCTACCATTATCTGTGGAATACCAAGCATAGTCACAAGTTGCATCTGCACTCCAATTAAACAGTACACTTGTTTCATCTCTTTTGCTTACACTAAAACTTGTTATACTGGCATATCGTGGTATATGAGTTAATGCCAATGTGCCACTTGCACTTGCATTACCTGATGTATAAGATTGCCCTGTGTTATCTACAACACTAAAACTATAACTAATGCTTTTTGTTCCATCTGCATTATGTGTGATAGTTTGTGAGCCACTTTTTAATGTTACTGTTGAGTAACCATCGTAATTAGGTATTGAGCCTGTGTAATTAGTGCCATTGATAGTAACTGTATATGCAACAGTTGTTGTATTCCAATCGTACCAATCCCAACTTGTTTGAATAGGTGCAATTTGGAAAGCAAATTCAACTGTTGATGAGTTCGATGTGGTGCTTATAGCAGTTTCATTGATTGTTAATATAAACTTATGATGCCCTTTCGAGCCATTGCCTTGAATACTTGCCATCTAAACACCCCCTTAAACTAATGCAACAAAGCCTACACCAACACTTGTATCTGTTGATACAGGCACTATTTTGATTTTTCCTGCAATTTTAATCTCGTTTTCAACTTCTGCATTCTTCATCCTGAATACATCGCCATCTGCCCAATAGATTTTATTGTTGTTCTTATCATATCCTGCAAAGCCTACCTCTGCATTCAACTTTACATAAGAGCCATCTGTTGCATAAACTGTCAAGCCTGTCCTATCCATTAAGGATATAAGCCTGTTTGCATTATCATATAACTCAAATGTACCGCTTGAATTATCAATACCGCCTAACCTTAACACTCCGCCTTTAATAAGCGATGCAGTAAGGTTAATTACATTGATATTCTGCATATTCAATGTACCATCAATGCTCCAAGCACTATTGAATGTACCATTTATGCCTGTTGAACTAAAACCAATACCTGCACTATTAACCTTAATACAGTAAATAGCCTCTTCTTTTGGTAATCTGTCAACAACTAATATCTCATTACCATCATTTACAACAAAACTCTTGCCTAAAACAGAATTAAAATGCTCTGTAACATCTGCAAGTTCTTTTTCAAGCAATACCTTTGTTTCTTTTACCTTTACATCGGTTTCTTTGCCAACTGTATCTGCAATCTGCTTTGTTAAGTTCTTAATTTCCTTTTTGAAATTACCAAATTCAATTTTTGTGTATTTCCCTTTGATTGCATCATACTTAATAGAGATTACATTTGTTGTGATATTCACATTAACTTTTGGATGCTTAACATATATTAAATCTCCAATATCACTTACATTCTTAATCTCTGCAGAAACAGAATAATTGACTAATGGCACTTTGTTATCTTGTAAATATTTTTCTGCTTGTTCCTTGAGCCATTGTTTTGTTGCAGTTAAAAACTCCTCTTCTGTTGCAAAGTCATCTTTTTCATAGATATTCTCAAATTTAATGGTCTTTGAATATGGAATATCATATAACTGCTCTGTAAGTTCCACATAAACCTCATCTAACTCAATAGCAACATCACCATCGGTTGTATAAGGCAATATTTTTGTGCAAACATTATCCCAGTTTTCCTCAACTGAAATATCTGTTATGTTCTTTTGGTATGCTAAAACAACCCCTCTATCTTGCCCTATATTCGCCCTGATGCCAAAATTAAAGTTATCCCTATACCAATGCCCTTTATACTTATCCTCGCCTATTAATCGCTCAAATACCTCGAATAAATTAGTCCTTACTGCTCTTGTGGATGCAATGGCGGTAATATCGCTTGAAACTGTAAATGGACTTGCAATATCTGTGGCATCGTTAAAGTGATTTAAGGCATCGTTGCAGTTCTTATCTACTGCATTGCTATCCTTTATTAAATAGTTCTTTGCATCATAAGTTAAATGCCAAGCCTTGCAAGATATTCTGTTGTTTTTCACAACTGGATTATCGCACCTGAAACCTTGTTTACCCCAAGGAGTATCGACTAACACAATCATTCCTTTTTGGTAATATGCGATATTTTCAAGAGCATCCTCTAAATCAATACAATAATCACTATTATCAATTTTAGTTATCTCTGCAAAGAGCGGATGCAATGCTTTTATTCCGTTATGATTAAATAATCTTTCATCGCTATCATAAACTCTCATATCCATCTACTCCTTGCAAGTATTTCCACATTGGAAAGAGTTCCTGTGAATGCAATCTCATTCATTCCTGAGTTTAATATAGGAAACTCGCCTATCATATTTCTGTTTTTAAGAACAGAGCCAACATAAGCATCTTGCAACTCACTATCAATGTAAACCTCTGTTTCATTTGATGGGAATGTATAAGAAAAGGCGGTATTTCCATTCACTCTGCATTGAATAGTACCGCTACCCACTAAATGAATAAGCGGTTTACTGTTTTCCGTTCCCCAGTTTTCCACATTATACACATTCGTACTTGTGGAAATTGTCACAGGCAATTCATCAAGTTTATATTTGTAAGGTTGCACCCTGAATATTACAGTTGCAGTTTTAAATCTTACTAATCTTGCATAATCAATTTGATTTATAATGTGTGCTTTGTAGAACTTATCAGGCTCATTGCTAAATACTACCTCACCCTGTCCTGAAAAAAGCCTTATAATCTCATCTATATTTGCATTTTGAGTAAGACCAATTAAAAGAGGCTTATCATAACTTGCATAGCCTAATTCTTCAATTAAAGAGCCATCAACACCATCTATTTGTGTTTCTGCAACTCTCATTTGAGGCTTTGAAATAGGAGGTAGTTCGCATATTACAAGACCTTTTATATATCTACTGTCCTGCTCTTTCCATTTAATATAATTCATTATGCAAATACCTCCCTTGTAACTGTTTCTGTAACAAATGCACCCATCTCTCTGTTATTCATTACTACCTTACATTCTTTCAATGCTTGTTTAAATGCAGAGAGCATCATATCGTATTGAGATACAGAACTTACTGCTCCTGTGGTATGCACATTTGCATCAAATTCTGTCGGTATTGCTCCTTGCATATCTGCAGAAACATCTGCCATTGTATCTGCAAAACCCTCACCTACACCAAGAGCCAAGTTTTTACCAACTTCATCTCTAAATAATGTTGATGGTGAATGAATGCCAAATACACTTTTAATGCCATTAAGCACAGATGAGCCAAAGCCTCTTATTTTGTCTAAAATCCACCCTGTTGCATCTTTTATACCATTCCAAATGCCTTTTACCATATTAAGTCCAACATCGCCTAATTTGGAGTAGTAGTTCGCAAAGCCTTTGATTACAGAGCCTATAATCTGTGGAACTGCTTTTATAAGATTTGGAATTGCTTTTATAAGACCTATTCCAAGTTGAACAACTAATGTAAAACCCATTTCAATTAACAATGGAATGTTATTGGTTAATGCCATTATCAATTTATCAATTATTACAGGAACTGCATCCAATAAATCAGGGATAGCAACAATAAGACCCTCTGCCAATGCCAAAATCAAATCAATTCCTGCATCAATAATCAAATCTATGTTATCAAGCAATGTTTCTACCATAAGCATTACAGAATTAATCATTACAGGGATAATCTCAGGTAAACTATCTGCAATACCCTGAACTAAAGATGTGAGCATTTGAATACCCATTTCTATTATCATCGGTAAATTCTGCAAGATGGTAGTTATCAATGTTGAAATTACTGAAATAACAGTTGGAATAATAGTAACTATATTGTCACCTATGCCCTTAATTAAAGACATAAGCATTGAAAGTCCGCTCTCAATAAGTGTTGGAAGATTTTCCGCTATAACAGAAACCAATGTTGTGATAAGATTGCCTACTATATCAAGGATTAAAGGTGCTTGTTCGGTCATAGATGTAATCATATTTGTTACACCCTCGCTTATCATCGTTGATGCCTCTGCAATACCGCCCTCATCTCCACCGATTATTGATGAAAGTAAATAGTTAAAACTACCGCCTAAATCATTTACTCCACCCATAAGAGTAGAAACTGCAGGAGCGAATGCGGATGCTAACAAGTTGCTTGTTGCTCCTGAAATAGAACTAAACCTCTGCATCTCATCATCTACTGCTCCAAGACTATTCAAAGCATCCTCGCTTAATACTGCACCCATTTTTACTGCCTCATCGCCCATTGCTTTGATGCCCTCGCTACCTTGAGCAATTAAAGGATTGAGTTCTTGTGCAGATTTTCCCAAGAGTTCCATCGCAAGTGCATCTCTCTCTGTTTCATCAGTAACATTTTTAAGTGCATCAATGGTTTCCCAGTAAACTGTTTCACCATCTCTTAAAGAGCCATCCGCATTGGTAACACTTACACCTAATTTTTTATAAGCATCTGCCATTGCTCCTGTACCCTCTTGAGCAGTTGTCATTGACTTAATATTTTTTGCCATTGATTTGGTCATTGTTTCGGTTGAAACATCAACTAACTCTGCTACCGCATTATATTTCTGCAAGTTTTCTGTGGAAACTCCAGTTTGAGTTGATAAAGTCAGGATGTTGTCGGCATATTCCGCCCCTGCGGTTAAACTCTCACTCATTGCAGAGCCTACTGCAGATATCCCACTCGCTAATGCAGATAATCCGCCTTTAATGGCATCACTAATTAAATTTGCTTTGATAATATCGCCTAAAGAAAGAGCCTTTTTTCCGCTATCGTCTGCCTCTTTACCGAATTTATCAAGACTTTCTGCATTCTCTTCTGTTGCAGATGCGGATTGCTCCATTGCTTTCTCATTATCATTAACATTTTTAACTAATTTATTGAGTTCTGCTTGAGCATTGTTTAAATCGGTCTGCCATTTTTGAGATGTACTACTGTTTTTCCCTGTTTCTTGCTCTGCCTCTGCGAGAGCCTTTGATAAAATTTCAACTTTCTGCTTTTGCTCTTCAATTTTCTTGTTTAAAACATCATTCTGTTGAGTTAAGTTTTCAGTTGATTTATCATTTTTATCATATTGTGAGGTAACAACTTTCATCTCACTATTAAGCACTTTTAAATTGCCTGTAATATCCGCTAATGCCTTTTTATATTCGCTTTCGCCTGTCAATTTGACAGTACCGCCAAATGCCATAGTTTATCTCCTTTCTGTAAATTTTATATAAACTACCGAGAAACCTAATCAGGTAAAAATTCACCCTCGTGGTTTATCATTTCTTGTAACTCTCCATATGTGCGATTGCTTAATTGAAAATCATAATTGTTTCTATAATGCTTGTATAATCTCATCAGTTTACCTAAAGTCATTCTGCCGACTTCTTTTTCTGTGAAACCTAATAAGCAATGCCCTACAAAGAGCAACCAAGTAAAATCAATTTCGTTATCTTCGGTTTCTCGGATTACTCGTTTTTTCCGTTATCTTCTCCGCTATTGGTAGATGCAACAGTAATTTCTTGAATTTTCTTTACAATTTCTTGAATGCCGACCTCTGTCATTATTCTACCGACTTGCTTTTCAGTTAAAGGAGTTTCATTTGAGCCATTTTCTTCATTCTCAATATCAATAGCCTCATTCATCATCGCCATAATTCCTGCCTTGAGGTCTTTGACTTTCGGCTCTCCATCGCCTTGTGTAATTTCTCCCCACTTTTCAAGTGAGCCATACTGCTCTTGAATTTCTTCCATTACATTAAGGTTAAACACAAGAGGAATTTTTCTTTTTTCTGTATCTATATAAACAACTTTGTTTTTCATAATTACTCCTTTACAAAAATAAGGCAGGATGTTACTCCTGCCCCTTTTTAGTTTTTACTATTTCGACATATTGTTGAACTTCTTTATATCTTTCTTTTGATACATCAAGTTCTTGATTGAGTTTGTATTTCTCATTTGTGTTTTTGTCGATAAAAACACTTTTAACTCTTACTTTCATAATTTACACCTTATGCTTTTGGAGTAAGTAAACCATCAAGATATGTTTCTGCCTCTTCCTCAGTTGCAAATGTTTGATGTTTTTCCCAATCGCCAACTGCAAGACCATTGATAGCCTTATCAAGAGGGAAAACTGTACCCTCAAGAGCAGTTGTGTTAAATTCGACACTTTCGCCTCTTGTCTTGTTATCGCTTGTTACTTTCTGCCACTTAACACGAGGGAAGAACTCAACCTTGTACTTTCTTGCACCGCCTACCATTTTCGGTATGATGTGTCCGTAGCCGAATTCAGGTGCTGTATCGTTAATGGTCTGTGTTACCTCGCCACCTTCACCTTCTATTGTACTACCAAATAATTCAGCAATAAGTTTATCATCATCGTCTGCAATAGTGAGTGACAATGTGCCTTTCTTGAAGCTGTAGTCGGTTTCTGCAAGACCGTCATTTGCGTATAATTCTGCCGAGTTATATTCAGGCGCAAACTTTTCGTCTATCACCTTTTCAAATAACGGCACTTTGTCGGTGAGTGTTGCGTATTTGTTACCTACGATTTTGTTATATTTAGCCTGTTTAAAGCCTATTCTTGCCATTACAAAGTCCTCTCTTTCTCAAATGATGCGGTTATGTGATATAGTCCCGTGTCCTCTTCGTACATTTCAGGACTATCACCTGTCCATAACCACTCGTTTATTTTCATTAGTCGTTTTACTTCTGCCAAAACACTTAAATAATTGCCTTTACTATAAACATCTACATCAACCGTACCAATGCTATATAACAGCTCATCGTTACCGCTCAATGCAGGATCGTTGCCT
>JAEIGA010013123.1_pt1 | contig 12607 bp, 14 predicted proteins | sample 9270691 | NCBI WGS metagenome assembly JAEIGA01 (sample SAMN17057246, study PRJNA624740) | gut metagenome | biome: biome; isolation source: fecal sample | host: Bos grunniens | place: China: Xizang | collected 2019 | reverse complement strand
TTTTCCTTTTCCCCAAAAAGCATGGTCTGCTTTTCGGGGTCCCCGAAAGTCGCAAGACTTTTGGGGAAAGGAGCAAACGAGCGACAAGTTTAAGTTTTAGAAAACTTAAACCAAAGCGAGCCTTGCGACGCGGAGAGGCGAGGTTTGTTCGTAGCAAAAAGGCTTAAAAACACAGAGAAATCGAATAAAATGAGATTTTTCATCAAAAATATATAATTTTCCAATTTTGCACTTACTGTATTCTATATATTTTTCGCCTTTTTGCGGTCTGGACTTTTTTACATCCCCTGCCAAACATTGGCTGAATATATTTTTCTGTGCGTAGAAAAATAGTAACGTAAGCTTTGGCACAAAAAAGAGCCCTTGCTTAAAAAAGATTAAAAATAGAAACTTAAAAGGAGAAAATGAAAATGAGCAGATCAAAAGTTTTAGTACCCGAAGCAAGAGAGGCACTTAACCGTTTCAAGATGGAAGCCGCTAACGAAGTTGGTGTAACACTTAACCAGGGTTACAACGGAGACAAGACAAGCAGAGAGAACGGCAGCGTAGGCGGACAGATGGTTAAGAAAATGATTTCTGCATACGAGCAGTCAATGAAATAATTGGGATGATAAATCATCCGTTCTTAGCGAAAATTTTCTAAAGAAAATATTTCGTTAAAAATACCAAGCCATAGTTTAATCTGTGGCTTGGTATTTTTCTTTTGAAAAATTTTTAGGAAAATTTTTCAAAAAAACATTGACTTCGAACAAATGTTCTGTTATATTATAGGTGTAAATCGAACAAATGTTTGGAGGTTGTGTATATGGTTACAAGCAGTAAACTCAGAAGATTACAGCGGGCAAGAAAGCTCCGCCGTCAGCGCAGCGCTGCTCTTATGATATTAATTATTACAGTTATTATGGCTGCACACGCTGCTTTTTCAAAGCAGGACGCAGCTATGGACGGTTACAATGTTGTTTCAGTTGTTGTCGAGCCGGGTGATACTCTTTGGTCAATTGCGAAGGAGTATAAGCCAAAGGGTACCGACATCCGGGAATTTGTTTATGAAATTTCAGCCAACAACGGTATCAAGGATTGTAACATCATCTGCGGACAGACCATTTTTGTTCCTGTGATTTAATCACCTTAAACCTTTATACTAAAAGAGGGTGTAAAAAAGCAATTTTTTACACCCTCTTTTAGTATACTTCTATATTTTTTATCTTTTCAAACAACGTCTGCAGTGCCTCAACGGAAAGGTTTGGACAACGTGTATGCTTTTTCGCCATTTCATCAGTATAATCGCAAAGCATATATGCGCTGTACTTTTTGTCCTGAGCATGTGTGACAAGCGGTAACATATCGTATTTTTCAACATATGTTCTGCCGTTTTCCTTACTGATTGTAACGTCAGCCATTGCGCCGAGAATTTTTTCTTTTCCGCCCTGGTTGGAAATAAAATTCCCGAGAGAATAAAATACGAGTGCCTTATTTCCGTTTTCGCATATATGCTCCGCTACAGGCTGCACCACGTGCGGATGCGTTCCTATAATTACATCTGCACCGCTTTGTGTCAAAAATTCCACATCCTGCTTTTGTGATGAAGTCGGCACGTGTGTATATTCCGTACCAAAATGCAGGAAAACTACCGTTATATCGGCACTTTGCTCCGCCTTTTTTATAAGCTGTGCATTTTCCTCACTGCGGTCGATTATATTTACAAGATACTTTTTATCTGCAGGAAGTCTGTAACCGTTAAGACCGTATGTGAAATTAAGCAGTGCGATTTTAAGTCCGTCTTTTTCCCATATGTCAATTTTCTGTTGTTTTTCCTTACTGCCGTTAATTCCCAGTACCTTTACGTCCTTTTTCGACCAAAAATCCATCGTGTGCATAAGGGCATTATATCCCTTGTCATACGTATGGTTTGTTGCGTGCGTTATAAGGTTGAAGCCTGCACGTAAAACGCTTTCCCCCACCTCGGGCGGTGTGCCGAAAGCGGGGTAGCCGCTGAGCGTCGCTACGTCCTCAACAAAAATAGTTTCCTGATTGATTGCGGCAATATCTGCTACGCCAAGATACGGCTTAATATTTTCATACAAGCCATCAAAATTAAATCCGTCATCTGTTTTGCACGAATTGTATACGGGCGAATGTATCAGGTTATCACCCACCGCACGTATGCGAAGTGATACCTTTGAGGGTGGCGCGATTTCCTTTTGCGAATTTCTACCCGCAGATGGCAGAAAAATCATCACGCAAAGCGCAATCACCGCACAAATAAGCACTACCCCCATTATAATAAGTTTCTTAGTTTTCGTCATAAGCTTTTTGTACTCTCATCATTGAACGCTCTTTTCCAAGCACCTGCTGAATGCACCAGATGTCGGGAGAATTTGTTCTTCCCGTAATGGCAACACGGATAACACCGCTGACATCGCCAACGTGCCCCTTATAGCTTTCGGGGTTTTTCTTGTAAAGCTTGGGCTGCGGAGCATATCCAAGCTCCTCACCGATAGCACGCACCTTTGAAAACCACGTGGACTGGTCATCACTGTGGTCATAGCTCTCCATATATTTTTGTAAAATAAGCTTTCTGTCCTCAAGAGAAACATTCTGCGGATAATCGTCCTCACGCTTAAAAAGCTCTTCAAAGAAAAAGCTGTAAAACTCTTTTGACTGCTTCCAGTGGCTTATATCCTTTCTCGGTTTTTCCCCGCCCCTGCCTATAGCAATCATACCGAGTGAAAATTCCTTGTCCCGTGTGAGAAGCTCATAATATTCTTCGTCACATTCCTTTGCCCACGCAGTGATATAATCATAAACCGTCTGCGAGTCAAGTGTTGCAAGATAGTTTTTGCTGACATCGTTTAGTTTATCAATGTCAAAGAGAGAACCGCTTATTCCCATTTTCTCTGCTGTGAAATTAAATTCCTTAACATTTGCCTCGGGATTTTCCATTCTCCACTGCTCGTAATTGGAATTAAGCACCGTCATAAGGTATTCCCATACCGCACCTGGGAGATAACCCTCACTCTTATAATAATCAAGTGATAATTCAGGGTCCTTACGCTTGCTGAGTTTTCTCTTAACACCGTTATCAATCTTCATAAGCTGTGCCGTATGACAGTATATCGGTTTTTCCCAACCCATTGTATCAAAAAGCTGAACGTGAATGGGAAGTGTTGCGAGCCACTCCTCACCCCTTACTACGTGTGTTGTACGCATAAGATGGTCATCAACCACGTGTGCAAAATGATATGTGGGAATTCCGTCTGATTTTAAGAGAACAACATCCTGCTCATTCTCGGGCATTGTAAGCTCTCCACGGATAGCATCCTTTACTGTAAAGGTCTTTCCCGAAGGTTCGGGGGCACGAAAACGAAGGACAAAGCTTTTTCCATCCTGAATGTTTTTCTGTGCCTCTTCAAAGGTTATATTTCTGTGCACTGCCCACTTGCCGTAGTAACCGAAATTCTCCTTAAGCTCTGTCTGCTTTTCACGCATCGCAGAAAGCTCCTCTTCTGTGCAGAAGCAGGGGTATGCAAGCCCTCTTTCAACAAGGCTCTTTGCAAAGGTCTGATAAATCTCTGCCCTCTGTCTCTGTCTGTAGGGGCCGTAATCGCCCGTTTCCCCGTCTGAAAGTGCACCCTCGTCAAACTCTACTCCAAAATAGCGCAGTGTGTTTATTACCACATCAACTGCACCCTCAACCTCTCGCTTTTGGTCGGTGTCCTCTATTCGAAGGAAGAACACGCCTCCGCTAAGATGTGCCAGTCTTTCATCTGTTATCGCACCAAAAAGGTTTCCGAGGTGTATAAATCCCGTGGGGCTTGGACCAAGTCTTGTAACCTTTGCTCCCTCGGGCAGATTTCTCTTGGGATAAAGCTCCTCGTAATAAAGGGGAGTCTTATGGGTATTCGGGAAAAGAAGCTGTGCCATTTTTTTGTTATCCATTGTTATTCTCCTTAATCAAAATATCCTGTGTATTTTACCGTCGGCGCACCTGGCAAAAGATGCGCACATATATCTATAAAGTAATCATCCGTCATTGATGCAATGAAATCAACCACCATATCATCCTTCGTGTTTTCTGCCATATAATCGCCTGCACCGTAATAACCACGCCTTTTGTTTATATAATCAATATGGTGTCTTCTTATTATACTTTCGGGAGTATCAAGGTCACAAAGCAGTTTTTCATAAAGCATCGCAAACATCGGGCGGAGGCATTTATCATACTGCTCATTAACACTTTCTGACATATATATTTTTTTCATATTGTCGCTTTTTGCAGTTTTAAGTGCCTCAAAATACTCATCATCCAATTTTATATAGTCCTTGCCAAAGCTGTTTTCTACAATATTCACAATTAAATTATTTATTATATATGAATTATAGCTTCCGTCACAGGAAAAATTCATTCCTGCACGCTCTGCATCCTGACGGTCCTTGCCGAGGTATGCAATTATATCGCTTACCCTTACCACGCATCCCTCAAGGGTAGATGGAATAAGCTTTTTCACGTTTTCCCTATCAATGTAACACATTTCAACCTTTTCGTCAAACTGAGTAAAATCACGAAGTGCTGACGGACGGTATTCCTTAAGCTCCAGTTCACCGTTATGGCAGAGTATTCCGTCAAGCGTATCAAGACTTATGTTAAGGTTAAATATTTTGTCAAGCACTCTTACACTGTGCACATTGTGGTTGAAAAACCGTCCCGTTCTTTCTTTATATATTTCACCGAGCAGTCTTTCACCTGCGTGGCCGAACGGTGTGTGTCCTATATCGTGACCGAGGGCAATCGCCTCAATCAAATCAAGGTCAATTCCTAAAAGCCGTCCTATATTTCTCGCAATCCGTGATACAAGCTGAACGTGAAGCGCACGCCTCGTTATGTCATCATCTTTGAAAAATGAAAAAACCTGCGTTTTATCAGTGTATCTGTTATAGAAGGGATGATGTATTATTTTTTCTATGTCACGTATATACGGGGGGCGGTGAAGCTTAGCACGGTCACGTGCCTCATTACGTCTGAGGGTATTTTTCACCTTTAAATCAAGCTTTTCCTGAATTTTTATCGATGTTTCCTCTGTTAACTGTAAGTAATTACTCTGCAAATATACCCCTCCCTCTTCTTAAAATTATTCCCGCTGCAATACCTGTCAGCACTCCGCACACTGCTCCACACAGACAAAGCACGGGAATATGTAATAGTGCACCCTTTCCTATAAAAAAGTATGCACATATAAGCTGTCCCATATTATGAAATATTCCGCCAAGGCTGCTTACACCGACTATGGAAAAAAACTTTGTCCTTTTTGCAATCATCATTACCGCAAGGCTCATCAGCGCACCGCACAAGCTGTATAAAAATGATGTTGCACTGCCAAAAAGAAGTGCGCACAGACTGACCTTCATAACCGCTACCGCACATGATTGCTTTGCCCCTGCGGTGTACAGCATCATTATAATTATCACATTGGCAAGACCTAACTTTATTCCCTGTATTGCTACAGGCGGCGGAAAAAGCCCCTCCACGTATCCGAGCAGTACTGCCAGTGCCGTCATCACAGACATCCTCGCCACAGTTTTAACCTTTATCATATAATAACATCCGTTTCGTTATCATTTTTGCCGTTTTCTATTATCACGCTCAATCTGTTTGGCAGACAGACAATACTGCGCACCGCCTTACTGACCGTCTGCGTTTCACACTTCTTATTCGGGCAATCTGAATTTATAATCCGCACGGCGCCGTTTTCTATAACAACTGTGTTTGTACCAAACTCACTTTCTACAACAAGCTGTGTGTCCTTGTCAAGAGGCAGTTTTTCATAAATATCCCCGTTAACATATACTACCGCCACACTGCCGTTTTGCGGTATCAGTATATAACTTACGGCAAGCACCATGGCCAGTATTATTACTGCAAAATCACCCTTTTTCAAATGATTTCACCCCACAGTTTTTTGCCTTTTCTCTCTTTTATTTCTACAGTGCGTATTTCTCCAGAAAGGTTTTCGTTACTTCGAACAAACACACGCAGATAATTTCCCGTCAGCCCCTCACAGATGCCGTCCTCACACTGCTCGAAAAGCACATCCATACTCTTCCCGATAAAGGAATTTTCACATTCCTCCCCGATAGAATTGCACAGCACTGAAATCTCCTTCGCCCTTTTTTCCCTTAAAGGTCTTGGAAGCTGCTCCATACGTGCCGCAACCGTACCACTTCTCTCCGAATATGGGAAAACGTGCACCTTTGAAAAGCGTGCTGTCTTTACAAAATCAAGCGTTTCTTTAAATTCCTGCTCGCTTTCCTCGGGAAAGCCGCATATAATGTCTGTTGTAATAAGGGCATCTGACATTTTATCCCTGATTGCAGATAATGTATCAAGATATTCCTTTGCAGTGTATTTTCTGTTCATTCGTTTAAGCACACTGCTGCTTCCCGACTGGAGAGATATGTGGAAATGTCTGCACATCTTTTCTTCATCTGCGATAAGCCTTATGAAATCCTCATTAAAAGCCCTCGGGTCAATACTGCTGAGCCTTACCCTGCATACCTTGTCAATTGCACAAACTGCCTTTATAACATCTGCGAGGGTTTGTCCGTTTTTTAAATCCTTTCCGTAGGAATTAACACTTATCCCCGTAAGGACAATTTCCTTAAACCCTTTTTGGCTGAGCCTTTTTGCCTCACTTATAATGTTTTCAAGTCTTCGTGAACGAACAGGGCCTCTTGCATACGGCACAATACAGTAGGAGCAGAAGTTTTCGCATCCGTCCTGAATTTTTATGTATGCACGTGTGCGTTCCGTCTCCCCTGCGCACTCAAGCTCCTCATACATTCTCTCCTGCATTATGTCGGTAAGCACATCTGCATCCTCACCACGCAGTTTTGCCTCAACAATCCCTACGAGCATTGCTCTTTTTGCCGTTCCTATTACTACATCTATCTCAGGCAGGGCGATAACCTCCTGCGCCTTTGTCTGTGCATAACATCCCGTCGCCACTACAAGAGCATCGGGATTAAGCTTTTTCGCACGGCGGAGCATCTGTCGTGACTTCCGCTCACCAATATTCGTAATAGCGCACGTATTTACAACGTACACGTCGCATATTTCATCAAATGCGCCTATGCTCCATCCTCTGTCACGAAACATTTTTGCGTAACAGTCCGCCTCATACTGATTTACCTTACAGCCCAGAGCACAAAAAGAAACCTTCATCAAATCAGTCCTCTGTTTTTCATTTCATTGACCTTCATAAGTGCAAGTGCCGTTTTACCGTCAATAATCTCACCTGAAAGAACCTTGTCCACAAGCTCAGAAAGCGGCATGCGTACAATCTCCATAAATTCATCCTCGTCACGGTTTATCTTTCCCTCATAAAGGTCGAGTGCAAGGTACATATGCAGAATTTCTCCGCAAAAGCCTGGAGTGGGGAGCATTTTTCCAAGGTAAATGTACTTATTTGCACACATACCCGTTTCCTCCTCAAACTCACGCTTTCCGCACTCAAGCGGGTCTTCCCCCTTGTAAAGTTTTCCTGCAGGTATTTCAAACACATTCATATCAAACGGTCTTCTGTACTGCCACTCCATAATTACATTTCCGTCTTTATCAAGAGGTACAACGCACACACCGCCCGGGTGCTCGACAATTTCCCTTGTTGCAGTATTGCCCGACGGTGTGGTAACCGTATCAACACGAAGAGATATAACCTCTCCGTTAAATTTATAATCTTTTTTTATTGTCTTTTCTGTAAAATCCACTTTAATTCTCCTTTAGATTGATTAACGATTCAAGCTTTGGATTTATGTCAAGCATCCTTTTAAGCTCGAAATATTCCTTTTTCGCCTTTTCCCTATTTTTCCCGTCACGAAAAGCACGTATTAAAAGATTTTTCGGCGTTTCCACAGGCGAAATATATTCCTGCGCCGTGACAGAATATCCCGATGCCTCCAAAAGCAGACATCTTAAGGAGTCCGTAAGTAAATCCGCCTGCCTTGCTTTAAATATACCGTGTTTTAAAAGAGGCTCAAACGGGGCATATGAATATTGCCCCAAAAGCTCCTTATGACAGCACGGCACTGCAAAAATAGCCTTTGCCTTTGCATTTATGCCTGCCGCAATCGCCATATCCGTCGCCGTATCGCAGGCGTGCAGGCTGATTACCACATCAGGCACTCTTTTCGGGGTGAAATCGGTAAGGTCTGCCTTTATAAAGGTCATATTATTATAGCCTAAATTTTTTGCACTTTTAACCGATGCATCTATTACCGTCTGTGAATAATCAACACCCGTTATATGGCAATCTTTTTTCAGTACATCTTTAAGATAGTAATTGAGTGCAAATGACAGATAGCTTTTTCCGCACGCACAGTCAAGAACCTCAATACTTCCGTCAAGCTTTTTAAGATGTTCCGACACAAGCTCCACGAAATGGTCAATCTGATTATACTTGCGCACCATATCATTTTTTATTTTGCCGTTTTGTCCCATAATGCCGATTTCTTTTAAAAGGGCATTTGCCTTAGGCGGTGCAATAAGATACTTTCTTTCCCCGACAGTTGCCGTGGTGCTTTCCTCAGGCACTGCCATATCTTCATAACGAAGTGACACATTTTTGTCATCGGCAATTATCAGCGCATCTGTGCCACGCTCTTTATATATAAGCTGCATCGAGTCATAGTTTTTTGCAGCTTCCGCTATTTTATCCCACGAAAACCTCTCCCTCGCCCCTCCAAAGGTGAAGACAAGTTCCCCACCCTCTTTTTTGACCGAAGCGGGAAAAGTCTTTGTTCCCGACTTAAAGCTTATTTTCATTTCAATAAAATATTCACCGCTACCGTAGCGTACCTTAAGCATTTCTATGTAAAATGTAAGTTTATTTATGGCTGATGATTTCATAATTATCTACTCCACTCCAAGCGCTAGACATACCCTTATCATTTTACAACAAATCGACTTGATATTCAATTATTTTTTATATATTCAGCAAAAAACTTTGTCTTTTACAAACTTTTTTGGGTTTTTTAAAAAATATGTAGATTTTTTTCTGCATTTCTATTATAATAGTAACATATTCCAAAAGTTAGGGGAGATTATATTATGAAACAGAAAATTTTATCGCTACTTGAACAGGACAGCAGACTTACTGCGTCAAAGGTCGCCATTATGCTCGGTATTGAGGAAGCGGCGGCAGCAGCGGCGATTAAAGAGCTTGAAGATGAAAATATAATCTTGGGATATAAGGCACTTATAAACTGGGAGCTTACTGACCGTGAAATGACCGTTGCAAACATTGAGCTGAAGCTTACTCCTCAGCGCGGCGGCGGCTTTGACACTATCGCGGAAAGAATTTATAAATTTCCGCAGGTTAAATCCGTTACACTTATGTCAGGCGCATATGACCTGCTTGTAACGGTTGAGGGTAAAAGTCTTAAGGATGTTGCTATGTTCGTATCGGAGAGGCTTGCACCGATGGAGTCCGTTGTTTCAACTGCCACTCATTTTGAGCTTAAAACCTATAAAAAGGACGGCATCATCTTCACCGAGAAGGAAAAGGACAATCGGGAGGTTATTAGCATATGACAGATTATTCAAAGCTTATTTCTCCCCATATAAGGTCTCTTGCACCTTCGGGGATACGAAAGTTTTTTGACATTGCCGCAAGTATGCAGGACGTAATTTCCCTCGGCGTGGGTGAGCCTGACTTTGTAACCCCCTGGGCAATACGGGAGGCAGGTATTTACTCTCTCGAAAAAGGACATACGCACTACAGTGCAAACAGCGGTCTTATAGAGCTTCGCCAGGAAATCTGCAATTACTTATCCAGAAAATATAACCTTAATTATGACCCACAAAAACAAACCTTAGTAACTGTCGGCGGAAGTGAGGCTATCGACCTTCTAATCCGTGCCATCATCTCAAACGGAGATGAAGTTCTTATTCCTGAGCCGTGCTTTGTGTGCTACAAGCCCTGCACACTTATGGCAGGCGGTACCCCCGTCACAATACAGACGGAGGAAAAAGATAATTTTAAGCTTACACCCGAAAAACTGCTTGAAAAGATTACTGATAAAACAAAGCTTTTAATTCTTCCTTTCCCGAACAATCCCACGGGCGCAGTAATGTCGAGAGAAGATTTGGAGGCTATTGCAAAAATTGTTGAGCAGCACGACCTTTTTGTTCTTTCAGATGAAATTTACGGGGAGCTTACATACAGCGGCGAGCATATCCCCTTTGCCTCAATCAAAGGAATGTATGAGCGCACCGTTACGGTAAACGGCTTTAGTAAGGCGTTTGCAATGACGGGATGGCGTCTTGGGTATGCGTGCGGACCTGCACCCATAATAAAGGAAATGACAAAAATTCATCAGTACGCAATAATGTGCGCCCCCACAACAAGTCAGTATGCCGCTATTGAAGCAATGCGGAGCTGTGATGACGACGTTGAATATATGCGCACAGAATACGACCACAGGCGGCGGGTAATGGTAAACGGTTTTCGTGAAATGGGGCTTTCGTGTTTCGAACCGCTTGGTGCTTTCTACGTTTTCCCGAATATCAGCGCCACAGGGCTTTCAAGTGACGAATTTGCAACAAAGCTTCTTTATGAAAAAAAGGTTGCCGTTGTTCCAGGAACTGCATTCGGCGAGTGTGGCGAAGGCTTTATCCGTTGCAGCTATGCCTACAGTATAAAAAGCATTGAAAAGGCACTGGAGCGTATAGGCGAATTTGTACAGGAACATATTAAATAAAAAAGAAGCGTGCCGCTTCACCCATTTCGCGTCCCGACTAAATTCAAACAAGGCAAATGTCGCTCGCGATAAAATCACGCAAATTCCTATACAGTAAACAAGGCGAAGAGATTATCTCTTCGCCTTGTTTATTATTTAAATATTTTTGTTTTTTCAAGTGCCTTATAAAGTAATATTCCCAATACTCCGCAGGAGATTACTTCGCCGATAAATATTGAGAGTGCAAGGAATATATATCCCTGCTCTACTCCGTATGCAAGTTTTAACACAAACGGAATTATAACCGTATTTGATACTATCGGGAAAACGGGTGCGAGGAATTTATTTTTCCCAAAATACCGTGTTCCCAATGCGCCTAAAAGTGTCGCAACTGAGCCAAACATCACATCCCACAGTGCTGCCCCCGTTAAAAGGTTTGCCGCTAAGCACCCTATAAAAAGCCCGGGCACCGCAGGCAGTGTAAATGCGGGAAGAATACAAAGTGCCTCTGAAATACGCACCTGTATTGCTCCGCTTGCCATTCCTGCAAGGTTTGTTATGTACGTCAGTACAACGTACAGTGACGCTATAAGCGCACCTTGTGTTAAAAACTTTGTTTTCTTTCCCATTATTCATTTCTCCTTAGTTTTGATTTGCAACGCCCTGCGTTGCGGCGAGGATGGTTTCGAACTCGCCATATATGCGTATATTATTTCTTTTTACCCGTTATATCCTCTGTAAGGGTTATTTTTACATTTTTTTCAACATTTCCACGAAGAATTGTTACATTAACGCTCTGTCCTGCCTTATGCTTGTCACGGATTTTATTCATTTGCAGAGCCGATGTAACCTTCTCTCCGTTAATCTTTGTTATTATGTCGCCTCTTTGCAGTCCTGCTTTAGCTGCACCGCTGTTCTCGGTAACATTCATTATATAAAGGCCCTCTTCAACAAGCAGATTATTATAGTATGCAAGCTCCCTTGTGATTTCCCTTACGCTGACACCTATCATCGGTCTGCCCTTTACATATCCGTATTTCATCAAATCCTGTATAATCGGCACTGCCTCATTCATCGGTATTGCAAAGCCAAGACCCTCAGCCGCATCGTCAACAAGCTTAACACTGTTTATTCCTATAACCTCACCGTATTTGTTAATCAGCGCACCGCCGCTGTTTCCAGGGCTTATCGCCGCATCTGTCTGAATAAGGTTCATATCACGCTGACCAACCGTCATTGTACGGTTGACACCGCTTATTACGCCTGCCGTTACAGTACCGAAAAGTTCACTTGCGAGGGGGTTACCGATTGCAACTGCAAGAGAGCCGACCTCAACCTCGTCGGAATTTCCTATAGAGGCAACGTGAAGCTCCTCCTTCGCCGCTATTTTTATTACGGCAATATCTGTCTTTTCGTCACCGCCTACAACGCTCGCCTCATATTCATTACCGCTTGTAAGCTTAACCTTTATTTTAGAGCCGCCCTCTATTACGTGATAGTTCGTAACAATGTGTCCTTTATCATCAATTATTATTCCGCTTCCGCCAGACTCACTCTGCTGCGAACCAAAATAGCTCTGAACAACAGTAGTGCAGGAAATACCCACAATGGACGGACCCACACGCTTTGCAATCTCTTCAACACTAAGTTCTTCTTTTTTGTTTTCCGCCTCTCCTGAAAGCATCGCAAAATCATTCTCGCTGTAGCTTACATAGGAAGGCTTCTGTAAAAGGTCCTTTTTATCCATCAGACCAACTGCGCCAAGTGTCATTACACTCGCAATCATTCCGCCTGCTACTGCTCCTGAAATGACACTGATAATAGTTTTTTTCATACTCATATCAATCATCCTTTCCGTCATTATATACTACAC
>JAEIGA010013122.1_pt1 | contig 12607 bp, 10 predicted proteins | sample 9270691 | NCBI WGS metagenome assembly JAEIGA01 (sample SAMN17057246, study PRJNA624740) | gut metagenome | biome: biome; isolation source: fecal sample | host: Bos grunniens | place: China: Xizang | collected 2019 | reverse complement strand
GTAGCCGATCCCAACGAAAGAAGCACTCCTATCGGATTGACCGCTCCCGAGGCATCGCCTTGCGTCATGATAAGCACCCCCGCAAATGTAACGAATATGGAAAGCCACACCTGCCACGAAGGTATCACTTTAAGAAAAACCATGATGAGTGCCACCAACACCGGATAGAGAAAAATAAGGGTCGTTGCTAATCCGGAAGCAATGTACTTGTAAGCCTCAAAAAGGAAGATACTGCTAAATGTATAGAGCACCCCAAGCACCAACAAGATGCCTGCCTGTTTCATCGATACACGGAAACTTTGCTTTCTCAAGCACAAGAAAGCACCCAAGAGCAATACTGCGAAACCATATCGGAAGAAAAGAATGGACTCCACAGAAGCTCCGGCATTCATCAACGGCATCCCAAACAAAGGATTCAACCCGTACGTTATTCCCGTAATGATACCGGCGGGATAACCTATCATCGCATTTCTACTCAGTTTTTTCATCTGTTTGTTTATCGTTTTTAGTCGGGGCAAAGTTAATGATATTTGTTTGATAGTTTAAAAGAGAAGCATTATCTTTGAAAAACAAATTTCACACGATGATAGAAGAACGTCTCACACCACTCATCTGCGAACGCTTCCTCCGCGAAGAGAAGTATCGGCAAGGACACATCCGCATCATCAATGCTTTGCCGGGGAGAAGAATCCTCGGTTTGCATCTGCCGGAGATGAAACAAGTAGCCAAAACATTGGCTAAGCAAGCGGATGTCCAGGAGTTGCTTCATGCCTTCGAACAAGAACATCAAGCAAACCGTTTCGGCTTGACATACGAAGAAACACTAGTTTGGGGATTGACCATCAATGCATTGAAGTGTACACCCGAAGAACGGTTCACCTTGTTGGCATCGTACATCCCCGTGCTCGATAATTGGGCGGTATGCGATTCCTTCTGTTGCAATGCCAAGTGGGCATTGAAACTTCCTCCGCAAACGCTTTGGGAATTTCTTCTACCTTATTTTCATAGCGACAAGGAATTTGAAGTTCGCTTCGCCATCGTGATGTCGATGTGCTATCTGATGAAGGACGAATGGTTGCCTGCTGTCTTTGGTCAATTGGAAACAATGGATTTATCGAAGATTCAATCCGAATATGCCTCCCTACCCTCTCCTTACTATGTACGGATGGGAATGGCCTGGTTGCTTGCCACCGCCTTGGCCAAGTTTCCTGACGAGACACGGGCGTTTGTTAACGGTTCTTCGTTGACTGAAGATGTAAAACGTCTCTATGCCCGAAAGGCAAGGGAATCGTTCCGGACAAGGGAGATTTCAGCCTTTTAAAGAATGTCCTATTTGTCACCATTTCATGGTAAAGAAGTAAGAATTTAAAAACAACATTTTGTCTAAATAGAAGAATCGTTTATCTTTGTTGTCTAAATTAATTTAAACAGTTTTATGGCAGAAAAATATACCGAAAACCATATCATCGCTTGCTACGAGGCCGATGCCAACCAGTTGTTGAAACCGACAGCCATGCTCGACTGGATGCAGGAAGTGGCTGGACGTGATGCTACCCGACTTGGGTTTGGTTATGATGATTTGATTCAAAACGACACGGCTTGGGTCTTGTCACGTACCCACGTCCGTTTCCATCAATATCCGAAATGGCGAGATAATGTCCTGTTGAAGACTTGGCACAAGGGAGCCTTCAAGGTGCTCTATCTCCGTGATTTCCAATTATTCAATGAAGCAGGTGAAGCCTTGGTTTCGGCCACTACTTCTTGGCTCATCATCGATATGAATACCCGTCGCATGGTGCGTAATCCTGAATTGGCAAGCAGTCCCGAGACGTGCATCTTCGAACATGCTATCGAAGAACCGGCTGACAAGATTATAATTCCTTCTGATGTGGAACCGACATTGTCAGGTACGCACAAAGTCGTATGGTCGGACATTGACACCATGGCGCACGTCAACAATGTGAAATACGTAGGTTGGGCATTGGACGTCATCGATGAAACAATCCTAAAAGAAAAGCCTTTGAAAGAGATTTTGGTGAATTACGACGCAGAAGTCCTATTGGGCGAAGAGGTTAAACTTTACAGCATTTACCAAGATACCGACGAAGGATCGACTGTTTATATACAAGGTATGGTAGAAGAAAAGACTAAGTTCAGTGTTAAGTTAGTTTTCTGATTCCCACTTACCATACATCACCACATGATGTCAAAAAACAGGTGATAAAGGTAATGGGTATCCCCAAAAACATGAAAATCAGACACGGATACTATCCATTGCAGCAATTTTAACTGATAAAAAGAGAATTAACGGAAATTCATTATCGTTAATTCTCTTTTTTATCTATCTTTGTAACATTGAATAACTAACCTTTATCACATTATGGCTAACAATCTTATGATGGTTCGCCACAGACTCTTGACCGAGTTGATCAAGCTGTGGAAAAATGAAAAACTAACAACTGAAGACATCGATCGTCTACCTTTAAAGTTGAGTCCAAAACACTCTAAACATGCCGGTCGTTGTTGCGTACATAAAGAACGTGCTGTTTGGAAATACAAGTCATTGCCTTTGATGGGTTTGAACATGGAGGACGAAACTGATGAATTGACTCCATTGTCTGAATATGCCAAGATGGCAATGGACCGTGCTACCAACGGAAAGCCCAAAGACGAAATCATGTGCGTAGTGGATGAAGCGTGCTCGGCTTGCGTCCAAATCAATTACGAAATTACTGACCTTTGCCGAGGCTGTACTGCCCGTCATTGCCAATATAACTGTCCGAAGGGAGCTATCCATGTGAGCGCCAAGACTGGTAAGGCATGGATTGACCACGATACTTGCGTAAGCTGTGGCATCTGTCACAAAAGTTGTCCTTACCATGCTATCGTTTACATCCCAGTCCCTTGCGAAGAAGCTTGTCCTGTAAAGGCTATCAGCAAGGACGAACGTGGCATCGAGCACATCGATGAAAGCAAGTGTATCTATTGCGGTAAGTGTATGAACGCTTGTCCATTCGGTGCCATCTTTAGTATCTCGCAAGTATTCGATGTATTGCAGAAGATTCGCGAAGGCGAAAAGGTAGTGGCTATCGTTGCTCCGGCTATCCTCGGCCAATTCAGCACTAGCATTGAACAAGTATATGGAGCTTTCAAACTAATGGGCTTCCACGATGTACTTGAAGTGGCAGAAGGCGCTATGGTTACTACTGAAAAGGAAGGCCACGAATTGCTCGAAAAGATTGCCGAAGGGCAGGCTTTCATGACTACTTCTTGCTGTCCTTCATACATCGAATTGGTAAACAAGCATGTGCCCGAAATGGAGCAATACGTATCAAGCACTCGCTCACCGATGTACTATACGGCCCGTATTGCCAAGGAAAAGTACCCAGATGCTAAGGTTGTATTCGTTGGTCCATGTATCGCTAAGCGCAAGGAAGCTCAACGCGATGAAGAAGTGGACTTCGTAATGACATTCGATGAAATCGGTGCGTTGATGGAAGCATACGACATCAATACCGAATTCGTTCAACCACACACGATGGAAGTAGCAACCGTTCGTGAAGCGCAAGGCTTCGCTCAAGCCGGTGGTGTAATGGGAGCTGTCAAAGCGTTCTTGAAGATGGAAGTAAACGGTATCCAGATAGCTGACTTGAACAAGAAGAACATCGCTGCCCTCCGTGCTTACGCTAAGACTGGTAAGGTGCCAGCCAAGTTCATCGAAGTAATGGCTTGCGAAGGTGGATGTATCACAGGTCCTGCTACATATAGTGGCGACAAGGGCAAACGTATGATGGTACAGAACCTTGCCAAGTGGAAGAAGACTTATTGAGAAAATGAAAACAATCGTCGATAAGCTCTGCCAGGAACATATACTCAACGCGGAGGAATATCGCTCGTTGCTGCTTTGTGAAGATGCCGAAGTTCTAAGCTATCTGCAAGAGAAAGCACAACAAACGACTATCGCCCGCTTTGGTTATGCCGTGTTCATTCGTGGACTTATCGAGATTAGTAACCGATGCCGGAACAATTGTTTGTATTGCGGTATCCGGAAAAGTAATACAATGGTTTCCCGCTACGCTTTGTCGCGGGAAACCATTTTGTCATGTTGCCGGGAAGGCTATGCATTGGGATTCCGAACCTTTGTCCTACAAGGTGGTGAAGATGTTTCACAAACAGACGATTGGGTAGAAGAAACCGTATCGGCCATTCGACAAGAATTTCCCGATTGCGCCATCACACTCTCGTTAGGCGAGAAAAGCAAGGAAGCCTACCAACGTTTCTTCAAAGCAGGCGCTAACCGCTATTTGCTTCGCCACGAAACGTTCAACGAATCGCATTATCGGGAATTGCATCCTTCTGAGATGAATCGTGATTATCGTTTGCAATGCCTCGAATGGCTGAAAGAAATCGGCTATCAAACAGGTACGGGAATTATGGTAGGAAGTCCAGGGCAAACGATTGAACACTTGGTGGAGGATCTCTTGTTCATCGAACGCTTTCAACCGGAAATGATTGGCATTGGTCCATTTATACCTCATGCCGACACTCCATTTGCCCATGCATCCGCCGGCAGCATCGACTTGACATTGAAGCTCATCGCTATCTTCCGATTGATGCATCCTTCGGCTTTGATACCAGCTACTACCGCATTAGCATCTTTGTCGGCCAACGGCAGAGAACGAGGCATTCTTGCTGGAGCTAATGTAGTAATGCCTAATCTTTCGCCTTCTTCCGTCCGTGAAAAATATGCTTTATATAATCACAAAGCTGCATTCGGAAGTGAGGCCGCTGAAGGCTTGAAACTATTGGAAGAACAACTGAACTTGATAGGATATACCATTTCTAAAGAAAGAGGAGAGTATAACTATGTATAAACCCGAATCAAAAATCGCGGAAGAATTCATCAGCCATTCTGAGATATTGGAAACCTTGGAATATGCCCGCGAAAACAAAAATAACCGCCCCCTTATCGAGTCGCTGATTGAGAAGGCCGCTCTTTGCAAGGGATTATCGCATCGAGAAGCCGCCGTACTCCTCGAGTGTGAAGAAGCCGATTTGATAGAACGAATCTACCAATTGGCTCGAGACATCAAACAAAAATTCTACGGCAATCGAATCGTGATGTTCGCCCCACTCTACCTATCGAACTATTGTGTGAACGGATGTGTATATTGTCCTTATCATTTCAAGAACAAGACCATTCACCGCAAGAAACTCACTCAAGAGGAAATAGCCCGTGAAGTAGTAGCCTTGCAGGACATGGGACATAAACGTCTGGCACTGGAAGCTGGCGAAGATCCAAGAAACAATCCGATAGAATACATTCTAGAATCGATAAAGACTATTTATGGCATTCGCCATAAAAATGGTGCTATCCGACGAGTAAATGTAAACATTGCCGCTACTACGGTAGAAAATTATCGTAAATTGAAAGACGCAGGCATTGGTACATACATTCTTTTCCAAGAGACCTATCACAAAGAAAATTATGAAGCCCTCCACCCTACTGGTCCAAAGAGCAACTATGCTTATCATACCGAAGCCATGGACCGTGCCATGGAAGGAGGAATCGACGATGTAGGTTTGGGCGTATTGTTCGGTTTGAACACATACAAGTATGATTTCGTGGGATTATTGATGCATGCAGAACATTTGGAAGCGGCTTTCGGTGTAGGTCCACATACCATTAGTGTACCTCGCATCTGCCCAGCAGAAGATATTTCTTTGCAAAGTTTCCCAGATGCCATTTCGGACGATATCTTCTGTAAGATTGTGGCAGTTATCCGTATAGCCGTACCTTATACCGGTATGATTATTTCTACCCGCGAATCAGCAGCTACCCGTAAGAAAGTTTTGGAATTAGGCATCTCGCAAATCAGCGGTGGTTCACGTACCAGCGTAGGAGGATATGCTACTCCTGAAATACCGGAAGAGAACTCAGCACAGTTCGACATCAGCGATACCCGTACCCTCGACGAAGTAGTAAATTGGCTGCTCGACTTGAAGCATCTGCCTAGCTTCTGTACGGCTTGTTATCGATTGGGACGCACCGGCGACCGATTCATGTCATTAGTCAAGACCGGACAGATAGCCAACTGCTGCGCCCCAAATGCCTTGATGACATTAAAGGAATATTTACAGGATTATGCTTCACCGGATACATACGCCAAAGGCATCAAACTGATAGAAGAAGAGATTCAGAACATCCCGAATCCGAAAATCAAGGAGATAGCCATGCGTAACTTAAAGGAGATAGAAGAAGGTAAACGTGATTTCCGTTTCTAATTATGAGCCTCAACAACACACCTACCGCCAACCGCTTGCATATCGTCCTCTTCGGACGACGTAATAGTGGCAAGTCATCGCTCATCAATGCCTTGACCGGCCAAGATACTGCCCTCGTTAGTGATATTCCAGGCACAACAACCGACCCTGTGAGCAAAGCCATGGAGTTACATGGAATCGGCCCTTGTGTCATCATCGACACACCGGGATTCGATGACGAAGGTACGCTTGGTGAAATGCGTATCGAACGAACTTTAAAAGCCATCGAACGGACGGACATCGCCTTACTTTTCTGCGAAGAAGATGATTTACAAGAAGAACTTGCATGGATGCAACAATTGAAGGCCAAGAACATCCCTGTTATTCCAATCTTAAACAAAGCAGATATCCGTAAGGACATAGAAAGCACAACTGACACCATTAGACAAATTCTACATCAAAAGCCACTCATCGTGAGCGCCAAGGAAAAGCAAGGATTGGAGGAGATTCGTCTAGCCATATTGGAAAAACTTCCGCAAGACTTCGAGCAACCTTCCATTACGGGAGATCTGGTCAGTGAAAATGACTTGGTGTTATTAGTTATGCCACAAGACATTCAGGCTCCCAAAGGCCGCCTCATCTTGCCACAAGTACAAACCATGCGTGAATTACTCGACAAGAAATGCCTCATCATGAGTTGTACCACGGATAAACTTTCACAAACGTTGAAGACTCTTGCCTATCCACCCAAACTAATCATCACGGATTCACAAGTCTTCAAAGCGGTGTATGAACAGAAACCTATTGAAAGCCAACTGACCTCCTTCTCGGTTCTTATGGCAGGATACAAGGGAGACATCCGTCAGTTCATTGAAGGAGCCTCTGCTATCGATAGACTAACAGAGAATTCCCATGTATTGATAGCCGAAGCTTGCGCTCATGCTCCACAAACGGAAGACATTGGTCGTGTAAAGATTCCCTGCCTACTCCGGAAGAAAGTTGGCGAGGGGCTTCACATCGACATGGTGAGTGGTAGCGACTTTCCGAAAGACTTGTCAAAGTATGATTTGATTATCCATTGCGGTGCATGCATGTTCAATCGTAAACATGTGATGAATCGTTTGGAGCAAGCCTCTACCCAACAAGTACCGATGACGAATTATGGTATAACAATAGCCCACTTAATGGGGATATTGAACAAAATTGTATATTAAAAAAAGAGGTGCTCTCGTATGAAAGCACCTCTTTTCTTTTTAATGTATTCTTATGCCTTGATAGCAGCCAACAACTCTTCTGGAGTTACCAACGATTGTTCGCCGGTAGTCATATTCTTCAAAGTCAACTTACCTTCATTCATTTCATTTTCACCAACGATAGCAACGAAAGGAATATTCTTATCATTTGCATAACCCATTTGCTTCTTCATCTTGGCACTGTCCGGGTAAATTTCTGCACGAATACCAGCATCACGAGCTGCCGACAATACCGGCAAGCAGTAAGCCGCTTCCTTATCACCAAAGTTCACAAACAACAACTGAGTGGCATTCACAGCTTCCTTCGGATAAAGGTCGAGTTGATTCAATACGTCATAGATACGGTCAGCACCAAACGAGATACCCACACCGCTCATACCACTCATACCAAATACACCTGTCAAATTGTCATAACGACCACCACCACTGATACTACCTATCTGTACATCGAGTGCCTTTACTTCGAAGATGGCACCGGTATAATAGTTCAAACCACGAGCCAAAGTCAAATCAAGTTCCACTTCGCTCTTCACACCGAGAGACGCAACAGTCTTCAAGATGAATTCGCTTTCTTCTACCCCCTTCAAACCAGTTTCGCTAGCAGCCAAAACAGTCTTCAAAGTTTCGAGTTTCTCTTCGTTGCTTCCGCTCAACATAATAATCGGCTGGAGCTTTTCGATGGCTTCTTGTGGAATACCCTTTGATGCGAGTTCTGCATTGACATTATCCAAACCAATCTTATCGAGTTTGTCGATAGCTACGGTAATATCTACAATCTTGTCGGCTTCACCAATGATTTCAGCAATACCAGTCAAGATTTTACGGTTATTAATCTTGATAGACACACGGATACCGAACTTGCCATATACACGGTCAATCATCTGCACCAATTCCACTTCATTGAGAAGCGAGTTGCTACCTACCACGTCGGCATCACACTGGTAAAATTCACGATAGCGACCTTTCTGCGGACGGTCAGCACGCCATACCGGCTGGATTTGGTAACGCTTGAACGGGAAAGATATTTCGTCACGATGCATCACCACATAACGAGCAAATGGTACAGTAAGGTCATAACGCAACCCCTTTTCACAGAACTTGCTAGCAAGCTTCGCCGCATTACGACTCAACAATTCCTCATCAGTCAATCCTGAGAAATAGTCGCCTGAGTTCTGAATCTTGAACAAGAGTTTATCACCTTCGTCACCATACTTCCCCATCAAAGTCGAAAGGTTTTCCATCGATGGAGTTTCAATCTGCTGATAGCCGAAAAGGTGGAATACCTCACGGATGGTATTGAATATATAGTTACGCTTCGCCATTTCTACCGGCGAGAAGTCACGTGTTCCCTTTGGGATACTTGGTTTCTGAGCCATAATCTTTATCTTATTAATATTGAGGCGCAAAAATACAAAAAACAAGGGAATAAATAAAAAGGTGCAGACATTTTTTGAAAACGCCTGCACCTTTTATCTTAAACGCCTTGATGTTTACTCGCGACGTCCCATATAAATCGACACATAATAAATCAACGTAGCCAAAGAACTGAGGGCAGCCACCACATAAGTATACGCAGCCGACTTCAATGCATCTTCTGCAGCCTTGTGATTAAAGGCATTGGTAATACCTGCATTGCTCATCCATGCCAAGGCACGTCCACTAGCATTGATTTCCACCGGAAGGGTGATGAAACTGAACAAGGTAGAAGCAGCAAACAATACGATACCCGCCAAGAGAATCTGCGGCATAGACTGTACCATCAAGATACCTGCCAACAATACCCAACTTACAATAGAAGAAGAGAACTGCACCACCGGCACCAAAGCCGAACGCATCTTCAAAGGGGCATATGCACGAGCATGCTGAAGAGCATGACCACATTCATGGGCAGCTACGGCGGCAGCAGCTACACTACAGCTTCCATATACTCCTTCGCTAAGATTCACTGTCTTATTGGCTGGGTTATAATGGTCAGTGAGCATACCCGGTGTACTTGTCACCTTCACATCATAAATACCATTGTCATGCAACATCTTGATGGCCACATCACGACCAGTCATTCCGTTCATCAACGGCATTTTCGAATACTTTTCAAACTTGTTTTTCAAATTAGCCTGCACCAAATAACTGATGACAGCAATACCAATAAATATAATCCAAATCATATTTCTTTCAATTTTTGGTTAAAGATACGCCATATATTCTACAAAAACCTTGCCACACCCTTTCTTTTAGCAAGAATTAAGAAAGTATGTCAGTGATTTGACATGAAATGTTAATTATGGCAGTTCAATGTTTAAAATAACCTATCATTAAGAGAAAAAGAGCACCCTTTCTAAAAAAAGCATTTAATTTTGTATAAAACATCAGAATTATGGAACAAGAAATACAAGACGTCTCTATCAAACGCATTCAAGAAGCTATGCCACAACTCAAAGGCATCGAGAATGAATTGATTATCGACTATACTGAATACAAGATGCCGAATGATAAGCACCCCATCCATCGTTATCCTATCCGATTTGACGGGTTATATATAGGCTTACGTGAAAAAGGGAAAGCCCGTTTCAGCATCAACCTAAAGGAATTTGAGGTCGGTCACAACGATTTGATCATCTGTTCACCTAATGACTTGGTACAAGCGACCCTACACGAAGACATTCATTTGGTACAATCCATGATCGTTTCCTCACATTTTCTAAAAGAGATGTACATTAGCCTCAACAGCTTCATGCCTTTCTTTGCAGCCCGGAAAGATCATCCGGTATTTCACTTGACCGACGATGAAATAGAAGAATTAAAAGGTTATTTCATGCTGATAAAGAATAACGTAAACAGTGATGACTATTTCCGTATCGACATCATAAAGCGATTACTAGCGGCTTACCTTTATAAATTAGGTTCGATCCTTTATCGCCATCGTCCGGAACTTCAAGAAGAGGCATCCAAACCTTTGAAACGCGAAGAAATCCTATTCAAGGAATTCATCAGACTGGTCAGTGAACATCACCGGAAAGAACGTCGAGTAGATTTCTATGCCGAACGTATGTTTTTGAGCCCGAAACATTTCTCGACAGTCATCAAAAAAGTAAGTGGAAAGACTGCCGGACAATGGATTGATGAGTATGTGATTTTAGAGGCTAAGACTTTGCTTAAATATTCAGCAATGTCTATCCAAGAAATTGCGTATTACATGAACTTCCCAAACCCTTCTTTTTTTGGGAAATACTTCAGACACCATACAAACATGTCACCTAGTGAATACAAAGCACAAATGTAAAAAAGGGGCTTTTTCAAGCCCCTTTTCCTATATCTGATTAGAACAACTTTTCAGGATATTCACCAGCATCAACCAATGCCTTGATCTTATCAACCACACCCTGACGGTCTTCCGGATAAGTTACGCCGAACCACTTGCTAGTAGTATCGAGGATTTCCACTGTTGCAGTGCCATCGTTAATCAACTTGTCTACCATCAAAGGAATGAAGAATTCACTCTTCAAGTTTTCGATGTTCTTTGGATCACTCAAAAAACTCTTGAAGAATTCCTGACTATATTCGAAATAGTCCGGAGTGAAGCCCCAGAAGTTCATACTTGCCGGAGTAGTTTCCGGAGTAGCTACCCATTCTTCGTTTTCGTCCAAGAACTTCACTTCGCCATCCATACGCTGAATCTTAGTACGTTCAACTACAGAAGTCAACTGGTTCTTGTCATTGGCTGTACAGAGACCGCGAGATACAGTACCGCTTTCACTCAAGGTATTACCTACACGGAAACCAACCATTGCATAAGTGTTCTTTGCACCTTCTGGAAGGTTTGCCAAAAATTCTCCCATCACACGATAAGAATCAGCACCATAGAAGTCGTCGCAATTGATTACAGCAAATGGTTCCTTAATTACATCAGCACCCATCATCACTGCATGGTTAGTACCCCAAGGCTTTTCACGACCTTCTGGACAAGTGAAACCTTCTGGCAAATTATCCAATGCCTGGAACACCAATTCACAAGGAATGTGGCCTTCATATTTAGAAATAATTTTATCTTTGAACTCCTGTTCGAAATCCTTACGGATAACAAATACCAATTTACCGAAGCCAGCTTTGATTGCATCATAGATAGAATAATCCATGATTGTTTCACCATTAGGACCCAAACCGTCCAATTGCTTCAAGCCACCATAACGGCTACCCATACCAGCAGCCAACAAGAATAATGTAGGTTTCATAATCTGTTTTTATTTAATTAAAATTCATTACCGCAAACTTACATAAAATAGTTGAAGAAACGAAACCTTATACCTTTTTTTTATACAAATATCTTTTAGAATGGATAACCAATAGCAAAATGAAGTCCCAAACCATCTTTGAACTTCGGGATATTATAATAACCGCTCTTACCCGTTTCATATGGTACGTGCAAAGCAATACCCATATCAAGACGAATTACCAAGAAAGTCAAATCATAACGAACTCCCACTCCCGTATTCAAGGCGATACTCTTAGCAAAATTTTTCAAGCTAAATTCACCTCCCGGACGGTTTTCATCTTTCCGCATTAACCATACATTTCCTGCATCAAGAAAAGTCGCGCCATATAATTCACCAAAAATCGGGAAACGATATTCTACATTAGCTTCCAACTTGATATCACCGGTTTGGTCAAGATAACCATACTTGGTATTTTGCCCTGGATTATACGTACCAGGACCTACAGAACGTACCGTAAATGCACGAAGGCTATTGGCACCACCTATGTAGAATTGTTCACTATAAGGAGCAATCGTCTGATTACCATACGACCATAATACTCCGCCCATGAATCGAGCGGCAATGTGTTGTTTCTCTCCTACTTTGAATAAGGCACGTACTTCAGAAGTCAACTTCAAGAATTGCGCAAAAGGGGTTCCCAACAATTTTTTATTCTTTTCACTGAAATTTTCTCCCAAGGCAGCATAAAGAAGTGAAGTGACATTCCCTGCCGAAGTAATGGAATTCTCCCACCACAATTGATAATCCTTTTTCAAACGAGCATTATCATAAGTAAAGGTATAGTTCATGGATGGTATGAACTGATCGCCCAAACTAAGC
>JAEIGA010013121.1_pt1 | contig 12608 bp, 19 predicted proteins | sample 9270691 | NCBI WGS metagenome assembly JAEIGA01 (sample SAMN17057246, study PRJNA624740) | gut metagenome | biome: biome; isolation source: fecal sample | host: Bos grunniens | place: China: Xizang | collected 2019 | reverse complement strand
TCGCAGACCAGTGGAAGACGGGCCACGCGCCCCAGATGAGGGAGTAGAGGGACGCGATCCCGGACACGATGAGGACGAAGCCGCAGAGCATTCCCAGGACCTCCTTCAGGCCGATCTCGATGTCGTTGTCTTCCATTATTCGCCCTCCTTCGATTCGGTGTACATCTTCTCCATGATGTAAGCGGAGCCTTCCATGGCCGCGTCGACAATGTCGATTATGTTCACCTGGCGGTGTTCCTTTCCGTCCTTTCCATTGAAGGAAACCATCGTTTCGTGAGTGACGGTCCCATTCTGGAGAAGGTTCCCCAGGATGAGTTGAAAGTAGGCCTCGCGCTTCTGGGCGAGGAATCTCGCGACCTGCCGTTCCTTTTCTTCGGCGGTCATGCTCGGCAGCTGGACCGGCTTGCTCGGTTTGGTTGTCTTGCTCATAATGTTGGATGTTGTTTGAATGTGTAGTATCTTCTCGGTCTCGCTTCGAGGACCGTCGCACGGATGGTGTCGGCGGTCCAGTAGGCGATCATGTTCACCTCGTCCAGGATGTACCCGTGCTTCTTCAGGTAGTGGCGGTTGTAGATCTTCCCGCGGGGTTGCTTCTTCACCCGGAGCCTCGTCTTCTGCGGAAGGCCGAACGCGGCCCGCGCTGCTTCCTCGCGGTAGGTCTTCTTTCTCGTCTCCACGGACTGCTTGTGCATCCGGACGAACTTCTCCTCGCCGAAGAGTTCCCGCGCCTTGTACCCTTTCTTGAATCGGCTTTTCCTCCCGTTCTCCGGGTTCCCCTTGAATCCGTAGATCCGGTACTTTTTCCGGAGGGCTTCCGAGATCCTCTGCCCCTTCTGCCCGCGGATCGCATCCATGTCCTTGACAAGTCCCCTCTGCCTTGCGAACCGGATTAGGGTGCGCTTGCTGATTCCGAGGTGCTGGCACATCGTGTGGTGGATGACGGTCGCGTAGTTCTCGCGGAGGTACTGCTCCTGCTCCGGTGTCAGGACGATCTTGTTCTTCGGTTCCATGGTTTAGATGGGAAGATCGTCCTCTTCGGTCTCGGTGTAGTTGTTCTGCTTCTTGTCCAGTATCTGGATGTTATCGGCCACGATCTCCGTGGAGAAACGGGTGCGGCCTTCCTGGTCCTCCCACTTGCGGGTCTTTATCTTCCCTTCGATGTAGAGGGTGGAACCCATGCGGATGTACTTCTCCACCAGCTCGGCCTTGCCGTTCCAGATGACGATGTTGTGCCACTCGGTCTTGGACTGGATTTGTCCGTTGCGGTCCTTGTACCGTTCGGTGGTGGCCATGCGGAAGGACGCGACCTTGTTCTGCTGGCCCTGGGGGTTGTTGTCGAGGTAACGGATTTCGGGGTCGTTCCCCACATTACCGATGAGCTGTACTTTGTTTAAGTGTGCCATAGCTGTTTGAATTTATGGATTTAGAAAATGACAATCATTGACGGGAATGGTGCCGCGTTCGGTGAATTGTTGAAATGAAGACGGCCACGGAGGAAGCGGATCTCCCTTGCTCGGTGATAGATGTAGTCGTGAAAGTAGGAAGTGTCAGTCCTGGCCGGTATGAGCATGACAACAAGTGTGTCCGGCTTGCGTGATTCTTCATAGCATTTCTTGACCCATGCACGGATAGCCCGACCGTATGGAGGATTGCAAAACACTCTTCGCCCCCCCAATTCTGCGTAAGTCCGTCAGTATCAATCGTATAGAAGTCCGCGCACTTCGCGTTTTCGGGGGTCGCACATGGGTCAAGGTTGAAATGGAACTCCGCATCAAGGGCACGGAAAGTATCGTCAGGTGTTGCCCATTCGCTGCTGCTGCTTGAGAAAAGGCCCTGGTTCATCAGTCTTCCTCCCACCAATACTCGTTGCAGTAGACTTGCTTGCCGTGGCGGTTCGTCACCTGGATGCGCCTCCGCTTCGGTGCGATGCCCGTCAGCTTCTCGATGTCGAGGATGCGCCGGGGAAAGGAGATGATCCCGAAGAGGCGAAGGGCCTCAAGGGAGGTGATGGTGTGGCCTTCTCGCATATACGCGAGGACCGCCTTCGCCTGGCTCTCGAAGTGTTCCTGGCCTCCGGGGCCTTCGTTCACGACCTCGCGGGGCGCGAAATAACCTTTGCCCTTCCGGAGAAGGTTCTCTGCCTTGTTACATTTGTTGATGATTCCGTCGCGGGTCCCTGCCGGGAGTTCGCGGGCCATCCTACGGATCTCCTTCAGGATGGCGATGTTCTTCTCATTGTTCATTGTGTTTGTGGTTATTGGTGTTATATTCTTTCGATTCCGATGTCGTGATAGTTGGACCTTGTCTCATTGGTCGCGAGAGTGATCCGGAGATTCGCGTCCCCGTGCCGGTTCTTGCGGAGGAGGATCTGGAGATTTTCGTCCTTCCTGCGGAGCATCAGGACGATGTCCGCGTCCTGCTCGATTGAACCTGAATCGCGGAGGTGATATAGGTCCGGGTCGCAGTCCGGACCAGCCGCGTCGCGGTTCAACTGGCAGAGGAGGACGATGGGGATTCCCAGCCGCTTCGCGGTCACCTTCATCGTTCCGGTCACCTCGGCGATCTGCTGGTATAGCGGGATTCGTTTGTCCGTGGTGTCGATGAGGCCGAGGTAGTCCACGAACGCGATGTCGCACCGTCCCTGCCGTGCGAGGACCGTCATCCGCGTGACGAGTTCCGGAAGGCTCCGGGAATGGTCGTTCACAAGGATGGGAAGGTCGCCCATCTTTCCGACCACCGCCTCGAAGTGGTCCCAGTTCATGTTGCCAGTCCAGACCTGATACGGGTCTATGATTCCCGAAGAGTAGAGCATCCGGTTCCCGATCTCGTCCCGCATCATCTCGATGGAGAAGAGGACGGTCTTGTTCCCTGCGCTCGCGGTGTTCCGCATGAGTTGCAGGGCGAGCGCGGTCTTTCCGACACCGGGGCGGGCGGCTATCACGATGAGGTTGCCCCGCTTGAAGCCGCCGTCGATGACATTGTCCAGGTTCCCGATACCGGACGCGATGCAGGTCTTCCGTCCCGCGTCGTACATGACCTTCCGCTCCTGGACATCGTCGGCTATCTGGTTGAAGATCTCGCCGATGGTGTACTCTTCCTTCAAGGTCTTGTCTTCGAGGGCCTGGACGGCTTCGGAGGCGCGGGCGTAGACCTCGGCCTCGGTGAATGTGCCGACCCCGAGCTGGATGATGGAGAGGCCGGCGTAGTAGGCGCGGCGGCGGGCCGCTTCGTCGCGGAGGATGGCGATGTGCGAAAGGGCCTGGTCCTTCGTAGATGCCGAACTGATGGTTCCGTTCATCGTGGCCTTGTCCTGGAAGGCGATGTACTCACTGGTCACCTCCGGCGGCATCTGCGACAATGCGACATAGCCGGCCAGCGGCTTTCCCGCGTGGAACTCCCTGACTATGGCCTCCCAGAACCTGCGCCGTCCGTCGGTGGTGAAGTGTTCCGGACGGACCACATTCATGACTTCCGGGATGAGGTCATCGTCACCGAGGACATCGTGGATCACCTGCCACTCCACTTCGGAGGTGTCGCGGGGATGGATGTCTGCGAGTGTTATGATTGTTTCCTGCTTCATATCAGTAAGTGTGTTTCGGGGTGTAGGTCTTGTCGCCGGTCTCTTCCGTGAAGATGTGATTCTTGAACTTCATCCAGTTGTTGTTTATGTTGTTCTTCCAGTTCCTGATTGGCTTCCCGTTCGCTGCTATCCAGTCGCGGTTCTCGTTGTACTCGACATAGAAGGAGGCGAAGCCTTCCGGGTCTGCGAAGCCTTTTCCCTTGACGAAATCCGCTACCTCTTTGACGGAGGGGATTATAGGGGAGGTATTCTTTTTCTCTTTTCTATTCTTACTATTATATTCTCCCCTCAAATTTTGAAGGGTAGGTACTTCAAATTTTGAAGGGTCTCCACTCAAATCTTGAAGGGTATCCTTCAAATTTTGAAGGGTAGGCACATTGGTCGTTTTATAGTCGCAGAAAGGGATTCCGTTTAGGTCTCCACGAATGGACTTGATAAGTCCTGCGGATTCCAGATTCCGGAGATATTTCCGGATCGTGTTCTGGGACCATCCCGTCCATTGGCATAGGTACGGAACGCCTCCCTTGTAGATCCCAGCCTCGGATTGTGAGAACTGATTCACCACGGCGAAGATGAACAATTCCCCGCCCTTCAAATGAAGTTCGTTCACCATCCATCCGTGGATGTGGAAACCGTCAGTATTGTTCAATTTTGCCATTGTCGAACCAAAAAAAACCTGCCACTTTCTGCGGAGGATGGCCCCCTCTCGCATACTCGTAGCAGGTTGTTATTCTTCTTCGGTCGGGGCCATCGACCTTCTGCTACCAAATATCGAAACGCCCGAAAGTGGAAACTTATTCCTTGTTCGCCCTCGGCTTGGTGAAACGGACCGTCTCCGCGGTGGTGGTCTCGATGAACTCGTCCGCGCCGGCTTCCTTCGCGGCGGTGGCCGTGGCCTTCAGGGTGACATCCACCCAGTCCGGAAGGCCGGCCTCACGCGCCGCCGCCTTGACGGTGTCCAGGTAGATCCGGTCCAGCTCGTCCGCGAGGATCGTGGTCTTCTCGCTGGTGTAGGTCGCGAAGGTGTAGCCGAGCGAACCCTTCACCTTCTCGCAGCCGGTGGCCCGCATCACTTCGGAGATCTTCGCCTTGATGAAGGCGATCGTCTCGTCGATGGCCGCGGCCTGGCGTTTGAGGTAATCCATCTCGGCCTTGATGGCCTTGCGCTTGTCCTCCTTGCCCTTCAGCCATCGCCCCAGGTAATCCACGCCCTCGGTGTTCAGGAGGGTCTTCAATGCGGAAACCTCTGCCTCCAGGAGGTCGGTCTCATCGGTCACTTCGCCCTCGTTCTCGGCGAAGGTCTCCTCCAGCTTGTAGGACGCGTAGTCCAGGGAGGAAAGGATGTCTTGCAGTTCCTTGTAGTCCATTGCTCTGGTGTTTTAGAAAACGGGTTGGATGTTGTGGTCGAGTCTGTAGGTTACGACATCGTGGTCGAAGGCGTTCAGCATCTCCTCGTCCGCGTGGACGATCTGCGCCCATTCGGTGCGGTAGTCCTTGCCGGACTTTGACTTCACACCCTTCGCGTATGCCGCGATGACCTTCGCGTAGTCCGCACCGCCGGGTAGCAGGGACTTCGGATCGTTGCCGGAAGTTTTTTCCGGTGCGGCCTTCGTTTTGGTGGCCTTCTGGACGGGTTTGGTGTCGGAAGTTTTTTCCGGCTCCGCGTTCTCCGGGAGATCCTCTCCCGCGTAGATGTAGAGGCCGAGGCCGTGACGGGCTGCGGCTTTGGTGAGGCTCCGCTGGATCGCCTTGTTCATGTCGAACGAGGTCACGCGCTCCAGAGGGATGGAATTGTTCCGGTTGTCCATCACGGGGAGGTACTCGATATGCTCCAGGCCGTCGATGGTGATGCCGGTCTTCACCCAGCAGGTGCGTCCGTCGGTCCAGTAGGGACATCCGTCCGGGCGTTCGTAGATGGTGTAGGTGGCATCCGGGTAGTGTTTCTTCACCTCGGCCCAGGCCCATGCCCAGGAGAGGTAAGTCAGGCCGTTCTTCTGCTCCGTGTGTTCGTTGCAGTTGATGGCGTTCAAGGTCGCGAAGACCGATCTGGTGTTTTCTGCCATAGTGGTTCGGTGTTATTGGTTTTGGTATTTCTCTTCGTAGTATCGCTCCATGGCGTAGTCTTCGGCCTCCATGTAGAGTTCGTCGTAGCGGTCCATGGCGTCGTAGTATTCCGCGTCTGTGGCGAAGTCCGAACGGACGGGGGAAAGCGGGAATCTCATTTCGATCGTGTTATTTTGCACCAGTCCTCCGGACCCTTCACGCATTTGCCATTGACATAGAACCAGCAGCGGAGGCAGAGGTTTGGGGTGCGGATGTTACTCATGTGCGGCCTCCGTCTTCTTTGAAAGCCATCCGGCAACGCCCGCCGCGGCGAGGCAGAATACCGTCCAGAGGGTGAGGCCTCCGTCGAGACCTTCGGCACATCCGGCAAACACGAAGGCCACGCAGACCAGGCCGAGGATGTCGCTTGTTTTGTTGCTCTTCTTCATGGTGATGTGGTGTTAAGCCTCACGGGTGACGATCACGACACGGGCCACCTTGTCGAACCTGGTGGTGTACTGCCGTCCCAGCTCGCGACCCAGGAAGGACGCGTAGTTGTAGATGGTGTTGGACTTGTTCGTGGCAATGGAGACCGCGATGGTCTGGCCCGGCTTCATGTCGATGATCCTCGCACGGAGCGAGTTCTTGTTGGTTGTCATATCTATATTTGTTTGAGTTTCCTTAAAAAACGGGGGGGGTGTCCCAGGGCCTCGGGCATTTTAAGTTTCGCGGCTGGTGTCCGTTGCCGGAACACCCACCCTCCCCGTTGTGCTTCCGGAGGGAGTTCGCACCCGCTCCGGGGTCCCAAAAACTGATTTATTGTGTTTATAGCCACCTCATCTGGTTGGGTGGTTATGCTTCGACGGTCTCTTCCTTCTTCTCGAGACGGCGTTCTGCCTTGTATACGCGTGTTTGAAGGTGTCCGGCCAGGATGGCGTTACGGTGCCAGATATCGGGACCGCCGTGGGCGAGATATCCATCGACAGATCCCCAGGTCACGGACTCCATGCTCTGCTCTAACGCGTAGTTGTTCAGGGCGATGTAGAGGGTCGCGAGTTCTTCGGCGGTGAAGGTGAGGGTGGTAGTCTTTGCTTTCATGGTGTTATGGTGTTAAATCAAAAAATCTTTGTATCTTTGTTTGTACCTCGGTGCAAATATACAAACAAAATTCGGTTCTACAAATTTTTTTCGCCTTTTTAACGAATAAAGTTCGCGTTATGATGACTTATGAAGAAAATCTGGCCTACATCAACAAGATCTACGGCCTTGCTTGTGCGAAGGGATTGTGCCGCACAAGGGCAGAATTTGCTAAATTGATAGACTTCAGCCCGACCACCCTCTCCGGGGCGATGTCTGGTAGTAGACCGGAGAACCTAACGGACAAGATGGTGGGGAAGGTTGTGATGTTCTCCGCGGCGAATAACCTGGAAGCGGATGCCCCGCCGGAAGACGAAGGGCCTGGTTCCGTCCTCGTCATTCCCTACGGAGCCAGGGGCGGCACCATCGGGGACTTCCTGGACGGTGTCCACGAATATGACTGCGAGAAGATTGCGTCCCCGATCAAGGGCGCGGACTACGCGATGGAGGTCACGGGTGATTCCATGTCCCCGGAGTACCCGTCCGGCTCCCGCGTCCTCATCAAGAAGATAAACCCCGTCTTCATAGAGTGGAACGAGGTGTATGTCTTGGACACCCCGAACGGCGCGGTCATCAAGCGCGTCCGCATGACGGAAGACCCTGACCAGGTGGAATGCGTGTCAATCAATCCGGCGTATCAGCCGTACCGCGTCCCGGTCTCCTTCGTGCGCGGGTGGTATCGTGTATTGATGGTAATGTCATTAAAATAATTAAAACAATGAAACGCATCATCATCACACTCGCGGCCATCCTCATGGCCATCCCGGCCTTCGCGCAGCTCAATGTCACGCGGAAGACCGACAACAAGCAAATCGGCACGGTACGCACGGGAATCATCCGCGTCTTCCAGTCCTCGTCCGGCTTCGCCATGGCACTGACCACCGACAACCAGTTCGACGAGGCGCAGGTGTTCTTCCTCGGAGCGGACAAGGATTCAGCGAAGGCCACACTGGACGATATGGTCGCACTCATCGACGAAGGGAGCGAGGAAACCACGGAGGTGGACACGGGGACCGGGAAGTGCCTCCTGAAGGTCACGAAGCAGCTCGGCGTGAAGATCCTCTCGTTCTCCTTCTACGGAGCCGCCGGAACGCAGTCCATGTCGAAAGGCGAACTGACAAAGGTCAAGGGAATCGTGGAGAAGGCAAAATGAAACACGGGGCGCATCCCTGCGTCCCGTGACACTTTAACCACTTGATCCATGATTGAAAAAACACCAAACGGAAATATAGAAATCCCCGAAAGTGTAAACCGCGAGGCCGACAAGCTGGAGAACAACCCGGAGCTGATGCTCCGTCTCGTCGACCTCATCTTCTTCCTGGATGACCGTCCGGACATCCCGTCATAAGAAACACCCGCGCCTCACGGCGTGGGTGAAACCTTGACTAATAACACTTGAACCATAATCGATTGACAGCGGACACCGTCCCGGCGTTCTACCGATAAATATACGAAGGCCCGAAATCGGAAACCCTACCAGCGGAACAACTCCAGGACCTTCCGGTTCGCCGCGGCCAGCAGTCCCCAGTCCCGCTCCAGGTAGATGTCCGTCACCTTGAAAGAACCCACATGGCAGAGGCACTCGTCCACCGTGGCCTTCTCCACCTTCGCCTTGTTCCTCGCGATCGTCGCGAAGGTATGGCGGGCCGCACCGAAGGTGAAGCGGGGAACGCCCTCGTCCTTGCACCATCTGGCGAGGGCCTTGTTCACCTTCTCCGTCGCGAACTCCGGCTTTCCGGCCATCCTCCGGAGCGCGGCCAGAGACGGGAGCCGGCCCCGGATGCACTCCGGAACGATCACCCGCATCTCCGCTCCGTCGGCCCTGCGGTTCCGCACCTTCTTCCGGTGATAGACCCAGTCGGTCCCGATGCCCTTCGCTTCGTAGAGGTCTGCCAGATTGGCACCCATGAGCGCGAAGGAAAGCACGAACAAGTCCAGCGCGATCCGGACGGTCTCCAGGTGGTGGGTCCCGTCGATGACCCGCTGCATCATGTCAACCGACAAGGAGCGCGGACCCCTGCTCAAAGGAGGCTTAACCACCATCCCGAGGAACGGGGAGCGCGGGATCAGGATCTCCCCTGAATCCTCGTCGTTGTACCGCTCCTTCGCCTTTTCGTAGATGTGCCGTAATTTCGCGATGTGGCGGCTTTCCGCTCCGTTCGGTATCCTTGCCTTGTCCGTGAGAGAAACGCCGAAATCTGGGAGTTTATGCGCCTTCGTGGCCCGTTCCGTCCGCAGCCAGGAGACGAACCCCTGGAGCATCGGTCGGGTGACCTCGTTCACATCCAGCTCGCGCTTCCCAAGGTACTCCGCGAAGGTGTTCACCGCGGTGACATACTGGCCCCTCGCGCCCGGTCCCTTCTCGCGGATCACCTCGTCCGCGAACCTGAAGAAGTCCAGGGCGAAGGAGTGGTGCTTGTCCGCTGCCCTCATCCTCCGGACCACCCAGTCCACATCCCTTCCGGCCAGCTCGGAATCCGGGATGCCGTCCACCGCGTCCAGCATCCGGTCCGCGATGGTCTGGGCCTTTGCGAAGACTTCCCCGGACTTGATCCTGCCGGATCGCGTGAGATCCGAAGCGGAGCAGGTGATGGATGTCGGGACCCTCCGGACCTCTCCGGAGAAATACACACGGATGTAGACGAGGTAGGAGCCGTCCCTCCGGCGGTTGGATAGCAGGACGATGGGCTTGACGGTGATCATGGCGGCGTGGTGTTCCAGACAAAAGTAGACAAAAAAAGGGGCATTCCAATGGAAAACCCCGCCGCAATAGATTTAGGCGAATAGTTTTTTCATAGGTTAAGTTTTAGGTTAGAATTGCGGAAGGCGGCTGTCGAGAGACACCCGCCTTCATTCTTTTTCCTTCGTGGAACGGCTTGTAGTGCCGATTCCACTCCGGAAGCCGAATACATACCGTGCCAAACATTCCGGAAAATTAGACAACTGGAAGACAAAAACGGAAAGAAGAAGGCCCGGACGATCCGTCCAGGCCATTCTCCAGAAGTCACCCAGTTAGGGGTTGAAGTGGTTTGGTTATTCCTTTTTGGAGGCGGCTAACCGCATCTTGTAGCCGTCCACGGCAAACTGCAAGGAAGGGTGGGCTGCATCGAAAAGGAGATGGTCGTGTCCGAAAATTCCCTGCACCCGTCTCCAAAACACGGGGACGGAGTGAAGACCATTCAGTCGAACATTGATGCGATTCGCTTTCTTCGCGTTGGTAATCTTCTGTTTCATATAAGTCAGTCAATTAGGGGTTTAAGTGGATGAGTTATGATACCTTGATAGTCCAGAACTCCATATTCCCCGCCGCATCCTTGCAGATGGCGGTCAGTCTCGCCCCGGAAGTCGCTCCTGCGGCCACCGAAACAACACCGCTTGCGATGCTGATGGACGATGCCTCGCTTGCCCTCGTCTCCCAAGACGATGCAGTAAGCACGGACGGGGTGAGGGTGGTTGTCCCTCCGGCGGCAACTTCCACCGGGGTGAGATGCACATACCTGTCCACTCCAGCACCGAAACGGACGCAGGAGAGAAGGGCGTTATCCTTGTCAATCACCACAGCATCCCAGAGTTGCTCCCGGTAGTCACCGACCGCCCTGTATGGAACGGTCGCACCCTCCGGCGCATATTGCCCTGCCGTGCCATCCTCCGTATTATAGACCTTCATACAACCGAGGTTGATTTCAATAAAAGGAGACATCCATTGGTTGTCAAAGTGCGTGTGTCCGTAGATGATTGCGAGGAACTTGTCAAGGTTTGACGCGATGATGGACGAAACCTCACTCCCGCCATTGATTGGCTGCGCGGTTGAAGAATAGTTGTGTGCGTCCAGTAGCGGAGTATGTGCGAAAACTACGGCCTTATACCCGGACGGCATCGAATTGAAGGTTGCCGTGAGGAAGTTCTGCGTGTCGGTGGTGTAGTAGTATTGCTTGTTGAAATTGATGGCCATCAGCACGATGAAGCGCAGTTTCAGTCGGTCAATGTCACGATAGTAGTTGCATCCCTGCATAGCACCGCCCACGGAAGTCCGTTCGTCCACTTGCTGGATGAACTCCGCGTGAATCTCGCTTGCCGTGAAATTGCGGTCTCCGCCATCCTTGTCATAGTAGCGGTTGTCATCGTGGTTTCCTACTGCATACAAGCAGGGAACACCGACATTCGCAAGGACACTCGCCAAATCCCTCGCGTCCATCTTCCCCTGTGCCGCAGACTGCCTTCCATCAATCCCGTCACCGAGGCAGACAAGGTTGTCCACCCGCACCCGGTCTGCGAACTCCCTCATCGCAAGCCCCGCGCTGATTAGTGCATACGGAGCGAATGGACGATAACCTTCTTCTATGTCACGATAATGGATGTCGGTACATACTATGACGGTGGACACATCGCTCCCTTGTCTTGCCCGAACCTTCTGCACGGTGTCCGTCATCTCATCATCGAAATACTCCTTCATTTCGGTCTTGCTCAACCAGGTCAGCACGAAGGGGACTTCCGTCCCGGACGATGCACGGAAGCCGATATAGGCATCCTTCATATCGGTCGCATATTCCGAAATGTACAAGTCGTACCCGTTCGTCTGGATAGTCCACGCCTCCCTGCAAATCCTTCCTATCGTATGTAGTGTGTTGGACTTATCCCTGTACCCTATCCACAATTTGTTGTAACTCTCCGAACTGCGGTTGGTTGCCCAGTTACCGTTCGGGAAGTCAATGTGGATATAGTCACCGGGTTTTGCATCGAAGAAGTAATTCACCGAATTGTCTCCGTCTCCCGTGATTGATGCTTGGATTATCTCACCGCTCCCGCTGATGAGTAAGTCATTCCCTTGATAATCGTATAGTGCGCTCATAATTATGATAATTCTTGTACGATGAATCTCTTAATTGTGATTGTTCCAGGCCAGGCAGTATCCGTCCCGCTGACTTGCAGTTTGAGCGTCATTCGGCCACCGACATAACCCGCCTGTGCGACATCTTCAAAGGACAAGTAGTTGCCGTCCTTTGTCCCACTTATCCAACTCGTCGCGTTTGCATCACCGGAGTGGTCGGATGCGGCATAAGCGTTCGCCACACCCGCCTGCCGGAAGGTTTCATTGTAGTATGTGATTGCCGCAAGGATGGTTTGATTTGCGCCGAGCGGTTCATCCAGTTCAAAGATGTATTTGTAGTTTTTCCCTGCGGTGACGAGAATGTCGAAAAGATAATAGGAGCATCTTTTCTCTGCGGTCGTACCACCGCCCTTCGCATAAGAATTGGCAAAAACATAAGTAACGCCATCGCGCTCATAAGAAGTAGCGAGCGATTGGTTGGTCACGGTGTTCCGGGTACTCACCTGCGGTGCGAAAAGGGAGCCGTCCTTGTAATACAACGCATCGGTAACGGTCACATTGAAAGTGGTTGTCTTTTCCAGGTATGTGACCGTAATCGGGCTCGTCCCTGCCACAAGCGTCCCGGAAAGGGTGTAACCCGTGACCACCACATCGTTCCCGGATGTGTAATGGGCGGTGACTACAAGGCCGTCCTCCAGGTCATCCAAAGGTTCTCCGGCATAGATTGTTCCGGGTTGCGTATATGATGCCGAGATGTAGTCGAGTTCATCATTGTTGAGCAAAACATCAATGGCATTGACATATTGCTGTGCGTCGTCATCCTTGTATGCTATCTTTTTCAAGAGCGGGACGAGCATTCCGCCAAAGGTGAACAGTTTTTGTTCTAATTGACTGACTTGTCCGGCCAGTTCCACACCCATCGCAGCGGACAACGCCTGGGTCGCATCGTTCGTGGTGAGGTTGTTCACGATGGTGAACGGATAGTCAACACTCGATCCGGTGTCACCCTGCGCTCCCTTC
>JAEIGA010013120.1_pt1 | contig 12608 bp, 8 predicted proteins | sample 9270691 | NCBI WGS metagenome assembly JAEIGA01 (sample SAMN17057246, study PRJNA624740) | gut metagenome | biome: biome; isolation source: fecal sample | host: Bos grunniens | place: China: Xizang | collected 2019 | reverse complement strand
TGCTCCTCGTACCACAATCTGGGGATTGTGCTCGCCCTGGCGGGCTGCGCATTCCCCTACCTCCTCGCCGGAGGGGCCCTTGCAGAAAACCGTCTTCGTGCTGTCGCACTCAGGTTTTTTTGTACCCATCTCTTTCGCTCAAGCAAGCTTGGCTCAGATATGGGTACAAAAAAACCGAATGATTTGCATCATTCGGTTTTCTGCGGTGAGGGGGGGATTCGAACCCCCGGAACCCTTACGAGTTCGGCAGTTTAGCAAACTGCTGGTTTCAGCCACTCACCCACCTCACCGTGAGTGGAGTGCAAAGATAGGTGGAATTCGTTGAATCGCCAAAAAAACTTGCACTCCCCACAGAAATATTGCTTTTACAAATGCCTATTTGGTAATGTTTTCACGCATTTGCGTATCGGCCTGGATGTTTTTGATTTTGTAATAATCCATAATACCGAGGTTTCCGTTGCGGAAAGCTTCTGCCATGGCCAGCGGAATTTCTTTTTCTGCTTCGATCACTTTTGCGCGAGCTTCTTCGGCCTTTGCTTTCATTTCTTGTTCCAAAGCAATCGCCATGGAGCGTTTTTCTTCGGCGCGGGCTTGGGCGATGCTCTTGTCTGCGTTGGCTTGGTCAATTTGCAACACAGCTCCGATGTTCTTTCCGATGTCGATGTCCGCGATATCGATGGAGAGGATTTCAAAGGCAGTTCCAGCATCCAAACCTTTGGCCAATACTACTTTGGAGATGGAATCCGGGTTTTCCAACACTTGTTTGTGGGATTCTGCAGAACCGATGGAGGAAACGATACCTTCGCCAACGCGGGCCAGGATGGTTTCTTCACCAGCACCCCCAACCAATTGTTTGATGTTGGCACGTACGGTAACGCGGGCCTTGGTAATCAATTGGATACCGTCTTTGGCTACAGCGGTCACCGGAGGAGTGTTGATCACTTTCGGGTTTACAGACATTTGTACGGCTTCAAACACGTCGCGACCCGCCAAGTCGATGGCAGCTGCCATCTTGAAGTCCAACGCGATGTTGGCTTTGTCGGCAGAAATGAGGGCATTGACTACGTTGAGGACATTTCCCTTGGCCAGGTAGTGAGCCTCCAATTCGTTGGCATTCAGTTTCAGACCGGCTTTTGTTCCGGTAATCATTGCCATTACGATGGTGGTCGGAGGTACTTTTCTCCAACGCATCAACACGAGTTGGATCAAGGAGATACGTACACCCGAGATCAGGGCTTGGAACCAGAGGGTGACGGGGAACAGCCACAGTAGGATGATGAGACCTACCAAGCAAGCACCGATCAGGATGATCATCATGGAAGTTTCGTTCAGTAACATAAGCTTGATTTTAATTTAATATTGATTTATGATATTTTCTTTACCCAGATGTGGTGGTCTTCGATGCGGATGATTTCAATGGTTTCTTGGGCATCGACCCAGCCTTCTTGTGCAGTTACCTCGTAAATCTCGTTTTGGAAACGGGCTTTGCCCATCGGGTTGAGGCGGGAGATGCTGGTGCCTTGTTCTCCGATTTGGAGGTCTTCTGCGCAGACGGTGTTGGTTTTAACCGGGCTGTCCAGGGTTGTATTCAGGGAAATTTTCTTCCAGGTTTTGGATCGCATGGCCAGGATGAGGGTCACGGAACACAACACGATGTTGGCAATGGTGACAATCCAGCCGGTGTTTTCTCCAAAGGTCTCGAAGGCGTAGTAGCAGGCACCAACGGTGCAGCCCAATCCCAGGAGTCCGGTGATGAAAATGCCTGGAATCAGGATGATTTCTGCGATGATCAGTACAAGTCCCAGCAGGGAAAAAGCAACGATGAGTCCCATAGTCAGTGGTTATTTCTTAGATTCTACCTGGATTTGTTCGACGCCGAGTCCGATCAGCAATTCGCGGATGCGTTCTGCCTCCTGTTTGGTGGCAAACGGGGTGACGATGTAGCGGGGATCTTCGGATCCGGAGCTCTTGATGACGTCTTTGTTACAACTTTCGTGGATGGCGGTTACAATGCCGGCAGGAATGCCTTCCGGATAGCCGCGAAGCACCAATTGCCAAACGGTTTGGTTGCTGGTATTCTTTTCGCGTTGGCGGGCAGTTTTTACCGAGATTTCTTTGCCCTTGTCATAGGCTACGATGTAGGCTCCCGGGAAGCCGTTCTTCTTGACTTTGTTCAGGCAGGAGAGGGCTTCGGCATGGGTGTAGAACAGCCCGACGGTATAAACGTATTTCCCGGATTTCTGTTTCCGTTCATAGACTGGACTCATACCTTTGAGCTGGCGGAGTCCGGCCTTGTTGGAGACAACAAACAATTGGATTTGATACACCAGACGGTCCGGCAGGGTGTTGTCTTCGGCAAACCGTGCCTGCGGGAGGATCTGGAAGGAGTAATCGAATTGCGGTTTCGGGCGATGGATGGTCAGGTAGGGCATTTCTCCCCATGCTGCGCAAACAAACTGATAGGGAGGCAGGTCGATGGCATGGGCCTCTTCTTGGGGTTGATCAATCTCGGGAATGGGAATGATGCCCCGGCTGAGGAATTCCAGCTCCTTCTTTTGGATGCGACGGGTGATCTCATCCAAATTTTGTCGGTGACGGAAGATATCCTTTTCGTTCTCGGTGATGATTTCCTGGAAGAAACGGCGGTCTTCTTCGTTGGTTTGTTTGTTGTAGTTGGCCCGGCTTTCGTCCAGTTTGTCATTCATCTGTTCGAGTTTCTCTTCCAGTGCACGGCGTTGGAGAATCAGGGTTTTGTAGTCGGTCTGGCCGGTGGTGTCGTTGGCTTGGGTGAACGAAGTCATCCGGTTGCGGTCTTCGTCGGCCTTCCATTTTAGTTCTTCCGAATGGGGGAGCAGGGCGGCGATGCGACGGGCTTCCTGGTCCGAGGAAACCGCGTGGCGAAGCGGATTGCTGGTGAAGGCCAACGCATACAGGTTGACCGAGTCTTGGGCACAGCCCCGGCTGGACGCCAGCAAGGTGTAAAGTCCGTCGGCGGTGTCTTGAATCATCCAATCGTCTTCGGTGGAGGAGTAGGGGAAACCCAGGTTTTCGGGGACACCCCAGTCTTGGGAGGCGGCATCCCAGTGGCAGACGTACAAGTCATAACCCCCCATGCCGAAGAGGCCGTTGGAGGCGAAATACAATTCTTTGCCGTTGGCCGAGAGCATCGGGAAGACCTCGTTGCCGGTGGAGGTGATGTGCTCGTTGAGGAGTTGGGGCTCTGTCCACAAGGTGTCGTTCATCTGTTCACTGGAGTAGATGTTCCAGGAACCGGATTCGTCCGGTGCCGAGAAGTAGATGCGTTTGCCCTGATTGGGGAAGAGAATCGCGGAACTGGGACCGGTGATGTCGGTGGGGACAAAGGCATTGGGTTGTTGCATCCACGTACCGTTGCGTTTGCCGAAATAGCGGAAGAAATCCGCGCGGGAAACGGTTTTGGAGTTGATGGTGGAAGGGGTGGCTGCATATTCCAGGTAGCCTTTTCCGTTTTCGCACCAGAGCATTTTTTGTTGGACAGCTTCCATCTGAATGGAGTCCAGGTCGCTGGTAGCTATTTCTTTGTACAAGACAAGGGCTTCGGAGAAACGGTAGTCACGCAAGAGACTGTCGGCTTGCGCAATTTTGGACAACTCTTGCTGGCCGAAGAGGGAAGCGGAGAAAAAAAGGGATAAAATCGTTAGTAACCAGATTTTATTGTGTGTCATTGAATCCATTTTTTAACCCAACAAAAATAGTAAATACTTTACATATCAGAAAAAAATACTACTTTTGCACTCTTATTTTCGGTTAACTGGAAATTTAAACTAAAATTACACTTATATGCAAAGTAAAGGAGCCATCAAATTAGTGGCGTTATTAATCGGTCTGGCGTGTGCATGGCAATTGTCATTCACGTTGGTAACGAGTCGCCAGGAAAAGAAGGCAGCCGAGTATGCTGAACAAGCTGTGTTGGCAGAACAAAACTCTCCTGCTTTCCAACGAGTTTCTGACCTGGACAAGGTCTTTTACCTCGATTCAATCCGCAAAGAGAAGAACAGATTCTATTTGGATTCTATTTCTTCTGAAAAAGTTTACTTGGGTTTCACCTACAAACAAGTAAAAGAAAAAGAAATCAACCTTGGTTTGGACTTGAAAGGGGGTATGAACGTAATGTTGCAAGTCGAATTGAGCGATTTGATTCGTGCTTTGGCTGACAACAATGCTTCCCCGGAATTCCAAAACGCATTGTCTTTGGCACAAACCCGTTCTTTGGATGCACGCGAAGACTTCATCACCTTGTTTGAACAAGCTTGGAACGAAGTTGCTCCGAACCAACGTCTTTCTGCTATTTTCGGTACTTACGACATGCGTGACCGCATCCAACCGGAAAGCAGCAATGCTGACGTGATCAAAGTGATCCGTGAAGAAGCTGAAAGCGCCATCGCAAACTCTTACAACGTATTGCGTAACCGTATCGACCGCTTCGGTGTTGCTTCTCCGAACATCCAACGCCTGGGTAACTCTGGCCGCATCTTGGTTGAATTGCCGGGTGTGAAAGAACCGGAACGTGTGCGTAAACTCCTCCAAGGTACTGCTTCTTTGGAATTCTGGACAACCTACGAAAACCAAGAAATTTATCCTTACCTCCAAGAAGTAAACGCTTACATCCGCGAATACTTGGCTGCTGATCAAGTGGAGGATGCTACCGCTCAAGTAGCAGAAGGTGACTTGGCTGCTCAATTGATGCAACAAGACAGCTTGTCTGCTGACGAAGCGAACTACGCAAAAACCAACCCCTTCTTCTATGCATTGAACCCGAGCCAATACAACGGTCAATTGATGGGTGGTCCTTGCATCGGTGTGGCTCACTACCGCGACACTGCGAAGATCAACAAATGGTTGCGTCTGCCCCAAGTACAAGCTATCTTGCCTGTTGACTTGATTCCGATGTGGACTGTGAAACCGGCAGAAATGTATGCAGGTGAATCCTTCTTCGAATTGATCGCAATCAAAGCCAGCACCCGTGACGGCAAAGCTCCCCTCGACGGTGGTGTGATTACCGACGCTCGCGTAGCTTACAGTGGCAACGGTGGTACTCCCGAAGTGGACATGGGTATGAACGCAGAAGGTGCTCGTATCTGGGCTCGCATGACTGCTGACAACATTGGTAAATGCATCGCCATCTCTTTGGATGACATGATTTATTCATATCCTCGCGTAAACAGCGAAATTACTGGTGGTCGTTCACAAATCACCGGTGGTTTCTCTCAAGAAGAAGCTGAAGACTTGGCAAACGTGTTGAAGTCTGGTAAATTGCCGGCTCCTGCACGCATCGTGCAAGAACAAGTGGTAGGTCCGAGCTTGGGTAGCGAATCCATCAAAGCTGGTTTCATTTCCTTCATCATCGCCTTCCTCTTGGTATTGGTTTACATGTTGTTCTTCTACCGTGGTGCCGGTGTTGCTGCTGACATCGCTTTGTTGTGCAACGTCCTCTTCCTCTTGGGTTCACTCGTATCCTTCGGTGCCGTGTTGACCTTGCCGGGTATCGCCGGTTTGGTATTGACCCTCGGTATGGCTGTGGATGCCAACGTGATTATCTACGAACGTATCAAAGAAGAATTGCGTGCGGGTAAAGCTCTCCGCCTCGCTGTGTCTGACGGTTACAAGAACGCATACTCTGCAATTATCGACGGTAACTTGACTACCTTGATCACCGCAATGGTGCTCTTCGTATTCGGTTCTGGTCCGGTTCAAGGTTTTGCAACGACTTTGGCCATCGGTATCGTTACTTCTATGGTCACTTCGATCTTCATCACCCGTTTGATTTTCGAAGCGAAGATGGCTCGTGGCAAGAACATTACCTTCTACACCGATTTCACCAGAAACTTCATGCAAAACACCAAGATCGATTTCTTGGGCAAACGCAAGATGTCTTATGCAATCTCTGGCGTAATCTGCTTGATCTGCTTGGCATTCATCTTCACCAAAGGCTTCTCTTACGGTGTTGACTTCACCGGTGGTCGTACTTATGTTGTACGTTTCGACAAAGCTGTTGAAGCTGAAGATGTTCGTGAAGCTACCATCGCTGAGTTTGGTGAAACCGTTGAGGTAAAACAATTCGGTGGCGACAGCCAATTGAAATTGACTACCAAATACATGATCCAAGATAACTCAACCGAAATGGATGCAATCGTGGATGGTAAATTGTACACCGCTTTGAAACCCTTCTTCGCTGGTGACATTACCTTCGATGAATTTACCTCTACTTTGGAAAACCCGAACGGTATCATCAGTTCAGACAAAGTGGGTCCGACCATCGCAAACGATATGAAACGTGATGCAATCATCGCCGTAATCCTTTCTTTGATCGCAATCTTCTGCTACATCGCAATCCGATTCAAGAACTGGACTTGGGGTATGGGTGGTGTCGTTTCCTTGGTACACAACACCATCATCGTGGTTGGTTTCTTCTCCATCTTCTCCGGTATCCTGCCGTTCAGCTTGGATGTGGACCAAACCTTCATCGCGGCTGTGTTGACCATCATCGGTTACTCAATCAACGATAACGTGGTTATCTTCGACCGTATCCGTGAAAACTTGGGTCTCTACCCGAAACGTGCTTTGGCTGAAAACGTAAACGAAGCGTTGAACAGCACTTTGTCTCGTACCATCAATACTTCCGGCTCTACCGCGATTGTAATGTTGGCCATTGCAATCTTCGGTGGTGAAGTGATCCGTGGTTTGGCCGTAGCGTTGTTGGTAGGTATCCTCGTAGGTACATACGCTTCTATCTTCATCGGTTCACCGTTGATGTACGATTTGAGCGTTCGCAAAGCTAACAAAGCGCAAATCAAAAAATAATTTGAGAACCGTATAGCCGAAAGGCAAAACAATTGAAAGAGAAGGTGACTAAAGTACTTTAGTTGCCTTCTTTTGTATTTATACCCATATTCCTCCCACTGCTTGCGCTGCCACCTTAATATGAGGCTTCGATTGCGCTGATATCAAGATGTCTTTTTTTAAATCCTCCCTGTACAGTATCTAAAGGGAGAAGTTGTGCTGGAACGGAATGAGGAGCCTGTAAATTGAGCCTATAACTGGCGCCGGCTACAGCTCAGTGCTGATGCGTATGAGTCGTATGCATACGAAAACAAAAGCGACCGAGGAATCCCCGGTCGCTGGATCATCGAGTGGATGGAAAGACGTCTTAGCCTACGTTCTTAGCGGCTTCTGCTTCTTGAATCATCCGCGTTAAGAATTCGATGCGGGCTTCGTATTCGGGGATGCGTTCGGTGTCCCCGTAGTATTCTACGGTATCCATCAACTGGTAATAGTAGTCCAGGGCTTGTTGCAAGTCCGGGAAGGACAGGAAGGCCTCGTGCAAGGGTTTGGAGAAGAGGCGGATTGCAGCGGCACTCTCGTCAGCAAACTGGTCTGCCAGGGTGCGGGCCTTTTCGGTTTCTCCGCAGAGGTAGTACAGGCTGATGGCCTTGAGCACAGCAAACTCGTTGTATGACGGGAAGGCACAGGTGTTCAAGGGATAGTAGTCCGTACGCATGACTTCCTGCATGCGGTCCAGAACAGCCACGCATTCGGTAATCTTCTCTTCTGTATACAGGGCATCTGCCACTTGGGTAAACAAATTACGGATCAAACCGTTGAAAGTGGACAGGTTTTGGTAATCGATGTGGATGCCGTCCGCGCAGAGGCTTTCCCAGCGGTAGCCGTTCATGACGCGGTTGTACAACTTTTCGGTATCAACATAGTCCGCTTCCATGTAGCTCGGTTTGCTCTTGATGGGAACGAATTTGTAGGCAAAGCCGTCGTATTCCAGGTATTCGCGGATGCCAATTTCCAAATCACCGCCCAAGGACAGGAAGTAGATGGGACGGTCCCAGTCATAATGGGCGAGGACGTCCAACAAAATGTATTCGGGCTTGGTCAGCTCTTCTTTGTTGGTCGGGATTTGCAGCACGAGGCTGTCCAGAATCTTGTCCTGGTCTTTTTCAGGAACAATGCCGTATTTGATGACATTCTCTTTGTTGACCGGGAGAACGAGCTGGCGGGCTACGAAATAGGGAGTTTCTCGGCCGTATTGGTTCACGCGCAGACGAGGATCCTTGTACAAGTCAATGAACTCTTTCAGGCTGATCGGGCGGTTGAAACGTTCAATGATCGGCGGGAATTCGTTGGTTCCATACAGGTACATTGAACGGTCGATGGTGATCGGCAGGGGTTCGGAGTCGTACATTTTGTACTTCATTTGGTCAATGTACCAGTCGGTACCCAGCAAGCTGGTGTTCACAACCCGTACGTCGGTGCGTTGTTCCTCTACTTCTTGCAGGTACCACAAGGGGAAGGTATCGTTGTCTCCGTGGGTAACCAGAATAGCGTTCGGGTCAGTCGAAGCAAAGTAGTTGTAGGCCATATCCCGGGCGGTGTAGCGTCCGCTGCGGTCGTGGTCATCCCAGTTTTCAGCAGCCATTTGCACGGGTACCAGCACAGCAACGGCTGCGGTTGCGATAGCGACCGTACTCCGTTGTTTTTCATCTTTGTTGAAGAAACGCAGTGCCCATGTGTAGCAGGCGGTGACGGCCAAACCGATCCAAATGGAGAAGGTGTAGAAGGAACCGGCATAAGCATAGTCCCGTTCACGCACTTGGTAAGGCGGTTGGTTGAGGTACACCACGATGGCCAGGCCGGTGAGCAGGAAGAGCAGGGTGGTGACCCAGGCATTCTGCTTGTCCCGTTTCCAGTGGAAAATCAAGCCAAGCAGGCCGAGCAGCAAGGGCAACATAAAATAGTGGTTCTTGGAGGCACTGTTGACGATGTAGTCCGGACCTTCGCTTTGATCGCCCAAACGGATCTTGTCGATGAAGCCGATACCACTTTCCCAGTTGCCTCGGATCGGGTCACCCGGCACTTGTCCGTGGAGGTCGTTCTGGCGGCCGGCAAAGTTCCACATAAAATAGCGGGTGTACATCCAGTTGACCTGGTAGTTCAGGAAGTAGTGCAGGTTTTCTCCCATGGAGGGCATGCGTTCCTGTCCGCCATAAGGGACTTTTCCCTTGCCGGTCATGTAGGATTTGTAGAACTTCACGTGGTGGGGATCCCGGCTCCACATCCGCGGGAAGAGCATTTTGGAGTCGGATGAGAAGTGGTATTGGTAGCTACCCGGGGTTTCTACGTATTGGTCTCCGATGGGGGTGTAGTAGGACGGAGTTTCAACGTCGTCCGGAACGGAAGCAAAGGTTTCTCCATAAATGAGGGGGTTGCTGCCGTATTGTTCCCGGCTCAAATAGCGGACGAGGGTAAACGGATTGTCCGGTTGGTATTCGTTGGTAGGGGTGTTGGCCGATGAACGGATGACGATGATGCAGAAGGGCAGGTAGCCGATGAAGATCATCAGGAAGGCCAACAGACCGGTGTTTGCCCAGACTTTTTCTTTGCGGCGGGTGTAGATGAGGCCGGCGATGGTGAGCAGGAGGACGAGTACCAGGAAGACGATGGCCCCTGAGTTGAAGCCCATCTTCAAGGTGTTGACAAAGAACAAGTCCACTTGAGCGGCAATCTTCGGCAGGTAGGGAATGATGCCGTAGAGGATGACGGCCAGGAGCACGGCCGAACCACACAAGGCCAGCAAGGCATTTTTCGGATTTTGGTTCTTGACTTTGCGGTAGTACCAAAGGAAGGTGAGGGCCGGAATGGTCAGCAAGTTCAGCAAATGGACCCCGATGGAAAGACCCATCAGGAAGAAAATCAAAATGATCCAGCGGTTGGCGTAGGGTTCGTCCGCTTCTTCTTCCCATTTGAGCATCGCCCAAAAGACGACGGCGGTGAAGAGGGACGACATCCCGTATACTTCCCCTTCCACAGCGGAGAACCAGAAGGTGTCAGACCAGCAGTAGGCGAGGGCGCCGACAATGCCGGAACCGATGATGGCCCATGCGTGTCCTTGACCCAAGGCACCGAACGAAGCGGTATTCTTCTCAAAAATGCGGCGGGCCAGGTGAACAATGGTCAGGTAGAGGAAGAAAATGGTGAAAGCAGAACACAGGGCGCTCATCGTGTTGATGGCGATGGCAGCGTGCTCAGCGTCGGTAAACATCGTAAAGAAACGGCCAAACAATTGGAACACCGGGTTTCCCGGAGGGTGTCCGATCTCAAGTTTGTAGGATGAAGCAATGAATTCGCCGCAGTCCCAGAAACTGGTGGTCGGCTCCATCGTGGTCAGGTAGGTAAAAGACGCCACGATGAGGACAAAAGTAGCCGCAATGCGGCTGATCAAGTTGAATTTTCGAGTATCCATATAAGGAACAAAAGTAGTGAAAAACAAGTACAGACACAAACTTTCAAGATTAATGCCTATTTTTGCAAAAACATCGATTTATGGCAAAACAACAAGAGGATTGGAAAGACCGTCTGGGTGTCGTTTTCTCCACCAATCCGAACTTCCAATACGATCTTCCCGAAGAAGAAACGGTGCAAACCTTGCCTCCGGCCCAACGGAAGCTGGTGGTGGGCATTGACCGTCGTCACCGGGCCGGCAAACAGGTTACCCTGATCAAGGGCTTTGTGGGGACGGACGAGGATTTGAATGCCTTGGGCCGTGAACTGAAGAACAAATGTGGCGTTGGGGGAAGTGTCAAGGAAGGTGAAATTATGATTCAAGGAGATTTCCGGGACCGTTTGATGACATTGTTGCGTGAAAAAGGATACCGTGTTGTACGAGGCAATTAAGCCTGTTGGAACGATTCAGGAGGCGTGGGGAGGTTCCTTGGCCGTGCCGGACTTGTCAGGAACGACGCTTGGCTGGGATTCTTCCATGGGAGAGTTTGTGGGCATCTCCCTGCTCTTTCTCTTCTTTATGTCCTTGATCTTCCGCAAGTCCTTGCCCGCATTCTTCCGTGTCTTTTTTGCTTCTCTTTTTTACCGGGCAGACTGGGTCAAGGTCGAGCAGAAATTCCTGTTTCGGGTCTTCCGCAGTATCTTGCTGGTGCTCCTTTCCATTTTGTTGTCCAGCAGCCTGGTTTCTTTGCGCGTGCTTCCCTACGATCCTTTTCAGGACAATCCGGGCGGATTCCTGTTGCGGGTAGGGTTGGCTGTGATTGCCTATTTCTGGTTCCGTCGTCTGCTCCTTTGGTTGGTGGGCCGGGTTACCCAGCAGCAAAAACTTTTTTTGGATGCAACGGCTTCGTTGTACCCGTTTTTCTGCCTGATGGTGGTCTGGATGGTGCTGGCCGCTTCGTTGTCAATGGGTATCGGCTGGGTGCAGGGGGGATTGGCCTGTCTGTATTTATTGTACCTGTTGACCCTGGGCAAAGCATTTATTTTTAGCAAAATCTCGTTTTTCTTTACATTTTTGTATCTTTGCACCCTTGAAATTTTGGTACCGGTCTTGTGGATCGGAATATGTATAAAGTAAGAGATAGAAAGAGTAAGATATGAGCATCAAAAATATCCTGATTTCGCAACCTAAACCTGCTAACGGATCGCCTTACAACGATATTATCGCTCGGCACGATGTCTCTGTAGATTTTGTACCTTTCTTTACGGTACAACAAATCACTGCGCGTGAGTTCCGCGCACAGCGAATCGCCATTTTGGATTATACTGCGGTTGTGTTTACCGCCAAATCTGCTATCGATGCCTTCTTCAAAATCTGTGAAGAAACCCGCATCGCTGTTCCCGAAACCATGAAATACTTCTGCTCGACCGAAGCGATTGCGCTTTACCTGCAGAAACACATCGTTTATCGCAAACGAAAAATCTTCTTCGGCAACGGAACCTTGGATTCCATCATCACCAGCATCGGAACCAAGCACAAAGCAGAAAACTTCCTGATTGCTACGACCGACAATGCCAAACCGGACTTGTTCAAGTTGTTTACCAAGGCTAAACTCAAATACCAACAAGCGGTGTTTACCAAGACCGTGAGCAGCGATTTGTCCACCTTGGACTTGAACAATTATCAGATGGTTGTTTTCTACAGCCCCTTGGATGTCAAGTCATTGCAAGAAAACTATCCGAATTTCGAACAAGGCGAGCTCAAATTTGCTACCTTTGGACCGGCGACGGCCAAGGCCGTGACCGACGCGGGTTTGCAAATTGAGATCCTTGCGCCGACACCGGAATGTCCATCCATCGCAGAAGCCCTTTCTCAATACTTGGAAAAGAACAAATAGATGATTAAAAAGAGACGACCGAACTTCTGGATCTTGCCCATCTTGTTGCTGGGCTTGCTCCCGGTTGTGTCTTGTATGAAGGAAGATCCTTCGTTTTATCGTCGCAACCTCCCGGGAATCTGGCGTTCTCCAGAGGGATTGTATTATAAATTCCAAACCGGTTCAACGGCGTATGTTTCGGGAGTGGGTGCTGCCGAAGATGGCGGTCAAACCTGGTTGGAAAGCCGCCTGACTTATCAAGTCAACTGTTGTTCCTTGCAGCTTTCCGGAACGTGGTCTGCCATTGAGGGCTATCCCCAAGGTTCGCATCTGTATCGCGAGGTAGAGTTCGAGCAGATGAACGATTCTTCGATGGTCTTCCGCAATCGTCTCTTCCAGTTGGACGGTCAGCCGCTTTCGGTTGAGGAGCGTGAGACTTGGCAGCGCGTGGTCACCGACGTGCTG
>JAEIGA010013119.1_pt1 | contig 12608 bp, 24 predicted proteins | sample 9270691 | NCBI WGS metagenome assembly JAEIGA01 (sample SAMN17057246, study PRJNA624740) | gut metagenome | biome: biome; isolation source: fecal sample | host: Bos grunniens | place: China: Xizang | collected 2019 | reverse complement strand
TAAAAGTAATTTTATCGAAATACTTATTGATACTGAAGAAAAATACTTTGAAGTTGTTTATAGATATGAAATAAATAACGATTTAATAAATACTCATAAAAAACTTATGTCATCTAAACGATTTACCTTTGTTGGTATTAATAAAAATGATGTTAAAGGACATATTTATAGTATACTTCGTGAGACAATTATTTCTCTTATATCCAGTATATATAAGACAATTGTTTTTAATGGGATATTAAAAAATCCAAATGAAACAGCAAATGAAATAGCACATTTATTTATATGAATTTTAATGATTATATAGTAAATTTTGAGACAGCAGTACTATTAAAAGAATTAGGTTATCCACAGAGTTTTTTCGGTGGATATAATATGACTTCTGATTTTTATACAGATGAAGGTAAGTTTTATAAAAATGGTGGTATTGTAGAAGTTAATAGATGTTTCACAGCACCAAATATATTTGAGGTTTGTGAATGGTTGGAAAAAGAAAAACATATATACACTGCAACTATTCCATTTCCTTCGTTTGCTTCAATCAATAAAGTTGTATGGAATTATGTAATTAAGTACAATAGTGATGGAGCAAATATGATTGTTAAAGAAAGTGAACTGATTTATATACACAAAGAAGAAGCAATTAAAGATTGTATAACTTATATATTAAATAACATATTAAAAAACTAAAAAGAATATGGTAAAAGAAATTACAGATTCAAATTTTATTGAGATTACAGACACAGATAAATTATCAGTTGTTGATTTTTGGGCACCTTGGTGTGGACCTTGTAAAGCATTATCTCCTATTATTGATGAATTAGCAAAGAAATACAATGATAGTGTAGTGATTGGTAAAGTTAATATTGAGGACTCTGATGAACTTACTACAGAATTCCGAATACGCTCAGTTCCGACAATTCTGTTCTTAAAAAATAAAGAAATTCTATTTAAACACTCAGGTTCAATTTCAAAAGAACAACTTGAAGAAAAAATTAAAGAGTTAATGTAGAATATTTATTATTATTTTTTTAAATTAAAACTAATATAAATGAAAGAATTTTTAAGTAAAGTAAAATCAATTTTATTAGTATTGTTCATTGCAGTATTCTTTATTGGTACTGCAATGACTGTTGTTTCAACAGCATTATTTCTATCAATACTATTTGGTGTATTTTGTTTAACTCCATTGAATTTCTTGTTATTATCAAGTATTTTAATTTCAGGATTAATTCTTGCTGGAACATCAGTTAAACTTTCTGATAACTTAAAAGGTAAAGATGAATAATGTCTTTACCTTTTTTATTTATATTCTTCTTGTTAATTTTCATATGTTTTTTACTATATTAATATAAAATATAAAGAATAAAAAAGATATGAAAACTACTATTACACTTCCCTCACTACCGCTACTACTAGCAATTATTTTTATGGTACTTAAATTATGTGGTGTTATTGCATGGAGTTGGTTCTGGGTTGTTTCACCTATTGTATTACCAATTCTTTTATTTGTAGGATTTTTTCTACTATGGTTATGCTTTGCAATAATTTATCATTTATGTGATGAGATTTATAGAATAATTAAAAATAAAATCAAAAATAAAAAATGATGATTTTTATAATTCTTATTGCTATATCAGCTATCAATTTCTTTATCTTTTATATCAGATATGAAAAAGATAAAACTGATTTCAATAATGGTCAATGCAAACGATGTGGACATAACTTAGAATTATGTAGTACATCATATAAAACATCAATTAGAAGTATAGATGAAGAAAATTATCATTACAAATGTCCTAAATGTAAAAAAATTATAACAATAACAAATAAATCTCTTGTTAATGAGTACGAATTTAGAAAAAATAATCTAAAATTATAGGTATGAAATCTGAAATTATTAATCATTTTTTAGAAAATGGATATAATGAAATTGAACCCAATGTATTTGAAAAAACAAATATTGAATTTAATACAGTATCAATAAATGGCAATACAAAACAAATACCTTCTCAAAAAGTTTTTACATTTAAACTAGAAGATGGTGGTTGGATTGGAAATTCAGAAGAAGATAGTGTACCTCTAATTCAAATTGTTTTCTTATTCAATAAAATTGAACAAGATACACTTTTAGTTAAATCATTAGAAGACTTTAAAAAATTTATAACTATATAAAATAATGTTTGATAAATATAACATATTAGGAGATACACATGGACGTCCTGCTTGGAAAAACCTTGTGATTGAAGATGGAAAAAATATCTTTACTGGTGATTATTTTTCACCATACAATAAAGAGTATTCCTATGAAGATTGTAAAAATAACTTTTTGCAAATAATTGATTATAAAATTAAGCACCCCGAAACTGAATTGCTTATTGGAAATCACGATGAAGACCATTGGAATCTTTTAGGAAAAACACACGTATCAAGACACGATTATAAAAATGCAAATGAAATAAGACAAATATTTGAAGAATATCGTGAATTATTTACAATGGCAGTATCAATAGAGAATAAATATCTCGTTACACATGCCGGAGTATCAATGCCTTGGTATTATAATGCAATTAATAAATCTAGTGCTCAATTCATTCTTTTACCAAATGGTAATGAAGAAAAAAATTACAATAATATTGAAGAGGCAATTGCAGCTTACAGCAAAGCAAATAGTTTAATTATATCTGTTGAGAATAGATTGAAATTTGATAGCATATTATTCTTTAAAAATGAATGGTATGAATGTAAAGATGGTAACGTATTGAAAATCAATAAGTTAACTCCTGATGAAGTAGCACAAAATGTTAATAAACTTTGGAATGAAGACCCTTTTGATTTTTCTTTTGAAAGATGTGCAGCATTTTATGATACCTATGGTAATTCGGTAACACAATCACCAACATGGATTCGTCCAGATGAATTAAATATGGCAAATATATTTAAGGCAACAGAATATCATCAAATTGTAGGCCATACAATGTTTGAAGATGTTAAATGTTTTTCTGGTAAAGTTTGGGATGATAATTTATCACAATACGTTGATGCAAAAAATAAATCTGAACTTATATTTGTTGATTGTCTTGCATCTAAAGAAAATTCTTATATAATTTCAAAAAAATAATTTAATTTCTGATTAATTTTATATATCAATTTCACTATATTATAATGTAAATAACTTTAAAAATTATATAATATGTGGTTACCAGATGAAAAATTAATTATCGACCCTAGCAAATTTAAAAAAGACGACAAAGTTTATTTTTGCGCAAAAGACGGAAATGAATATCCAGGTAAAGTTCTTGATGTCTCATATAAAGGCTTAATTGATGGATATAAATATGCAATTGAACTTGATGAACCGCTAAATGGTATTCAAAAGTATATTGCAAGTGAGAAAAAATTAAAACATAAAGAAACAAACAAACCTACTAAAAAATCTAGAAAAAAATAATCATTTATTAACAATTAAAAAAAATAAAAATTTATGACAAATTTAACTTTAATTATTGCGGGCGCAGCCCTAGTATTATTATTCATTGTATTTCTTGTAATGTACGTTAAGGCTCCACCTTCTGTTGCCTATGTATTATCAGGTCTTAAGAAAGAACCTCGTGTGCTGATTGGTACTGGTGGATTTAAAATTCCAATCATTGAACGTCTTGATAAAGTTTTTCTTGGACAAACTACAGTTGATGTTAAAACTTCAATGCCGGTTCCAACACATGACTTTATTGATGTAATGGTAGATGCTGTATGTAAAGTACGTGTAATGCCTACACCAGAAGGAACACGACTTGCTGCAAAGAACTTTCTTAATATGACAGATAAAGAAATTGCAATGTCAATTAAAGATTCTCTTGAAGGTAATATGCGTGAGGTAATTGGTGCTATTTCATTACAAGGTTTAGTAACTGACCGAGATGCATTTTCAGACCAGATTCAACAAAAGGCTGCTAAGGATATGGCAAAACTTGGTCTTGAGATTCTATCTTGTAACATTCAAAACATCAACGACCAAAACGGTTTAATTAATGACCTTGGTGCTGATAATACTTGGAAAATTAAGAAAGATGCTGCAATCAATAAGGCAAATGCCGAGAAAGAAATCAAAATTGCACAATCTGATGCCGCAAAAGCTGCAAATGATGTCAGAGTTAAAAATGAAACAGAAATTGCAGAACGCAATAATGAATTAGCAATTAAACAGGCTGACTTAAAACGTACATCTGATACAAAGAAAGCTGAAGCAGATGCAGCCTATAAAATTCAAGAACAAGAGCAATTATTAACACTAAACGAAAAAGAAGTCGATGCTCAAATTGCTAAAACTAAACGTCAACAAATTCTTGCTGAAGAAGAAATCCGAGTAACGGAAAATCAATTAAAAGCGGAAGTAAATGCACAAGCAGATGCAAAAAAATATAATGTCGAAGTTGATGCACAAGCACGCAAATTTAAAATGGAAACTGATGCTCAAGCGGAACTAGAAAAACAAAAACGTGAAGCAGAAGCAAAAGCATATCTTGCTGAACAAGAGGCAAAAGCATTAAAAGCAAAAGCAGACGCTGCAAAATATGCTGCACTTCAAGAAGCAGAAGGTATTCGTGCTAAAGGTGAAGCAGAAGCAGCTGCAACTCAAGCAAAATTGCAAGCAGAAGCAGAAGGTATTCGTGCTAAAGGTGACGCTGAAGCAGAGGCAATGGATAAAAAATCTGAAGCCTTCAAAAAATCAGAATTCGCAAGATTAGAAATGGTTATTGAAATGCAAAAAACTGTACTTCCACAAATGGCCGAAAATGTTGCAAAACCAATGAGTCAAATCGGAGATGTAACAATCTATGGAACATCTGGTAACGAAATGTCAGGACTTTCAAATAACGTACCAACTGTAATGAAACAAACATTTGATATTGTTAAAGATGCAACAGGAGTTGATATGACTAACATGGTGATGGCTAACTCACTTGATGCAAAAATTAATAAAAATGTTAACATTAATGGTGACATGAAAGTTGATTAAAAAAATAAAAAGTGGAAACCGGGTTTCCACTTTTTTAAAAATAAATAATCATGATAATTAGAGAAAGAATAAATCCATATCAATATCCAAATGATAGATTTTTTTCAGATTCTACCGAACAAAAAATAAAGCAACTAGAATCTGATTTTGAAGAATTAAAGGACAACTTAAATAAATTTGATGTTAATTCGGTATTAGCAGAAAATGTAATAAAAGAAGAAAATGATAAAAAACTACAAGACTTAAAAAATGAAGTTCATCACAGAATCGATAATTTGCAATATCAAATGGATTGTGGAGGTAGTTTATTAGTTGAAGAAAAAATAAATGAAAAAATAAGTAAACAAGAAAAACTTGTAAAACTTGCACTTATATCAAGATTTATTTAAAAATGGCATACACAATGCCATTTTTTTTTATGTCTATATGTTAATTTGAAATTACTATTTACTATATTATAATGTAACTGTTAATTATTTGAAACATGAAAAATTACGTTTATTTAACTGTTTGTCAAAAAGATGGTGACATTAAAAATTATATTGTAAAAAAATCAAAAATAAACGATTTTTTTCAAGAAGATAAAATATATTATAATACTGAAACAGTTCATATCAATCAAGCAATAGAATATGTTAATGGTGAAATTGGTAAAGGAGATTGGATAAAATCAGTTGACATTAATTCTAATTTAGAAAAAATTTGTTTGTAATAAAATAATAATTATAATAGTTATGTTACCTACACACGAAACAAAAGAAAGAGAAATTAATGGAAAATTAATCGAAGTCGTACCTTATAAAGGTCTTCCTTGTGAAGTAGAAAATTTCTATATTGATGAAAGATTAATTGAAAATTTTGATATAGAAGACTTTGGAGAATCAGAAGATAAAGGTCGTACATTGTTTTCAGATTCAGAAGATTATTATGACCTTTGTTGTCATAATAGAGTATTTGAAAGATACGATAAAACTAAAGAAGGTTATCCAAAAGAAATCATTGAAAAAGCAAAAGAAAAATATGGTTTTACAGACCTTGAATATGATGAGGTTTGTCTTCTGTTAGAAGAAGCATTATATGTTGGTGCTTGTGGATGGTGTAATTAAATAACAAAAATAAAATATTAGTATTATGGGAAAATATTGTAAAGAACATTGCATTATTGATTTTAAAAATAAAATCGTTAAAACTTACGATGATAAGTCGCATTTTAATTATAATCCAGATGAATGCACTTATTTAGTAGATGTAGCTATAATTAATAACGACGAAGGAACATGGATTTCTGGTTCAGAAGTTCATCACTGTTATACTAATAAACCCGTTGAATTGACAGATATCGATGGTATAGTACCAAAAAAATACATTAAGAAATGCGGTACTTCAAAATTAGAAAAATTATTTGGATATAAAGAATGTGAATACGTAGAAGGTGCATATGTCGTTAAATATAATAACCACAAAACCGAATTTTTTATTCCAAAAAATACTTTTATTTTTAAACACACAATTGTCTATAAGTAAAAATAAAAAACTATAACTCTTTATGGACCTAACGACAAAAGAACAACAACGATTTAACGAATTGTTAAAAAGACGTCCAAATGGTAAATTGATTAGTAAATTATTATTAGGATTTGGTGAAGCAATAGTTTTTGTTGACGAAGATAATAATTTCGTTCGTGATATTACAGATTATAATGCAAGAATAAATGACTTTTAAAAATACAAGTTATGGAAATTAAAGAACAATTATTTTATATTGTAGATAATATACAATTTACTGATAAAGACGAAGCAATTAAATTTGCCGCTAAATATGAAAAGGTTGACGAAATAATGTCAATACTTGACCCTAGAACAAAAGCTGTAGAGCAACATAAAGCAATACTTAAACACGATACTGATAAGTTGAAAAAATGTTTAAAAGAAATTTTAGAATTATCTAAAAGTGTAATTCGTATTAATTTTATTACAGATGAATTTATTAATAATGTTGAGCAAGACTTTATAAATTATCCGAATAGCAATGGTAATTATATAACGTCATTCGTTAGATATATTCAAGGATATGATGATGTTAAATTTCTTTGGAATCCAATATTGAGATTTAGATGTATAAATTTTATGTCAGGATACGAATATTCTCAACCTTATTATGTACGTAATGAAAAAGAAGCATTTGAATCATTAAATGAATACAATTAATAAAAACACAATACGTTATAAATAAACCAGTTATATAATTATGAAAATGAGTATTTATATCAAATCAGAAATCAATGTTAAAAAACTTTACGCAAAAGTTTATCCAATATCTGTTGAAGATGCAAGTGTAAATGGTGATGATGAACTAGAAAATAATCCAAAAATGCCATTTATGAAGTTTGATGAACGAGTAAAAGAATATTGTTGGGAAGTTAATATTGACATAGACAAAGGACAAATCGTTGATTGGCCACAAGGTACTACAGCAAGCATAAATTATAAAGTATGTGATGCTGGTTCGTATGCATTATACGACGAAAATGATAAACTTATAACATCTATAGACGATTATGTACCAAGTATTATGTGTCCAAAAGAAGAAGGATATGGTGATTATCTTATTATGGACATTGATAAAAATGGATTTATTCAAGATTGGGATGCAGATGATTCTCTTATTGAATTACTTGATATGTGTGGAATTAAACAACCAGGAGATTATTAAAATATGGAAACAATTACAGCAATCATCATTTTTACCATTTTTGGAATGCTACTAATTGGTATGATTATATGGTTTGTTATTCTTTGCAATATGTCACTTTATTTACGCGTATTTGAAAAAGACCAATACACTATTTATAAATATGTTATGAAGAACATATCAGATTGTACATTTGACTTTCATACTGATAAAGGAGATATGTTTAAATTATATGATTTAGATTTATTACTAACACACGAAAATGGTAATTATGTTGGTTCAATATTCAAATCTACTGGAGGTAATATTGTCTGTGTATTTTGCACATTATACACAAAAGAAGCTAAGGCACTTGGTGAAGAACTTTTAAAAATTAAAAATAAAACATTTGAACCTAGTATTTGTAAAGTAGAACATAATAAACTTTATTATTTACAATCAGCTGATGATATTAATAATGGTTATTGGATATTTTTATCTGATACTTCAGATGAAGACCTTTCAAGTTTAACATATTGTAAAAAATGTATTTATTTTTCAACTCGAAAAGGAGAAATAATATATTCTAGTGTAGAGCCTGGAAAGATTATGAATGATTTATCAGCGCTTAAATTAAGATTAGCAACATCAGGTGAAGAAAAAATATTTGAAGAATTTTTTAATATAAATAAAAATTAAAATATTAATTTTAATTAAATATTTACTATATTAATAGTGTAAAAACAATGTATAAAAATATAGAGCCATGAAAGCAACATTTAACGTATTAAACTATAGTGGTTTTAATAACCAAATAGAACACTATGATGTACTTCCATATTTTAGAAATGAATGGAATAATAAATCATTTGGAGTCAAGGAAGTAAAATCAAAATCTGATTTGAAACAATGGATTGAATCTGCTTCTAGGTATATGTACTGGGCACGTTGTCAGTATGAATTCTTAATGGCATCTTGGCCATTTGGTTCAAAAAATATGCATGATGAAGTTAAAGAGTTTTTTAAAACTCCAAAAGATTTAGAAGATTATTCTACAAGAATCGATTTTGATAATATAATCATACGTGACATGCGCAAAATTGACGTTCATGCACAAATTATGATGAATATTGATATTATTACAGATATTCTTGCAGAAGAATTCAAAATTGATAAACAAGTTCAAGCATATCGTTTAAAACATATTCCATCTGGATTGTATTTTACTCCTTCAAAAAGTGGAACTAATCTTGACACTCGTGGTAAAGTTTATATAGATAATAGAAATGGTTTAAACGGACACTCAAATGGACAAATTTCACTTGCTATAAGTGATAAATACCTTAAATATTTAAAAGGAAATATTAAGGTTAATAAAATTCATGCATCAAATTATATTGTTTCAAGTATTAATGATTTTGAAAAGGAATATGTATAATGACTAAACAACAAATTATAGAATTATTAAAAGCGTCTAAATGGACATCAACTGAATCTAAAACATTTCCTGATAATGAATTTAGCGAAAATCTAGCAATATGGGATAAAGACCATGCATTTATTATACACTGTGTTAGAAATAAAAATTATGAAGATGATATATTATTAGTAGTTACACAAGTTAGACCTAAACTTAAATTTGATGTACCATTTGATACAGTTGAATCTATATTAAATAATGATAGTACAAAATATATGTTATCAGAACAATTATTAAATAACAAAGAAGAACATAATGATTTTTTAAACATATAATATTATAGAAATGACAAAAGAACAATTATATAACACTGCTAAAGAAGCATATTACAATGGACAACCAATTATAGATGATTATGCATTTGATGAACTTGAAGCTGAGCTTGGTTTAGAAAATAAATCATACGTTGGTGCTAAACATAATCCTTCTTATACAATAGAACATCCATTTGTTATGGGCTCGCTATCAAAAGTACAAATTAAGGAAAATGACAAAGGTATTGTAGATTTTGGTTTATACTTTAATGAAATTGCTAAATATTTGAATTATTATGAAAAATTCAAATCTGATAACTATTCAATTATTGCTACACCAAAATATGATGGTTGTTCATTTGAAGTTGTAGTACATAATTATGGTATTAATTCAATTTCATCTCGTGGAGATGGAAATTTTGGAAAAAATCTTTATCATCATTTATATCATAAGATAATATCAACAGTAAAACGACTTAATGAACACATGAGTTGTTATGTTATTCGTGGAGAGGTTTTAATTGATAAATACGTATTTGAGCAAAAATACTCTGATTTTGTTAATCCACGTTCTTTTGTTTCAGGTATTTTAAATAGAGATTATTGTGAGGATGAAGATTTCAAAGCAATGCTTTCAGATTTATCACTTGTTGTTTATGATATTCGTAATAAATTAAATGAGTATGAAAATGAATATATTGAATACGATTTTACAAAGTTCGAATATCCAACTAAACCAACATATTATAAAGTGCTTGAATTTAATTCTAGTATGATGGAAGAGCTTTATAATAGTTTTTCTAATTATAGACAGATATGTGAGTTTGCTTTAGATGGTTTTGTATTAAAACCTAGATTTGCTTTTAGACATCAAAATTTAACTGATGTAAGACCTAAAGATTGTGTTGCAGTTAAATTCATTCCAATGCTTGAGGAAACTGAAGTTATTGATATTGAGTGGAATATTAGCAAAACTAATGAAATGACACCAGTTGTTATTGTTAAACCAGTAATAATGGATGGTAAAAAAGTTACCAGAGCATCAGCACATAATTATGGTTATATAAAAGATAATAGAATTTCAAAAGGAACTAAATTAATTTTATCGCTTGCTGGTGATATTATTCCATTTATTTATAAGATTACCGATACAACAGCATATAGTCTTGCTAAAGTAAATTTACCTACTCCTGAATTTGAAGGACAATATAATGTATCAGGCTGTCATTTATATAAAAATCTATCAGATGAAGAACGTCGTGAGATGAAATTCATTCAATCAGCAAACTCATTAAATATTCCAAATATTGGACCTGCAGCTGCAAAAACTATTTACGATTATCTTGTTGAACAATCAAAACCAGATGATTTTTTAGGTATTGATGGTAAAGAAGTTCCAAATAATATCCTTTGTTGCTCTGGTTCAGATATTAGTAATGCTCTTGGTGGAAAGTCTGGTGCAAATGCAATGAAAGCATTTGATGATTTTAAGAAACAAATTACACTCAGTGATGTTATTGTAAGTTGTACTTTTGATAGTTGTGGTAAAAAGATTGCAGAGGCAATTCAAGATTATCTGTTACTTGGAATAGAAAATTTTGAACATCTTGCTTCAAAAGCATATTTTTGGTGTAAAGACTCCCACTCTAATGAAATGAACGAACTAAATAATGTTCTTGAAAAATGTGGAAAAACTCTTGATATATTTAAACAAGAACTTCAATATATCAATGAAACAAAAAGAGAGCAAATTCCTGTAATTTTAACTGGTGAGCCTAATAATTATTCAACAAAAGATGCTTTTCTTCGTGAGCATCCTGAATATCGTCTTACTACATCTTGGAAAGAAGTACAAATAGTATTTACCAATTCACTAGAATCAAATACTGGTAAAATGAAGAAAGCAAAAGAAAAAGGTATTAAAATATTATTATATTAAAAAACAATTTGCATTATGAAAAATGAAAAAACAATACTAACATTAGAATCTAATGGTATTAAATCTACACATGAATTAGGTTGGGATGCGACAGTTGATGAACTTGTTAATGCATTTTACGCAGCAATGGTAGGTATTACATTCTCACCTAATCTAGTAATTAATGCTATGAAACAATTTGTTAAAGATAATTATGAAACATTAGACAATAAGTGTATAATTCCAGATGTTAAAAGAGGAATTGAATATGATGACGAAGAAGAATTCATTACTGCACCTACATCAGCACATGTTGACCCTTTTATTTTATCTATAGTAAAAAAACTTAAAGGTGAATGATTACAATTTACTATAATTCAAAAGTAAAAAATATTGCTGGTATTGAAACCAATATCAGTGATGTTTTAACAGTAAAAACGTGTGATGAATTGATGCACTTTGTTTTAAATAATGATATGCCGTCAGAAATTATTTGTAAAACAAATGAAATATACAATAAAGTAACAAAAATATTGACAAAATTCTGCAGAAATTTAAAAATTAATATTCCAAAAATACAATTAAAATCATGAAAAATTTATTTGAAAAAGTAAAAAATTGGTGGAAATCATTACCAGTTAAAACACGTCAAGGTATTGAAATTGCAGGCTGTTGTGTAGGTATGGTTGCAGTATTTTTCACACTTATCTATTTATTTGGTGTTGCATAAACAAGATACAAAAATAATTCAAAATGAATAGATTATCGTATAAAGCAGAGTAAATAAATACTCTGCTTTTTATATTTTTATATAAAATAAGTTCTATAAAAAACATGAATATATTTGAACAAGCAAATAATATTGTAAATGTGAATATTGATAGAAGAAAATTATACGGTAGTTATCATGATTGTAATAAACGAATTGCAAAAATAATGTCTTTATTAACAGACAAAGATATAACTGTAACTGATGTTTTTTATCTAGAAATTGCAATGAAAATAGCAAGAGAAATACAAACGCACAAAGAAGAAAATATAGTAGATATTATTGCATATTTTGGAGCATTAAATGATGAATTAAATGATGAATTAAATGATAAATTAAAAATATAGTATAAATATGAATATTGAAAATTTTAAACCATTAAAAGATATTACATTTGAAGATGTATTTAAAAAACAACTTGAATTAGAATTCTTGTATGAACCACAATCAAAAGAAATTTTTGAAAATTTTGACATTGACTGTATTTCTGACCAAG
>JAEIGA010013118.1_pt1 | contig 12608 bp, 10 predicted proteins | sample 9270691 | NCBI WGS metagenome assembly JAEIGA01 (sample SAMN17057246, study PRJNA624740) | gut metagenome | biome: biome; isolation source: fecal sample | host: Bos grunniens | place: China: Xizang | collected 2019 | reverse complement strand
TGTGCCCTTATAGGGGGAGAAGTCAACATTTACACTGTACGGAATTGCATATGCCGTTGCAATATCCGTGCTGTAGATACTGTATACAACATAGCTTATGTCATTTGCAGGTGTTTTTATAAAGGAGCAGATTTCTGTCTGCGTAGCCTCTACTGCTACATTTGTGCCAAGCTCATAATACTGGGGAAGGTTTGCGTTTTCGTTAAAGGATGGAAGGTATTGCTCGCTCTGTATACCGTTTTTGAAAGCATTAAGATACTGTGAATTATTTGAAAGGGAGAATTTGTAACGCTCTCTGTCATTGTCAAAGAGATAAAATGCCTTTACAGACGGATACTTAATCGGCAGATACGTCAAAAAGTCATAAAGCTGATTTGATGAGAATGGCGTTATATCTGCCCACGTGTTGTAATCCATATAGGATGCACCACCCTCTGAAACGATGATTGGTTTCTTATGCGCGTAAAGGGAGCATATTGTGTCAAGCTGCTCGCTCCAGCGGTTACGGTCAACATTCTGACCGAGGGGGTCTGTTTCAGGCTGATGGTTCATATAGGAGGAAATTCCCACATAATCCACATACGCATCACCGGGGTAATAGCTTGCGATATTATCAGTTGGATAGAAGTTAGGTGACCATACCACGGGTACTGACGGAGCGTATTTATGGAATATGTCAGCCACTATACGGAATTTACTGATATAAAGGTTATAGTCTGTGGTGTACCACGGGCAGGAGGTGTCGTTCATTTCACTTGCAAAACGCAGGAAGAACTTTGCACCGCTGTTTTCCATATCCTGCGCCAGCTTTATGTAAGTGGGGTCATTTTCCTGAATCTGAAAGAAATTAACAGGTTCAACTGCAAGCTGAATTATTTTGTTTTTCTGCTTTGCTACGTCGATATGGCTCTGATAATTGGAAAGGGGAGTGGTGGAGGGCATATACAGAAGATATGTTGACATATCCTTTCCAACAAGGTTTGGAAATTCATTCATATAAAACTTTGCCATTGATGACGGGTCGTGTACCGCTCTGTCACCCTCGGCATATGCACCTATATAAAGACCGTTTTTCGGCTCATATTTTTCACCGAAATTACGGCGTGATTTATATGCATCGTTATATGTTTTTGCATACATCTGTACCGATGAATTTATAAGAGTGCTTCGTCTTGTTGCATCAATAGTTTCTTCACGCTTTGAAACAGATGCCCAGAAGTCCGCCTCTCTCTTAAAGCAGACAGAAGCCTGTGCATTCATACCGAGAGCACTGTAGCACTCTCCAAGATGCTTGTAAAGCATTGCACGTGAATTACCGTCATTTTTTGCTATAAAGTCAGGAGCGAGAGCCTTAATGAGGTCTATGGCGCCCTGATAATTGCCGCTGTTTTTTGCGGCAAGTGCTTCTTCCCAACACTTCCACAGATTTGACACGTGTGAGCCACTGTTTTCTATAGAATGGATAAGGTTTCCTGCACTGCCCGTTGTTATAACTACATTGCCGTCCCAGCCTACCGATGCGTCAAGTGCCTCGGCAACTGCCCTTATGGGAAGATATGTACGTGAATTTATTATCTGTGCCGATGCGTCATTTGGGATTTTCGTTCCGTTACGGTAAATACAAGCCTCGCCGATTTTACATACAACGGTTGTCAGGCCTTTTTTCACGATAGCGCTCTGCGTTTCGCCATCCCAGGAAACTGTTGCCCCAAGCGCCTCCATAGAAGCTCTGAGAGGTACAAGGGTGCGGCTGTTTGCATCTATAAACGGATAACCTGAATTATCGTTAAAGGCTACGCCCGCACCGTCAATAACTACGCCTGTTGCACTTGCACAAAAAGAGGATAGCATCATCGCTGTGCAAAGAAGAAAAGCAAGAATTTTTTTCATACTATCTATCTCCTTATAAATGGTTTTTCCAAAAGCCTTTTTAATGCAATAAAAAATCCTTCGCCACCTTTATGGAGCGGTTTTGTCAGTATGGCAAGACAGCCTGCCCTTTTTGCCCCCCATACATCAGTAAATACCTGGTCGCCTATTGCGGCAATCTCATTTTTTTGAAGCTGCATTTCCTTTGCCGCAAAATCGTAACCCATTTTGCGTGGCTTAAGTGCGTCGTATACAAAATATTTCACATCAATTTTATCGCAGAAGCTTTTTACACGTTCATAACGGTTATTTGAAACTACACAAAGCTTAAAGCCCGACCTTTCAAGATACCTAAGATGTGAAAGAATGGTTTCGTCGGGAATTGGAACATCGTGTCCTATAAGGGTGTTATCAATATCAAGGATAATCCCCTTTATTTTATGTTCATTCAAAAATTCTGCGGTAACGTCTGTAATCCTATTAAAAAATGCATCTGCATAAAAGTTTTTAAGCATTGTTATACTTCCTCCAGTAAAACAGATATTGCTGTGCAAAGCCGCTGTATGTGCCGAAAAGATTTTCGCCCGAATGTTTTGCTGATTTGGTTTTAAACTCTTCCTCCATAACACGCTTTATCCATACGTCGGAGGGGAAGAGGTCGTATTTGCCGAGTGAAAACAGAAGAACACAGTCGCAGACCTTATCGCCAACACCGTACAGCCTGAGAAGCCTTTCACGTGCAGAGGCCGTGTCGAGCTTTTCTAGCTCTTCTTTACTTATACTTCCGTTTGCAACCTCCTGCGCCGCTTTTAAAATATAGGGTGCACGGTACCCGACGCCCAATGCACGAAGCTCTTCTTCAGAGAGTGCGGCAACCTTATATGCATCGGGAAAGGTATAATAATTTTTACCGTCAAAGCATATTTGCTCACCTGCAAGACGGCAGAGCTTATCCACACAGCTTTTTATTTTAGGAATAGAGCTTCGCTGTGATATTATAAAGGAAATGAGTGCCTCGAAAAAATCCTGACGCAAAATCCTTATACCGCTGCCAAACTTTATTGCCTTATTCATTGTTTCATTAACATTTACGGATGCCTTTATATGGGAATAGTCACGGTCTATATCAAGGTACTTTCGCCAAAACAGCTCAAAGTCCGTATCTGTGCAACCGTCAATGGTTACTGTGTCGGCATTACTGCTGATTCTTACAACCTGAGAATTTGCAATTCCTATATAGCTTCCGTCAGGCTCCCTTTCCCACCTGAAGCACTGTCCGCATTCAAATGTATGCTCGGGAACAAAGTCCTTTATTTTTAGTATCATATCAGTTTTCCTTTTTCTTTCTTATACGTGAGTTTATCAGGAGGAGAACTTCATTTACAAAATCCTCTTTCGGGCTAAAAGCATACTTTTCAAGGGCAAGAGCAACGCATTTTTTAAGATGTACCCCGACATTTTCATATCCAAGCTCTTTATCTATAGCTTCTGCACAGGCAATTAAAAGCCCTGCAACGGGGGAGTTATTCATCTTTTCGTGCGGAAGACTTTCTCTCTTATAAATACGCATATTGTCGGCGTGCCATACAGTGTAGCCTATTGATAATTTTTTTAGTGCACAAAGATTAAGACGTAAAATCTCCGCTTCTTCTTCGCTCGTCAGAAGAAACGGGAAATCGGGTACACGCGATGCACAATTCCATAAAAATTCATTATATGAAAGTTCATTTATTTCAATTCTTCTGTATGACGAAATAGCCTTTTCAAATTCACGGCAAAGTATTTTCCCGTGAAGGGTATTTTCATAATCAAAACATAGTGTAAGAGCCTTTTTCTGTTGTTTTGAGAGTGTCACGGCAAGCTTTGCCGTTTTCTGCAGAGTTTCCACGGAAAGAGAGTTTGTTTTTGAGAGAACATCACTGCCCAGTGAAACCTGCCTCTCGGAAAGAGGGGTGAGAAGGGTGCTTGCACCTGACGTATGAACCTGAGCAAAAGCACCGAGGCTTTTTACTGCTAAATTAAGCTCACTTTCACGTGGCACTTCAAATGAGTCCCACATAACCGCATCAGAATTTTTTATCGCCGATAAAAGCTTTTTCTCCGAAAGAGCATAGCCCAGCGGTGAAAAGTCAAACTGAATATACGTAAAATCAGCACGCTTTCTGAAACGCTTTAAAGCGGTTTTTAATATAACCTCACACTGCTCAAAGGTCTCCTTTTGGAGAATATCGGAATATACGAAAAGTATATTTTTACTCACAGACAATCTCTCCGTCTTTTTGTAAAATTTTTATTGTGTCCTTATATGAGCCGCTTATAATCATATTTGAAAGCTTATCTTCAATTCTGCGACTGATAAGGCGGCGGAGCGGTCTTGCGCCAAGATGCTCCTTTATTGCTTCGTCTACCAATATATCCTTTACATCGTCATCGACACAAAGGGTTATTCCCTTGCCGTCAAGCATATCGGAAAGTTCACCGAGCATTATGTCAAGAATTTTTGACATTTCATCCCTTGATAGCTCGTCAAACACCACGATTTCATCAACTCTGTTTAAAAATTCAGGACGGAAAATAGCTTTAAGGGCACGGTGCACCTTATCCTTGTTCTGCTTTGAAATGCTTTCGGCAAAGCCGATGCCGCTGCCCTTCCAGTCACTTCCTGCGTTGCTTGTCATAACGATAACTGTATTTTCAAAGCTTACTACCTTGCCGTGGCTGTCTGTAACTTTGCCGTCATCCAATATCTGAAGCATAATGTTAAGTACATCGGGGTGTGCTTTTTCAATTTCGTCAAAGAGAACAACGCAGTATGGCTTGCGTCTGACTTTTTCAGTAAGCTGACCTGCATCGTCATACCCTACATATCCGGGGGGAGAGCCGATAAGCTTTGAAACAGAGTGCTTCTCCATAAACTCCGTCATATCAACCCTTATAAGTGCATCTTCACTGTCAAAAAGCTCTGCGGCAAGCTGCTTTACAAGCTCCGTTTTCCCCACGCCCGTAGGTCCTACGAAGATAAAGCTTGCAGGACGAAGCTTTTTGGAAAGTGCCGCACGGTTACGGCGTATTGCGCGGCTTACGGCACTTACGGCATCACTTTGACCGATAATACGTGTGTGAAGCCTTTCTTCAAGCTTTAAAAGCCTCGCCGTTTCCGCCTCCGTTATCTTTTTAACGGGAATTTTAGTCCATTCCTCAACAACGTATGCAATATCCTCTGTTGTAAGGTAAACATCATCAAGCTGACTGCCCAGATTTTCTATCTGTGAATTCAAGCTGCATTCCTGCGTTTTAAGCTGTGCAAGCTTTTCATAATCCGTTTCAGATTGCTCGCCCTCAGCAGCGGAAAGCTCCTCCATCTGTGTGTGAAGTGCATCAAGCTCCCTTTGCGTTTTGGCAAGCTGTGCTAAAATTGCATTTTTAAGATTTGCACGGCTTCCCGCCTCGTCAATAAGGTCAATTGCCTTATCAGGAAGGAAGCGGTCTGTTATATACCTGCGTGAGAGCATAACTGCGGCGGTAATAACATCGTCAGAAATTTTAACCTTATGGTAATTTTCATAATACCCTTTAATACCACGCAGGACCTCAATTGTTTCTGCGGGCGAAGGCTCCTCGACGATTACCGTCTGAAATCTTCTTTCAAGGGCGCTGTCCTTTTCAATGAATTTTCTGTATTCGGTAAGTGTTGTTGCACCAATCACCTGAATTTCACCACGGGCAAGGGCGGGCTTTAATATGTTTGCGGCACTCATTGCGCCCTCTGCATCGCCTGCGCCTACTATATTGTGCAGCTCGTCAATAACTAAGATTATATTTCCAAGCTTTTTCGTTTCCTCAATAATTCCTTTAAGTCTTGCCTCAAACTGTCCACGGTACTGTGTTCCTGCCACGATTGCAGTAAAATCAAGAAGATAAACTTCTTTGTCAAGAAGTTTTTCGGGAACATTACCACTGACAATTCTTTCTGCAAATCCCTCTGCAATGGCCGTTTTACCGACACCGGGTTCGCCTAAAAGGGCTGGATTGTTTTTTGTGCGGCGGTTAAGTATCTGAACAAGACGCTCAATCTCCCTCTCGCGTCCTACAACCATATCCACCTCTCCATTACGGGCTTTTTGCGTGAGGTTGGTGCCGTATGTGTCAAGAAGCTTTTTCTTCTTTTCCTTATGTTTTTTATCTTTTTGTTTAACGCCGTCTGTGTTTTTCGGCTCAGGGTTTTCACCTTTTTGCGGAAAACTGCCGAAAATGTTGGCGAGGAAATTTCCAAACGGATTATCACCATCATCGCCGTCTGCGTCACCACTGCCTAAAAAATCCATCATCTGTGATTCAAGGTTTTCCATATCGCCCATATCAAGACCGCCTGCCATCTGCTGCATTGTGTTGATGCCAAGCTCTCTCGCACAGGGCATACACAACCCCTCGTTAATGCTTTTTCCGTTTTCAAGCCTCGTTACAAATATTACAGCAACATTTTTGTTGCATCTTGTGCATAACATAGATTTCATCCTTTCAAGCTGATAATGCCCTTTAAAGTATAACACAAATAACAGTTTAATTCAATTAAAATGTAGAAAATTACAAAAATACTAAATGTAGTATAATTTTGACAAAAAAATAGTCTATTTTACACATTTTTTTGTATTTTTGTGTTGCACTTTGAAAAGAAGTGTGTTATTATATATTCAAGTATAGGAAGGAGGACGATAGAAATGAAAAACAGATTTCTGTCGGTTATTATCGCATTATCTATGATTGTTACCTGCGTAGCAACTACTGCACTCGCAGCAAATGCTTTTCCGGATGTTCTTTCACCCGACCACGACTGGGCAGCCGAGCAGATTGAAGAAATGACAAACCTTGGAATTATCAAGGGTTATACAGATGGTACATTTAAGCCTGATAAATCTGTCAGCAAGATAGAGGCTCTGCTTCTCTTCTCCCGCGTTAGCGGATATTCAAATGCAGAGTATGCAAAGATTACTGATTTTGCTTATGAAAAATATCAGTATATGCTTGAAGAGCTTGACCTTGGCGTATATGATTCCTTCAAGAAGGAACTTGCATTTCTTCTTTATAAGGGAATTATGGACGAGGACAAAATAGGCGAGTATCTTGAAGACGAGCAGTATGCAGATGCTTTCCCCCGCAGTGATGCTGCAATTCTTCTTGCTAACCTTATGGGCGAGGAAATCCCCAAAGCAAACAAGGCAAAGCTTGACTTTGATGACGTGGATGAAATTCCCGACGATGCGGTAGATTATATAGCATACGTTGTTGAAAACGGTTTTATGAACGGTGTGGAAAAGGACGACGGCTCAATCGTATTTGACGCAGGGGCTCCTTTAAGCCGTGCACAGGTTTGTGTTCTCCTTTACAGAATTATGAATAAGCTTGATATGAGTGTTATAGCAGGTGTTGCTTTGAAAGTTGATACCGATGGCGGTGTAATCGATTTTGAAAGCAGCACAGGAAGCGATGAAAGCTATATCATATCTGACGATGTAAAGATTATTATTGACGGTGCAAAGGCAAGTCTTGGCGACATTCTCCAAGAGAGCAATATCGTTGTTGTAAGACACGGTAAGAGCATCTATTCAATTGAAGCAGTAAATCCTGCTTCAAACAAGACAGTTAAAGGTATTGTTGAAGCTATCGTTTCAAAAAATAGCTTTGTTAAGCTCAGTGTAAAGGTTGAAAGCACAGAGGAAGTTGTTACCTACTATGCAAACGAGGAGTTTGATGTGACAACAGACGGTGTTAGTGATGAATTTGATTCTGTTAAGCGTGGAGATTACGTTGTTGTTAAGCTTTTGGGAACAGATATTGTATCTGTAGACCGTCAGACTGCTGAGGCGACAGTTCAGGGCGTTGTTGAAAAGATAAGCCTTTCAACGCCTATAACTCTCAGTGTTCTTACAGTAGACGAGGTAAGTAAGAAGGAAACACTTGCAGAATATACAGTTTCTGAAAATGCAACAGTTCGCCGTGATGGTGAAAAGGCATCTCTTCGTGATATTTTTGTAGGTGACAAGGTTGTTCTTACAATAACACGTGGCGATATTTCAAAGATTATTGCAACAAGCTCTAAAGGCAATGTTACAGGTAGTGTTACTGCACTTAAGATAGCTGCGCAGTCTTCAGTTACAATTTCAAGTGGAGGACTTGAAAAAGAATACCCCATTGCAATGGATGCAACATTTGTTGTAGGCGGTGCAGAGGCAAGTGTTTATGACTTAAGACTTGGAAACGTAGTTACACTTACACTTTCAGGCTCTACAGCAACAAAGGTTGAGCAGAATTCTGCATCAAGCGTAACTACAAAATCAGGTACGGTTGATAGCGTAAGCACTTCATACGGATATATCAATATGATAGCTGCAGGAACAACGGGCAGCATTAATGAACAGATTTTTGTAAGTAAGCTCGGTACAACAATCAATGCCAAGATTATTAACGGCGAAACAGGTAAGGAGATTGCTCTTAAAAACATTAAGAAAGGCGACTATATCATAGCAACAGGTGCTTATAATAACGGTGCATTCGTTGCAAAGACAATCGTTGTTACACCTATGGCTGAATAAAATAAGTATCGCAATAAAACAAACCCCAAAGGCGTATTGGCCCTTGGGGTTTGTTTTGCGATAGAAACGGAGAATGGTAATGGAAAAATAAAACCGAAACGAGATAAAACTTCTTTTTATGATGAAAAGCTATGGCAAAATAAAACTTTTGCCATAGCTTTTTTGTATTTAAGCTTTGTTTAGTATGATATTGCTTGAATGAAAGTTACATCTGAAAGCATAAATCCTTTCTTTGCAACACACGTTTCAGAGAAGGGAACCCCCTGATATTTACCCACTTCGCTATATGCACCCGATGAAGTGGGTGCAGGGTCATTAAAAAGTATTATATCGCCATCGCATGCAACTGCTACCATAGAATGGGGGTAGCCTGCGTAACGGACAATAATTCCTGCGCCGTGAAGTGCGAGAGCCTCTTTAAGTGCGGCTCTTGTAACAGTGTCATCTTTAAGGGGGTTATTGATATACGTACCGCCTGAAACGCTGTCCCTGCCACCATAATACGGACTGCTTTCTGAAAGTGCACTTGTAAACTTAACATTAAATGCACTTACTATCTCGCTGTGATAGCAGTACGCACCGCTTGAGCTTTTTGTAAGATTAACCTCTGCAATATCAGCGGGGGTAATACGAAGATGCGTAACATTTGAAATCAGCATCGCATATGAGCAAGCCCAACAATAACCGCTGCCGAAAGAGGGAAGTGCAAATTCCGACTGATTTTGGAAATAATATGCCTTTTGCCCTATAGCTTCACGTGTGGCTGCGGAAATCATCTCAGGCGCATAGCCAAAATATACAGTTTGTGTTTCTTTGTCAAAGCTTAATGCATATCCAAATACCGATGCAATGTCACGTGCGGCGACGGCAAGATTTTTTCCAATATATATGCACGGTGCGCTGAGAAAATGATATGTGTATTCCTTATCTGATTTTCCCGTAAGGTCTGCAACCGTAGCATATTCATCCCCTGGAACAAGGCAGATTGATTTGCGTGAGCTGCTTACAATAACACTTTCGTGGTCAGGATATGTTTTGTAGCTAAGTCCTAATGAGGAAGTAAGCGTGCGCAAATCAACATATGTTACACCGTCACGGATTACGGGATTAAAAGGGAAAGAAACCGTTTTTCCGTTTATAAGAAAATTGACAGGAATATCCTCATATGCAAATACGGGAAACATAGCGGTTAAAAGCGATATTATAATGAAAAGTGCGCATAATTTTTTCATTTTAAATCCGCAACCTTTCTTATTATTATAAAAATATTAATTCTTATGCGAAGTGATGGCTTTGCCATCACTTTATTTATACCATAAATATGTAATCATGTCAATCTTAAAAACAATGTTTGACAATTATGTCCAGGCTATGGTAAACTGTTTAGACATAAGGGAGCTGATTACAAATGACAAAATTTCTAAAAAGTATACTTTGTTTCACATTATCTTTGATGCTTCTTGCAACATCAGGGGTGTCTGCATACGGATATGCGGAAGAAAACCGCTGTTTGAGCATTGCAATAAACAGTCCAAGTGCTCTGTATAACGGAGAAAAGGTGCAGATAAATGCCCCCATACTTGCTTTTGGAAAAACATACGTCGATTTGTATGAAACTGCAGCATATCTTGACACCGCAGTTGAGTGGATTGATGCCGAGGTTCCGTATGTGAAGGTTATATCAGGTGAAAATTCCACTGATTTTACAATTATCAATTATTATGATGATTTGGAAAACTCAAATAAATTCTTTGTAATAAATGAGAGGATTTTTGTTTCGGCACGTGACCTTGCCGAGGCGGCAGGAACAACGCTTTCCTTTAAAAATTGGGTAATTACTTTTGGAGCAGAGGCTCAAAGTACAGATAGAGCAATTTTCGGTGAAATAAATCCTTTAATAAATGTTAACAGCTACCTCTACGATACATATTTTTATACTCCTCAGCACTGCGTATATCCCTATCAGGCATATTCACACGAGTTTGTGGTTAACGACGCAAATAAGCTTGCAAAAATGTATCCTGAGCTTATAAGAATAGGCTCAATCGGAAAATCTGTCGAGGGCAGAGACCTTGTGCTGATTGAATTTGGTAAAGGGGATAAGAAGATATTTGTTTGCGGTGCACATCACGCACGTGAATATATAAGCACTACATACCTTATGTATGCGATAGACCGTTTTGCATATATGTATGAAACGGGAATGAATGAAACAGAATATGACATAAAAGCTATACTTGATAATGTTACCTTCTGTATAGTTCCTATGGTTAACCCTGACGGTGTAAACCTTGTCCAGAACGGTATCGGGGCGGTGCAAAACCCCGAGGCGGTATCCGCTATGAAAATAACAGAGGGAAGAGAAAACGGTTACCGTGCGTGGAAAGCGAATATAAACGGCGTTGACCCCAACTGGAACTATGACAAGGACTGGTTTAAGAGCAGAGAAAAAGCCTCTTCTCCTGCATCAACGGGATATAACGGAGAGATGCCCGGCACTGAGCCTGAAACACAGGCAGTTTCCGCATACGTTGATGCGAATATGTTCGAGGCATATTTGTCAATGCATACGCAGGGCAAGCTTCTTTACTGGGCGGAGGATGTAACAAATCCCACAAATTTAGGCACGCTTGTACAGCGTTCCACGGGATTTTCGCTTATCCGTGAGGACACTCCCAAAAAATTAAGCGGTGTGGGCGGCTCGTTCTTTGACTATGTTTTCCGTAAATACGGTAAAGCGACTATGACGGTTGAGCTTTGTAATTATATAGGTCCCAAACCGTATCCCGATGCGGATTTTGACAGAGTGTGGGAGAGTGCAAAAAATGTGCTTTTAATATTTGGTAATACAATTATGAATAGGTGAAAAATATGAGGTTGCAGAAATTTATTGCACAGTGCGGAGTGGCATCACGCAGAAGTGCTGAAAAAATAATAGAGAGCGGAAGGGTAACTGTTAACGGCGAGGTTGTCGATTATATGGGATGCACAATTGACCCTGACGTAGATGAGGTTTGTGTAGACGGCAATGTCTTGCGTGTCGAGAATAAAAAGTATTACATTATGCTTAACAAACCGAAAAATTATGTGACAACCGTTTCTGATGATTTGGGAAGACCTACCGTTATGCAACTGGTTTCAGACATTAATGCCCGCATTTATCCTGTCGGCAGGCTTGATTTTGATACTACGGGACTTCTCATAATGACAAATGACGGTAATTTTGCAAATGTTCTTACCCATCCAAAGCATACGGTAAATAAGACGTATATTGCAAGAATTGATAAAATGCTTTCAGAGGAACAACTTCAAAGACTGCAGTGCGGAATAGAGCTTGACGGTGTAATGACTGCACCTGCAAGGGCAGAGAATATTAAAAGACCCAAACACGGTTTTGAAGTTAAAATCACTATTCACGAGGGCAGAAACCGTCAGGTAAGAAGAATGCTGGAGGCGGTTGGTGTAAATGTTATGAGCCTTAAAAGAATCTCGGTCGGCTCACTCACGCTCGGAAACCTTCCCGAAGGAAAGTGGAGGGCGCTATCCGATGCAGAAATCAATAAACTGAGGGGTAAAGGAAAATGATACGTGTAAATATAATAGAAGATGAAAGAATAGTCCGCTCTGTCACCAGTGCAGTGGGGGAGTGTCCGCTCATAGCTTGGGCACAGGAAAACGAAAAAAGTCCAGGGCACTGTGTATTTTTTCTTACGGGCGAGATAAGGGATATTATTGACAAGGATGATGTTTTTGAGCTTTTGGTAAGGTCAACTCTTAACTGCCTCGACCTTCGCAGTGTAAATACAGCGTTTTGCAGTAACAAAGACCTTTTTGAGGGGCTTAAAAGGCTTGGCTTTAAAGAAAGCGCACGTGGAGTAGAAGTAGATATTAAAAGCTTTTTTAAGCCATGCTGCAGCCATTGAGGTGAGATATGGAGCCAAAAGATTATATTGTAGACAGAATAGACGGTGAGTATGCGTATCTTAAAAATCTTGAAAACGGAGAGGAGCTTTTCATAGCCCTCGCACTTCTTCCGATAGGGACAGATACGGGAAGCAGGTTGCATTATGAAATGATGGAATATACATTGATTTGAGAGCGGTAATTACCGCTCTTTTTTTAGGTAAAAAATAAAAGAAAATTTGTCGC
>JAEIGA010013117.1_pt1 | contig 12609 bp, 11 predicted proteins | sample 9270691 | NCBI WGS metagenome assembly JAEIGA01 (sample SAMN17057246, study PRJNA624740) | gut metagenome | biome: biome; isolation source: fecal sample | host: Bos grunniens | place: China: Xizang | collected 2019 | reverse complement strand
TGCGAATGTGAAGACCGATATTACTGTGGAATACCTCCACAGAGCAAAGAATATCGGCAAATACGGCTACGGCATCTATGCAAAGAACGGTATGTTCTACGTCGACGACGAAGGGGTGATCGTACCCGTCAAGAATCCCGACAAGACGGATCTCTCCGACCTCGTTGACTACGAGCGCGAGCGTGGTATCATAACGGACAACACGAGAGCGCTTCTTGCAGGTAAGCCTGCAGCGAACATTCTCCTCACGGGAGATGCTGGCACGGGCAAATCCTCGACTGTGAAAGCGGTCGGAAGCGCGCTCTTCTCCGAGGGGCTCCGTATTATCGAGGTGAGAAAGGATCAGCTTCGCGCAATCGCAAGAATCCTCGACGAGCTATCGAAGAATCCGCTCAAGTTTGTACTCTTCATCGACGATTTGTCGTTCCTTAAGGATGACGACAACTTCAATGCGCTCAAAGCCGTACTCGAGGGCTCGGTTTCCGCGAAATCGAAGAACGTCGTGATCTACGCAACAAGCAACCGTCGTCACATTATCAAGGAGAAGTTCTCCGACAGAGAGGGCGACGATATCCACCGCAACGATACGATGCAGGAGATCGTGTCCCTTTCCGAGAGATTCGGCATCCACATCACGTTTAATAAGCCCGACAAGAAGACGTATCTGCATATCGTAAGAAGCCTTGCAGAACGTGACGGAGTTGAGATTCCCATGTCCGAGCTTGAGGCAGGAGCTGAGAGAATCGCTCTTGAGAGAGGCGGAAGAAGCGCGCGACTTGCCCGTCAGTACGTCGATGGCCTTCTCTCGAAATAAAATACAATATAAATTACCGATCACGTCCGTGGTCGGTTTTTTTGTGTCGCAAAGCCTGTACGCGCAAAAAAATTCATAATTTATTGTACACTTTAGTGAAGTTTTGTGATATAATTTATATGGAAGCGTATGCGATTTTTAGGAAAGACACAAAAATAAACGCGAAAGAGATACTGTGATGCTGAAAAAAGGTAAGCACTGGACTAAAAGTAAAAACATAAACAGCAAAAGATATAAGCGCGATCTCGCAGAATATTTGAACGGCCGAAGCCTCAAGTGCGTCACAGAGCGCATTGAGGGAATCGAAGAGGTAATCGGCAAAAGCGGTGCCATCATCAAAAAGGATGACGAGCTCATTGTCTACGCGAGCCAGGATGTAATCCTCCGCACGAAGATCCTCGACCTCTATGCGTGGGAGCTTCTCTCGCTCGAGGGCGTCGTTATCACCGCGATCGACATCGAACACGGCGGAGTAGAGAGAAGTATCGTTGCATATTACAGCTATTGGCGTCAGCTTGAGGATTAAAGCCCGATTATGGATATATTAATAGAGAACAACTACGAGGGAATGCTCATCCGAGAGGTTCTTAGAAACGAGCTCGGATTCTCCGTGAACCTCATGAAAAAACTGAAGTTTTCTGAGGACGGAATTCTTGTGAACGGCAAGTGGGTGACGGTTCGCTACGTGCTGCAGCGTGGAGACGTACTCTCGCTTGCAACGGAGGATAAGGCCGAGGACGTCAGCCCATACATTATCCCCGTGGATCTGCCGCTTGAGGTGGTCTTTGAGGATGAGTTTATAACGGCGATCAACAAGCCGTACAATATGCCGTCGCATCCGTCCCTCGGGCACAAGCTCGACACGGTTGCAAACGCACTCGCGCACAGATACAAAGACAAGGTCTACGTGTTCCGTCCGATCAACAGACTTGACCGTGACACAAGCGGATGTATGCTCACCGCGAACACGAAGGACGCGGCGTACAAGATGTACCGCTCAATGGTTGAAGGCAGGATCAAAAAGACCTACATCGCGGTAACTGACGGAGTTCCCGAAAAGCCGGAGGGAACTCTCCGCTCATATATGCACAGAAAAGAGGGAAGCATAATACTCAGAGAGGAAACGACTGAGGACGCGCCCGACGCAAAAATTGCGGTGACATTATATAAAGTACTCGCAGAAAACGGCAAAAACGCGGTAGTTCTTGCCTCTCCCATCACGGGAAGAACGCACCAGATCAGACTGCACCTTATGGGGATCGGATGCCCGATTGTCGGGGATTCGCTCTACTATGCGGAGTCGGAATATATTGATCGCCACGCACTTCACTCGTGGAGAACGACCTTCCCGCATCCCGTAAGCGGCGAGGAGACCGTGGTAATTTCTCCGATACCCGAGGATATTGCCTATCTTATGTCCGCACTTGGACTTGAGACACCTCCCGAAGAGGAGCTTTTAAACATTAATCTAACGGAATAACCGTATTAATATCCGAGGAATTCAGATGATACGTTTTTACAGAAAAATAAACAAATACCTCACTCTTTTTTCTATCATCGTGATAGTTTTGGGTGTGATTGCAGCAGGAGTAAATTTCGCCTCTGCAGAGAGCCCCGCGTTTGCTGACTTTGTGAATGCATATATCTCTCAGCCGGTCCGCTCCGTACTTGCGTGGATTACAGCACTCATTCCGTTTTCACTTGCGGAGTTTTTGCTTATCACATCTCCCGTGACGGTTATTGCAGTGTCCGCTGTTGTTTGCAGACACGCCGCACGCGGAAGGGCACATTTCGTGCGCTGCATTTCGGGACTTCTCTCCGTTATTATCCTTATATACTCAGTATTTGTTTTTACTCACGGAGTCGGATACTGTACCACTCCCATGGAGGATAAGCTTGAGATTGACAGACGGGACGTGTCCGCCGAGGAGCTGTATAGCACGGTGATGATCGTTATCGATAAGCTCAACGTCCTGTCGGAAGAAACTATATATGCTGAAGACGTAGGATCTCTTCGTCCGTATTCACACGATCACGCAGTAAAGCTCTGCGTTGAATCGTATGCGAGCCTCGCGGATAAGTATGACTTTATTCCGAAGCTCGGCGCTCCTGTTAAGCAGATAATGCTCTCGGAATATATGACGTACACGCATATTTCGGGAATCTACACGTTCTTTACGGGAGAGGCAAACCTCAATACGAACTACCCGTATTTCGTTAACGTGTTCACAACAGCTCACGAGATGGCACATCAGAGAGGAATTGCTCGCGAGGACGAGGCTAACTTCATGGCGTATCTCGTGTGCATAAACTCCGATGACCCGTTTATGCAGTACGCGGGATACCTCAATATGTATGAATATCTCGCATCCCCGCTTTACGATGCCTCGCCGAAGCTCTATTCGCAGGCTGTGCGCGAGCTTGATCTTATGGTAAAGTACGACCTTCGCTGCTACAGTGAATTTTTTGACAAGTACAGAGATAACACAGCGGCAGATGTAAGTAATGCCGTGAATGACACCTATCTTAAGGTTGTCGGAACGGAAGGTACAAAGAGCTACGGAATGGTCGTTGACCTCGCGGTGGCATATTACAGACCGCTTTTTGAGACTGAATGATATTTTTGTAAATCTCCCCCGCGAATTATTTATATTACAGAGGAGTATTAGATGAAACGGTGTATTTCACTCGTTATCGCAGTTTTTCTTCTTGCAGCCGTTTTTTCAGCCCCTGCAGTTGATGCGGCAGTTGAAAATGTTCCGTCGATATTCATAGGAGACGGTGAATGGTACAAGGACGCGATAAATCCGCTCATTACCCGAGGAGAGCACGATTACGTACCGATTGACGTTTTCGGTATGTTCGACTACGTGAGCGTGACAGTACCGAAGACAGACAATATTCTCATTCACAATACTGTGAGCGGGGAGTATATATCTGTTCTTTTCGGTAACAGAAGTGCTGCTGTGAACGGAACAATTGTGAGCAGTATGGGAACGTTTATGGAAAACGGAACCTATTACGTGGACGCTGCGGTAGTGACGGAGGCTGTCGGACTGAAGTTTGAGTCCCAGCTCCTTGAAGGCGGGAAAAAGGTTGTTCGCATCTCGGATGATGATGCAGAGTATTCGCTTTTCGATTTGATAGCAATGTTTCTCTCAGTCAGCGCTCCCGATTACGAAGAAACGATGCCTGAAAACGAAGACGAGCCAACCTTTGATGATACCGTATCACAGAAGAAAATATATATTCTCTGCAGCCAGTCGAACACCGGCGTCAACAAGCCTTTGTTCTCTGCGAATGAGATATTGCAGCGGTACGGACTTTCATATACGATGTTTATATACGATCCCACGCGAGTTGAAGACGTAATCAGAGCATCAACTCAAGGGGAGTACGGCGTGTATATATCATACTACGGAGACAAGACTGTTACAGAGGCGGTTGATCAGGTAAACGAACAGACGAAAAAGATCACGCACAAAGAGACGCACATTACACTTGATGTGTATGGGGATGATGCTCCGCTCGGATACTACGTTGTAGAAGCGGACTTTACAGTAAACGGAGTTCTTTCAGCTAAATACGTTTACGGACAGATCACCGAACACTTTGAAACGCACGATTCATGTACGCTGTATCTTGAGGACTGCTGGAACAGCGAACAGATGATAATTCTCCTCGCGGGACTTGATGAAAATAAGATAATCACACAAAATCTTGCCGGAAGCAAATAACGGAGGGCATATGGAAATTAAGAAGAACATACTTATCGTAGAGGACGAAAAGAACATCGCAAAGGTCCTCCAGTACAATATCAAAAAAGAGGGCTATGACTGCGACGTTGCTTACGACGGAGAAGAAGGACTTGAAAAGGCGCTGTCCGGCAAGTTCGATCTCATACTCCTTGATATAATGCTTCCCAAAATGAACGGATTTGAGGTTTGTGAAAACATCCGCTACAAGAGCCAAGTGCCGATCATCTTCGTTACTGCAAGAGAAGAAGAGAAGGACAAAATCTTCGGCCTCGAAACCGGTGCCGATGACTACGTTACAAAGCCGTTCTCGTTTAAGGAGCTCCTTGCGAGAATCCGCGTTAATATCCGCCGCTCCTCAGGTGAGGTCGTGGCTGAAAACCGAAGCGTCGGACGCACGATAAACGTGGGGGAACTCATAATCGACACAGAGCACTATTCCGTAACAATCGGCGGCGAGCCTGTGGAGCTCTCCAAAAAGGACTATGATTTCATCCTCTTCCTTGCTGAAAATCTCGGAAAGGCATACTCGAGAGAGGATCTGCTTGAGAAGATCTGGGGCTATGACGACTACTACGGAGACATTCGCACAGTTGACGTTACTGTAAGCCGAATCAGAAAAAAGATTGAAAAGGACCCTGCAAGACCCGAATATATTATGACAAAGCGAGGCGTCGGATACTATCTCTGCAAGAGATAATTTGATCCCGCCACGGAGTGGATATGAATAAAAGTTTGTATTTTAAGATTGTACTAATACTTTTAATATTCATTATTGCGGTTATGTGCGCGATTGCGGCGATCCTTATTGACGGAGTTACATCGTTCTACGTAAGCGACTTCAACAGCCAAATGGAGGAGTGCTTTGACGAGGGCGGACTTCTTATGAAAGAGCTGTCGAGTGAGAGTGCTCAAAGCGGCGGCGTTAATGAAATTAAAAGTATCCTCAGTGCGTACGGAAGTATTCTTGGAATTGACCAGTACAGAAACTACTACGTGCTTGATATGAACGGTGAAATGCTTGCGGGATCCGATACAGAGCTTGGCGAGAATCTCACCTTGACACCCAATATTTTATCCAAAATCAGCGGCTCCGACGGAAATGAAGTGACCGGAAATACGGACTATTCAGACTGGGCGATTCGCGTCACTGCCGGGGAAGATGACGTTATCATTTACATCAAGGACTCCCTTGAGGAAATGAGACAGCTTAACAGAATCCTGTTTACGATTATCTTCCAGTCGATGCTCGTTGGTGTAGTTATTGCGGTTGTGCTTTCGTTCTTCCTTGCGAGATCGATCTCCTCACCGCTTCAGAGACTTACCTACGGTACACAGCTTATCGCGTCGGGTGAGTTCTCGCATGAAATTGAAGTAAGCTCGGCCGATGAAATCGGAGTGCTCGCCGAGAACTTTAACTACATGAAGGAGCGACTCCGTATGACTCTTGAAGAGGTTGACGGAGAGCGTGAAAAGCTCGATACAGTGCTCTCGTGTATGAAGGATGCGGTTCTTGCGTTCACATCTGACGGTGGAGTCCTGCACTCAAACAGCGCGGCTCGGGATTTGTTCGCAGAAGAGCTTGATGAGGGCAAAATGACGCTCGAAAAGAGCTTTGAGGCGCTTGATATACCGCTTGTAATCGAAGGAAACAGAATCAGACTTACCTCTCCCGATATTGAGGCGGAGAGTACGAAGGACGGATTCATTTTCCGCGACAGAATCTGCGGATCCAGAGTTTACGACGTAAGCTTTGCGGTCATCAGATACGTTGACGGAAAGCAGCCGGAGGCAGGTTGCGTTCTCATCATCCACGATGTTACGGGCAGATATGAGCTCGATGAGAGCAGACGAGAGTTCGTTGCAAACGTGTCGCACGAGCTCCGTACCCCGCTTACCGCTATCAAGGGCGCTGCGGAGACCGTTCGAATGGATCCTGAGATGGATACGGAGATGAAGGAATACTTCCTCGATATGGTTCTCTCCGAGAGTGACAGAATGACGAGAATCGTATCAGACCTTCTCGTTCTCTCCCGCCTTGACAATAAGAAGACAAAGTGGAGCATCGAGTCGTTCGACCTCACACAGTCTGTACGCCGACTTATCGAGGTTATGCGCCCGAATCTTGAGGAACACAGTCACGCCATTTCTTTTGGTGTAGAAAACACCATTCCCGAGATTACGGCTGACCGCGGCAGAATAGAGCAGGTTATTATAAACATAATTTCAAATGCAATTAAGTACACGTCTGACGGTGGTCAGATCGACGTAAAGCTTGCAGCAAACGAGTCCGGCAAGAGAGTGCGCGTTATTGTTACGGATAACGGCATCGGAATTCCCGAAGAGGACGTCGCTCACTTGTTTGAGAGATTCTACAGAGTTGAAAAATCACGAAACCAGGACGCGGGCGGCACCGGTCTTGGACTTGCAATCGCAAAGGAGCTTGTTGAGGCTCACGGAGGAAGCATAAGCGTGAAGAGTACCCTCGGTGTAGGCACCGTGGTAACAGTTGAGCTTCCTGTGGAGTGTAAGCTGAAGAGCGAATAATTTTGCACTCGAGGGTAAAGTAGGAGCAGATTATGAAAAAGCGCGGAATAAAAAGAATACTTCAAATATTTATTCAAATTACTGCGGTAGTTCTTTTTGTCGCGCTTATTGTTCTCACGTTTGCGCTTATTGTAGCCTTCAGTAAGAGTAGCCTTGCAATGGATAACGTTCCGTTTAATCTTGATATGCTTACGTCGAGCAAACAAACCGAGCTTTCAGAGATTGACGGATATATGCTTCCCGAGTTTGTAGGTCTATCCCTTGATGGCGAGAAGTACGGAATCTCAGCTTCCGAGAATATTGTTTCCGAGTTATATTCTATGATGTCTCCCGCTATATCTGAGATCATTTCCGAAAAGAATTTCAGAAGAGTAAGCGCCGATCTCTGGGCGACCTATGCAAACAGCGAGGAGATTATTTACGTCCGATACCACAATGAGATGCCCGACAACATTATTGGGCTCTTTGCCGATGCGGCAGTGTATGACAAAAACAGTGACAGCCTGAAGGACAGAAACCACGTTCTTACATATGTCTATGAGATGATCATCATTCCCACGGATTCGAGCGGAACAACAAAAATTGCCACTCGAAATGCGAATGGGGACGTTGCAGTTTACGAAAGCCGTGAGGTTGGTGTTGACTACGCGAGCATATACGAAGCTGCGGTGTCGTATAAATCAAGCCTTTCAAGATTTGTTTTCTCGGGCGAGACATATACCTCTTCCCTTGATACGGAGCCTGTATTTTTGGATTCCATTTCAACTAAGGATATTATGCTATCCTCCGATACCGGCTTCTTTGTGTTCCACAACAACGAATATAAATCGGCGCTAATGAAAATGTTCTCTGTAAACCCCGATAAGCTTCTCAGCGAACACGAGGATGCAAACGGAAACATCAGCTGCACGGACATTCACGGCGTTCTTTACCTGCGCACCCGCGGATTTGAATACCAGGGCGCTGTGGACGGCGGAGTTGATATAAGCGAATACGTGGGATATACAAAGCAATTCGGACTTGAGGAATATATTCGCGCCTCAGTTGAGATTATCTCTGAACTCAGAGCGACGAATAAATTCTTCGTCGGAAACGATGCAGATCCGATTCTGTATTCGGTTGAGGCAAAGGATGGACGGGTAAGGCTCACTTTTGAGTATGCCCTTGACAATATCAGAATAATGACGTCCGCTCCCGCATTTGTTGCAGAGTTTGAGAATGGCAAGCTTAAATATGCGAATATATACTCAATTGCGGCAAAGACCCTCATCACGAGGTCAAATTCTTACAGCGAATCGTGGTTTATTAAAACGCTTGACGATGGAACAGTCCCGAAAAACGTAAGCCTCGCATACGAAAGCGATTTCAGATCGAATTCCGTTTCTGCAAAATGGGCGGCGCTTGTGCCGTCCGATGAATAAAGGTGGGGTAGGATGAGACATAATAGATTGGTTGCATGCTTGGCGTGTATTCTCCTTGGTGCGTGTATTGTTCTTGCGCTTACCCTTGGTTCAATTCGCGAGAAATCGAGCAATCTTCCCGAAAGCTCGGTTGACGATATTATTAAAATACTCGCAGAAGCGGATATCCACGTTGACAGAGAGATTATCTCTACAAAGATTGAAAGCGGACGCGTATACGTATGCGATCCCAGCGAATACAACAATACAACTGCCGAGCTTCTCGGTGGTGACAAGGTCTGGGCGTCATACGCGGTGCCCGGCGGTGAGATTATCGTGCTCACATCTGGCGCAAGATTCGAGTTTTACGAAAATTTCGAGTTCAGATACAGCCTCGATGAAGAAAAGAAAAATCTGCTTGACGATTTCAACCTGGCGGATGCAAATCAGATTATGAACTCCGGCGCCGTGTCGCGTATTGGAGATATTGTGCGAGAATTCCTTGAAAAAGGGAACCGCGCCGAAGAGAGCACAAATTCTTCCGATATCACCACAGAAGTGAACGGAATCTGGGAGCTTGAAGGAAAGCATTACGCGCTTTGCTCGAGAAATGTAGGTGGAATTCCTATGTCGGGTAACACGATGCTGTGCCTTGTTGAGGGCGGAGTTGTTACTCAGGCATCGGGAACATGGTGTTTCCTTGAGATTGGTGAATCTTATTCAGCACAACTTATGGATCACCTAAATATACTGTTTAATGTAAAAAAAGAGATTGCACGCACAGAGCACACCGGACGCGTAGTCGTGAAATCGGTGGAGCCGTGCTACACTATATACCAGATTGAAGACTATTTCTGCCTGATTCCGTGCTGGCAGGTGGAGACTGATTCGCTGCCAAAAATCGTTTTTAATGCAATAAATGGTGCAGTTGTTACAAAAAACTGAATGGTGAATTGATGAATAATGTGTAATAATGCCATTAAGTATTAAATTTGTGAAAAATCTTAAAAAAGCTCTTTTATTCTTTCGAGTAAACTGTTATAATATATAGGATAAACTTGGGCTTTTAGCGTTTAGGTTTGATTAATATAAACTGTAAGACAGAAAAATACGCCTTATGAATATGAAAGGCTTGGTATAACTAATGGAAAAAATATTAATTAATGGGGGCACTCCTCTGTTCGGTCAGGTTGAGATCTCCGGATCAAAAAATGCCGCACTTCCCATTATTTTTGCGTGTGTTCTCGTGCGCGGAAAATGCGTACTTGAAAACATCCCCGCAATTTCCGATATAACATATTCTTTTGAGATACTTAAAGACATCGGCGCGAAGATCCGTATGATCGACCGCAATACCTACGAGATCGACTGTACCGACGTTGAAGCGGGCAGATCCAACTATGACCTCGTTCGTAAGATCCGCGGCTCGTACTACCTCCTTGGTGCTGAATTTGGCCGTTTTGGTAAAGCAAGAGTGGGCCTCCCGGGTGGATGCAACTTTGGCGTAAGACCGATCGACCAGCATATCAAGGGATTTGAGGCTCTCGGCGGACGCGTTAACACCGACGGCGGTTACGTTGAAATCGAGTCCGATGATGGAGCAAAGGGCGCGAACATCTATTTCGATATGACAAGCGTTGGCGCAACTCTCAATATTATGATCGCAGCGGCAGTTGCAGAGGGTACAACCATCATCGAGAACGCGGCAAGAGAACCGCACATCGTTGACTGCGCGAACTTCCTCAATACCTGCGGTGCACGTATCAGCGGCGCGGGTTCTAACATTATCAAGATCAAGGGTGTACCCGCACTCCACGGATGCACGTACTCCATTATTCCCGATATGATCGAAGCAGGCTCGTTTATGGCGGCAGCTGCAGCTACAGGCGGATCTGTAAAAGTTAATAACGTAATTCCGAAGCACCTTGAATCCATTACCGCAAAGCTTGAGGAAATGGGCGTTCAGGTTGAGGAATTTGACGATGCAGTACAAGTAGTTGCATCGAAGAAATTAAAAAAGACAAATGTAAAAACACTTCCGTATCCCGGATTCCCGACAGATATGCATCCTCAGATGTCCGCGCTCCTTTGCTTTGCAGAGGGCACGAGCTACCTCACTGAGAGCATCTTCGAGAACCGCTTCAGATACGTTGAGGAGCTTCGCAGAATGGGCGCGAAGATCAAGGTTGACGGCAGAGTTGTCGTTATCGAGGGTGGACATCCGCTCTCTCCCGCACCCGTTATCGCAACAGACCTTCGCGGCGGTGTTGCAGTAATGATCGCAGCGCTTGCAGCAGAGGGAACTACGGAGATTTCCGAAATTCGCCTCATCGAGCGCGGATACGACAATATCTGCGAGAAGCTCAGAGCACTCGGAGCTGATATTAAGAAAGTAACGTACCCCGATCCGGTTGAGATCGAAAAAGCTAACTAACAGGAGTTAAAAATGGAAGTTACAAAGGATACAATAATTGGCGATATCATCGATTTTGATGAAGACGCAGCGGAGATTTTCCTCGAGTGCGGCATGCATTGCATTGACTGCCCCGTATCGAGAATGGAATCCATCGAATGCGCATGCGACGTTCACGGCGTTGACGTTGATGAGCTCATCGCGCGCCTCAATAAGTATTTCAGCGAAAAATAACTATAACAAAGACGGACTATTGCTCCGTCTTTTTACTTAACTATGACAAAGACGAACGAAAAAAACATAATTCCAGACGGCAGACTCGGACGAGCTGCAGACTTCGTACGCGAAGGATCAGTGGTAGCCGATATCGGAACGGACCACGCGTATCTGCCGATATATTTGCTGCTTAGCGGCAAGATCAAATTTGCTATTGCATCCGATATAAACCGCGGCCCGCTTGATTCCGCAAAGCGTAACGCCGCAAAATACGGACTTACGGGTAAAATGCGCTTCACTCTTGCGAACGGACTCGACGGGCTTCCGCTCGAGGAGGATGGCGTGAGCGATATCGTTATTTGCGGAATGGGTGGCGAGCTCATCGCGGATATTATCTCCGCATCCGAGTACACGAAGAAGGAGGGCGTGCGCCTCATCCTTCAGCCGATGTCGTACCCCGAGCGACTCCGCGAATACCTCGCAAAGAACGGATACCGCATTGTCGACGAGGGACTGTGCGAGGCGGCGGGCAAGCTCTACACGTGCATCCTCGCAGAGTACGATGGGGAAGTGCGCGAGTTTTCAGCGGTGGAGTATCTGCTCGGCGAGTGCAATATTAAGAACGCGGAGCCCCTTTTCGCGCGCTATGCCGAGGGAGCTATAGCCAAGCTTCGCGATAAGATTCGCGGAATGGAGACGGGCGGACTTGACACCACATCACTTAGGGAGTGCCTGTCTGAAATTAGTAAACTAATCGGAGGTCAAAATGACTGCACGTGAGCTTTATTCAAAACTTAACACTATGTACCCGAAGGAGCTCGCGCTCTCGTGGGATAACGACGGACTGATGGTGTGCGCAGATCAAAATAGGGAAGTGCGCCGTGTTCTTGTTGCGCTTGATGCCACGCTTGCGGCGATAAACTACGCAAAGGAAAACGGATTTGACACTCTCGTTACGCATCACCCGATGCTGTTTCGCGGCGTGAAGTCGGTCGTACCCGAGAATCTCTCCGGAGCACGCGTTATCATGGCGATCATGAATGGAATCACGGTGATGTCGTTCCACACGAGATGCGATGCGGCAGTCGGTGGCGTGAATGATGCCCTTTGCCGTGCGCTCGGATTTGAGCCCGCGGAATCGTTTGGTGATGCAGATGCCCCCACTCTCGGCAGAATCGCAAACATCGCCGAGATCACAGCGGGAGAGCTCGCAAAGCTCGCAAAGGATAAACTCGGATGTGACGCTGTACGCGTGAACGGTGATCTTTCTAAAAAGGTCACAAAAGTTGCGCTTTGCGGAGGCGACGGCAAGGATTTCGTATATCCCGCACTTGCTCACGGATGCGACGCATATATCACAGGGGATGCAGGCTACAATATGGCCGGGGATGCCGCAGAGGAGGGGCTTGTCACGATCGAGGTCGGACATTTCCACTCGGAGAATCCCGTGTGCTACGCGATCCG
>JAEIGA010013116.1_pt1 | contig 12609 bp, 13 predicted proteins | sample 9270691 | NCBI WGS metagenome assembly JAEIGA01 (sample SAMN17057246, study PRJNA624740) | gut metagenome | biome: biome; isolation source: fecal sample | host: Bos grunniens | place: China: Xizang | collected 2019 | reverse complement strand
TATTTGAGCAACTTCTCTATCTGCTGCTGTTAATCCTGACTTTCCATCAACTACAAAAAGTATTATATGTGCCATATCCATAGCAAGCATAGCTTGATTTCTCATACGAGATAATATTATATCTCCATTATCAGGCTCTATACCTCCTGTATCTATTAATGTAAAGTAATGATTTAACCATTCTACTTCTGTAAATATTCTATCTCTAGTAACTCCTGGTGTATCTTCTACTATAGATATTCTTTTTCCTGCTAATTTATTAAATAATGTTGATTTACCAACATTCGGTCTTCCTACTACCGCAACTACTGGTCTATTATCACTCATAATAATCTCCTTTCTTATTTCAGAATTTTATCTACAAAGTCTTTACCTTTATTTAAACAAGGTACAACTTCAATTCCCATCATATCACTTAATTTTTCTAGTGTTATATTATCTAAGAATATTTCTTCATCAGCTTTTAGCATACTTCTTGGTATATATAGTGTTTCACCTAAATCTTTATCTTTTAATTGGTCTAGTATATCAGTTGCTGTTATAAGCCCTGAAACAGTTATTGTATCACCAAAGAAGTTATTTATTATTTTATAAACATCTATTTGAACTCCTGGGCATTTATCCATAACATATTTTGCCATTTCACACATAAATTCATATGCTGAATGTCCTGTAGCAATAGATACTTTCTTTGTCTTAGATATTTGGTCTTTTGATAAGTTTTCTAAACTATCTTTTATCTCTCTTTCAAGTTTACTTATCATACCTACACCATTTTCAAATTGTATAAATCCTTCATATTCATCATAATCTAATAGCTTTCTATTCGCCATTACATAAAACTCATCTGATAAAAATATAAATCTAGTTCCTAAATCTTTAAGATACTTTTTATGTAGCTGTTCTACTTGATCAATTGTCTCTCCAGCTGTTTTTTCATTAAATATCTCTAAATTAGGTAAATGATCTCTATGCTTAGTTATTCCTACAGGAACAGCTGCCGCACTATTTACATAAGGATATAGCTTAGCTAAATCAGATACTGTTCTTTCTAATTCTTCTTTATCGTTATAACCTGGGCATAAAACTATCTGACAGTTCATTTGAATTTGTGCATCAGCTAATCTCTTCATTATACTATATAGATTTCCTGCAAATTTATTCTTTATCATAGTTTTTCTAAGCTCAGGATTTGTTGTATGTACTGATATATTTATAGGACTTATTCTATATTTTATTATATTATTTATATCTTCTTCACTCATATTTGTAAGAGTTACAAAGTTTCCTTGTAAGAATGAAAGTCTTGAGTCATCATCTTTAAAATAAAGAGTCTCTCTCATTCCTTTAGGTAACTGGTCTATAAAGCAAAATACACATTTATTTCTACAACTCTTAGCTTTATCTATTATTGGATTTGTAAACTCAATACCTAAGTCATCATCATAATCTTTTTCTATTTCATATATGTATACTTCTTTATTTTGTTTTTGTATTTCCACTTCTAGATATTCATCACTTAATAAAAATCTATATTCGATTATATCATGTATTGGCTCTCCATTTATAGAAATAAGCAAATCTCCAACTTCTATTCCTAATTCTTCTGCAATACTATCTTTATATACTTTACTTATTATATTGTTTGTATTTTTTACGTTTACTTCCATTTAAAGTCACCACTTCTCTTTTAAAAAATTTATTTTAATTATCTTAAGTTGCAAAGTTGTATAAATCTATTTAAACATCACATTATGATAACATGTTTTATTAAATTACGTCAATATTTGTCATATTATAAAAGGTACCATATGGTACCTTCTAATGTTTAACTACAATCAATATTTCTTTACTAATAGAGTGAACCATTCCACCAACACTTTTCGCCATTAACATAGCCTTATTTTGTAAATCTTTGTTATCATCTGCGTAAATTATTGGACATCCTCCTACAGTTTTCATATTTTTATCTGTTGTAATTATGCCCAGAGTATAATCAGTTATACCTATATTCATTCCCATTTTATACACTTCCCTTCTCATCTATTTTATAATTTTTTAGTGACACATTTTTCCCCTTTGCACTAGATAAAATAGGACATGATTTAACAGCATCTATTAACTTGTTAATATCTTTATCTACCGGAACAACGGCTATCATAAGACTTCCATTTTTTAAATTTATTCTAGGTAACGGATAAAAAGCTGGTTCAGTATCTTCTCTTGATATCCCAATTCTAGAATATATATTATATATAATGGCTTGGCGTTGACCTGGATCATATATTGTTCCTATATTAGTATAACTTTTATCTTTAGGTATTATTTCTATTCCTAGTCCTTTAGTTAAATATTTTTGTCTATCTTCTTCTAAACCTACATTAGTTATTCCTTTTAATTCTCCTATTTGCATAATAGATTCATCTACAAAGCTAATCTCAGCAGGTACTACATCTGCTATATCTCCAATACTTTTTCTTGTAAGTGTTTTTTTAAGTATAAATGCTAAAACTACTCCACATATAGAACTTATTATAATTGATGGAATTTCTTCTAACTTAAATTCACTTGTAATTACATAATAAATACCTACTGTAATAAATGAAGTAACTATACATGTATAATTTCTAACTTCATAAGTTCTAGCTATCTCTTCAATAAATGCATTTCCTCTTTGTATTAACTGTACATCTTCTAAGCTTTGTAATGTATCTCTTCTATTATCCCTTACTTGTCTAAATTGTTGTGCTGCTAAAGATAAGAAGGTTATAGATGTATATGAACGTTCTATAAGTGCAGGTACTAATAAGGCACCTAATGATGATGCAACAAATGCTAAAACCAATTGAGATAATAAAATATTTGGTTCAGTTGGATATTGTTTCTGCTCTAAATGTAACATAATAAGTCTCGATAACATCCCTATAATAATTCCAATAAAAAATATTTTGTCCATTATTATCACCTCACTTTATAATTTTTCACCACTATAAGCACTCTGTTTTCCTTTAGATACTTCTAATATTGGCGTACTTTTTACTACTTTCATTACTTCATCCATATCTTTAACAAGTGGTAGATATGGAATTACTAATGTATTTTTATTTAAGTCAAGTTTCGTAATAGCCAATAAATCTTTTTCATCTACATCTTTATTTATACCAAAATGAATAAATAAATTATGAAGTATAGCTTGTCTTTGACCTAAATCACTAATAATTCCATAAGCTTTCATATCCTTAGGTATAAGTTCTATTGCAATCCCTTGGTTTAAATATCTATCTCTACTATCTTCTAAACCTATGTTATTTATATATACATCATTAACCTTTAGTATTGGTCCATCAAAATTAATTTTAGCCTCTACTACATCCGCTATATCTCCTATGCTACGTCTTTTTAAATACCATTTAAAGATAAATCCTACTATTGCTCCTCCTATTATCGCTAAAATAGTACATGGTAGAAACCCTAACTTATAAGCTCTAGCAGGATATATATATAATATTGATGCAACCAATGATGAAAATAAGCTTATATAACTTCTACTCTCGTATGTAGATGATATTTCTGCTATGTATGCTGCACCTTTAGGAACTACCTCTCCTTCATCGATATTTTCTATTGAGATCTGTTCTTCTTGTGATAATCCTTGAAATTGTTGTATTGCTACTGCAAAAAATGTTAATGCAGAAAATTCTTTATCGATTAGCGCTGGAAATGCAATTGCACCAAGAGCTGCTGCTAATCCAGATATTATTATTTGTTCTAAGTAGTCTTGAGGTCTAGATGGGTACTGTTTATCTGTAATCCTTAATACCAATCCTCTACTCAATATTCCTATAAGTAAAGCTACTATAAATGCACGCCTAAATACATCATCAGCTATAAGACTTTCCTTCATTATCTATCAACTCCTTTTACTTTTATGCTAATTAACTTAAAAATGTAACTAAAGTTAGTTTGCACAAAAACAAAAAAAAATTTCCTTTATTTAAGGAAATTTTTATTTGGGATAGTAACAGTAAATTCACTGCCTTTTCCTAATTCACTTTTTACATTAATATATCCACCTAAACTTTTAACTATATGTTTAATTATAGCTAATCCAAGTCCAGTTCCACCTACATCTCTACTTCTAGCTTTGTCTACTCTATAAAATCTTTCAAATATTCTATTTATATCCTCTTTAGGTATACCTATTCCATTATCTTTTACCTTTATAATTAAATTATTATTTTCATATCCAATTTCTATCCATACATTTCTATTATCTGGAGTATATTTAATTGCATTATCTACTAAATTTAAGAATATTTGTTTAATGTAATCTCTATTAGATAATATCTGTATATTTTCATTATCTAACATATAGCTTATATTTATATTCTTAGACTTTGCAAAGTAATCTGTCATTTCATAAACTTCCATAAAAACTTCATATACATTGATTAACTCTAGGGATTTAGTTTCTTTTTTCTCTATAAATGATAGTAATAATATATCATCTATTAATCTTTTTAGTCTATCTGATTCACTTTCTATTATACCTAAGAATCTATTTCTAGTTGATAAATCTATATTTTCATTTAATTTTAAAGTCTCTACAAATCCACTTATAGATGTAAGAGGGGTTTTAAGTTCATGACTTACATTAGCTACGAAGTCAGTTCTCATATTTTCTAGTTTAACTTTTTCTGTTATATCTTTTATATTTATAATAGATCCAATTATTACATTATCTACATCTTGTAAATATATAGGGTCTAGATTTATACTATATACTATTTCATCATCAGTTGTTATCTCTATATATTTACTTTTTTTAGATCCTTTAAATAAAACTATTTCTTTTAGAATACTACCTTCTTTTATTATAGTGTTTACATTTTTTCCTTCTATATTTTCATACTCATTACACTTTAATATTTTTTTTGCTTCTTCATTTATAAGCATTATACTTCCATCTATATCAATAGCTAAAATACCATGAGATATACTTTTTAGTATAGATGTCATTTGAAGGTGATTATATTCAACTTCTTCAATCTTACTATTCATTATATCTATCATTTCATTAAAGTTTCTGCTTAATTCTCCAAGCTCTCCCTTTACATCTACATTTAGGCGTGCATGAAACTCTTTTTTACTTATCTGTTTGGATGTTTTTATAAAAGCTTTTAAATAATTTCTAAGTCTTACCGTATATCTAATACATATTATTGATATTGTAGATGTTATTAGAGTTATAAAAATCATTAAAAAATTATCCATATTGATGTCTCCTAACAATTAGTCTATCTTATACCCTACACCTCGTATAGTTTGAATATATTTTTCAGAAGAATCATCACCTTCTATTTTTTTTCTTAAATATCTAATATGAACATCTACAGTTCTTGTTTCACCATAATAATCATATCCCCATATCTTATCTAAAAGATAATTTCGTGAAAGAACTTTACCTTTATTTTCAAGTAATAGCTTTAATAATTCAAACTCTTTAAGTGTTAAATCAATTTTTTCATTGCCTTTAGATACTTCATGTTTTAGGAGATTAATATTTAAATTTCCTACATTTAAAATATTTTCAACATTTTCTTTAGTTATATTATATCTTCTAAGTACTGAACTAACTCTTGCTAATAATTCTTTTATGCTAAACGGCTTTGTTATATAATCATCTGCGCCCAATTCTAATCCTTCTATTTTATCATTTTCCATATTTTTAGCAGTTAACATTATAACTGGTATATTAGACAGCAACTTATCACTTCTTATTTTTTTTAAAACATCTATACCACTTATATTCGGTAACATCCAATCTAACAACACCAAATGAGGTGTATTTTCTTTTACTTTAAGGTATCCATCTAGTCCATCATATGCAAAGTCTACCTCATATCCTGATGTTTCTAAGTTAAATTTAATAAGTTCTACTATATGAATCTCATCATCTATGATAAGGATTTTAGGCTTCATTATAACATGTCCTCCTTTATTTTATCTGTAGTATAGTACCTATTCTTTTTGGAGTTTGGTTGTGCTTTCTATAAGAATGGAATTTATCACTGTTACAACTTGTGCATAAATTTAAATTTATTATATTTTCATCTTTTACTCCACATTCTTTTAATATCAGTTCATTAACCTTCCATAAGTCTAGTTTGTATTTATCTTCTTCTATTGTATAAAATTTTTCAGTACTATTTGTAAAATTCATGTTAAATTTTTCAACCAAATCTTTTGATACTTCATAGCAACATGGTCCTATAGATGGACCTATTATACAAACTAAATCATTTACATTCGTATTATAATATTTATTCATTTTTTCTATAGTTTTTTTAGATATTTCATCAAAAGTTCCTCTCCATCCAGCATGAGCTAAACCAATAGCTTTATTTTTTTTATCTATTATAGCTATTGGCACACAGTCTGCTGTAAAAATTAATAATGGTACATTAGGTACATTAGTAATTAAAGCATCGCCCTCTATTTTTTGGCATATATTATTTTCATCTATTTTATTAACTATATCTGAATGTATTTGTATATTGCTTGTTAAATTTTCTATATTAAAATTAGCACTTTGGCAAACAAACTCCATATCCTCTCTACATTTAGAGTCTACATTACTAAGAGTTATAGCTAGATTTACAAAATCTATTTTTTCATCAATCTGTTGTACTTTTATATATTTATCCATCTTTAGTTTTCTCTTTCCATTAGTATATTCTTAAGTTCTGTAACAAAAGTATTTATATCTTTAAATTGTCTATAAACAGATGCAAACCTTACATAGGCTACTTCATCTACATCTTTTAATTTATCTATTACCATTTCTCCAATTTTTCCAGTTTCTATTTCTGATATATAATTTTTATTTATTTCATTCTCAATAAATGATACTATTTCTTCAATTTGCTCCATAGAAACAGGTCTTTTTTCACATGATTTTAATATACCATGTTTTATCTTATCACCATCAAAATATTCTCTTGTATTATCTTTTTTTATTACCATTATAGGTGTCGTTTCTATCTTTTCATAAGTTGTAAATCTTTTTTTACAAGACTCACACTCTCTTCTTCTTCTTATAGATTTTGAATCCGTATGCCTAGAATCCATTACCTTACATTCTTTATGATTGCAATAAGGGCATTGCATTTTTATTCCTCCTCTGTAGCTATATATTAAATTCGTCTAAGTTAAGCTCAGATCCTATATTTACTATTATAGTATCATAACCTATCTTAAGTATATCATTCCAAAATATTGACTCTTGTTCATATCCTCTAGAAAAAAAACCTCTTCCACTATCTCCTGAAATAGAAAATGATATTACTTTTCCTTCATTAATATCCATATCTATATCAGTTATAAATCCCATTTTCTTTCCATTTTTTACGTTTATTATTTCCTTTTCCATTATATCAGATACTCTTATCATATTATATCTCCTCTCAATAAAAAATATATTTATAAAAATAATTATGAACTTGGCCAAAAAAAAATGACCTATATAGGTCATTTTTTTAAATTTGTCCTTGTATTTATCAATCATATAAATAAACTTTTCAGCTAAAATTATGTCAAATTGATTACTTTCATTTTTTATCAATTCATTTATTTCTTCTAGTTAAATTTTTATTTTATTATAATGTATATTAAATGGCATTCCATCAAAAACTATCTGCTATAATTCTACCCTATTTCTATTAAATACCTTTGCTCTGTATAAAGCATCATCAGCTGTACTTATTAATTGGTGTTTACTAGAAGATCTATTAGGATAAGATGATACTCCTATTGATATTGTTACATTATTATTTGGTTGGTTTTCTTGGCCTTTAAAATATGTATTTTGTATAGATAATCTAATTCTTTCTCCTATTTTCACAGCCTCATCTTCTGTAGTATTTGGGAGTATAACTGCAAACTCTTCTCCACCATATCTAGCCACTACATCACTACTTCTTATACATGCCTTCATTATTTCTCCAATTTCTTTAAGAATTAAATCTCCTGCTTGATGTCCATTAACATCATTAAAAGTTTTAAAATAATCTATATCCATAAACAATAATGAAACTTCTTGCTTTTCTTTATTAGCATAATCAATAGATTTTTGCAAAAACTCTTGAAAATATCTATAATTATATAAACCTGTAAGTTCATCTATATTCGCTAAAGTTTTAAGCTCTTTACCATGGTTTCTCTCTATATCTACATACATCCCTAGTATAAATGCTGTAATAAATAATACACTAAATAAAATTAAATCTTTTTCAAAATACTCAATCAAAGATTCTTTATTTGTTCCTATTGCTAATAAATCAATAATTAATATAATAATAGCAGATATAGTAGCCATTCCTAAACTATAATTTCTACTAAATTGTATAGCTCCTATTAATACAATAAATATGCTTAATATCTTATATCTACTATTGTTTCCACCTGTGGTAGTTACTACTATCAAAAATACATAAAGCATAATTAACATTTCTAAACAGTCTACTATCTTAGGAGATGCATTTACCCTCTTACTTATATTTTTACTTAATATTAAGAAATATATAAAAATAAGTATAAATAACATACCAAATATTAAATACATTAATAAATAATTTTTTATTTTATTTTTAAAATAAAAAGAACTTAATATTGATGCTAAGCTAAGTAATATATATATATAGTTTTTAGTATTGCTGTCACCTTAAATACTTGTTTATTCCGTTTCTGTTCAAAGTCCTTCATATTTATATCTCCTAATTATTTAAAAATTTAAAATATGTTAAGTAATTTATTAACTTTATTCATATTATATATCTAATTATATTATATAATTGAGTATTCAATTTACTAAATTATTTAAAATTAAACTTATTTACTTTTATAATAATAATATATATCAATCTCTATTATATATATCTTAAAATAATTATTAAATCATAATTTGGACATATTATATATAATTTATAATATTTTAGTATATAAAAAACGTTGGTATATAAATACCAACGATAATAATAAGTTTATTATATATATTTTTTCATATTTTTTAGTGCGTTTTTTTCTATTCTGGATACTTGTGCTTGTGATATACCTATTTCATCTGCTACCTCAATTTGAGTTCTTCCTTTGTAAAATCTTAAATCTAATACTAACTTTTCCCTACTATTTAATTTTTTTATAGCTTCTTTTAAAGCTATCTCTTGTAACCAATTTTCATCAGTATCTTTTTTATCTTGTACTTGATCCATTACAAATATTGCATCTCCATTGTCTTGGTATACTGGATCAAATAATGATATAGGATCTTGTATTGCATCTAGGGCCATAACTACATCTTCCACTTGTAATTCTAGCTCCTTTGCTATTTCTGATACTGTAGGTTCCTTTGCATTATTTCTTACTAATCTTTCTCTAACTTGTAATGCTTTATATGCAATATCTTTTAATGACCTACTTACTCTTATAGGATTATTATCTCTTAAGTACCTTCTAATTTCTCCTATAATCATAGGTACCGCATAAGTTGAAAATCTTACATTTTGACTTAAATCAAAATTATCAATTGCTTTTATAAGACCTATACATCCTATTTGAAATAAGTCATCTATGTTTTCCCCTCTGTTATTAAATTTTTGAATTACACTTAAAACTAATCTTAAATTTCCTCTAACGAACTCTTGTCTTGCTTCTTCATCTCCATCTTTTATTTTCAAAAGAAGTTCCATCATTTGATTATTTTTAAGAACTGGAAGCTCAGATGTATTTACACCACAGATTTCAACTTTATTTATTTGCATACATTTCAGTCCTCTCTTAAAAGTTTTCTTATATGAAATTATTTACACTTCATATATTTTTATACTTTTCAGAGAAAATTATTTATTATATAAATTTTTTCATTTCTTTCTTTAATCTTGATATTATTTTCTTTTCTAATCTAGATATATATGATTGAGATATACCAAGCATTGTAGCAACCTCTTTTTGGGTTCTTTCTCTACCTCTACTAGTTAACCCAAATCTTAATTCCATTATTTGCTTTTCCCTATCTGATAATCTATCTAATGCCATAACTAATAAGTCTTTATCTATTTCTTCTTCAATAATTTTATATATCTCATCATTTTCTGTTCCCAATACATCAGATAATAATAATTCATTTCCATCTATATCTATGTTTAATGGCTCATCAAAAGAAACTTCTATTTTTTTCTTATTATTTTTTCTAAGATACATAAGTATTTCATTTTCTATACATCTAGATGCATATGTAGCTAATTTTATATTTTTATTTAATTTAAAAGTATTTACAGCTTTTATAAGTCCTATTGTTCCTATAGATATTAAATCTTCTATATCTATACCTGTATTTTCAAACTTTCTAGATATATAAACAACTAACCTTAGATTTCTTTCTATTAAAATTTGCTTTATACTATCATCATCTTCTAATTGCTGTAATAATTCTATTTCTTCCTCAGGTTTTAATGGAGGTGGTAATATATTGACTCCTCCCATATAAAAAATACTTTTGGGTTTTATAATATTTAACTTAATCAATACCCCCAATATTTGATTTAATAGCTTTGTTATTAATGACTTCACTTTTATTTCCCCCTTTTTAGTTAAATCTCTTGTAGTATATTTGGACTTAAAATAGCATCATATTCTAAATCATCAAAGTTTGATAACCCTATAACTACATTACTTATCTTATTTTTATCAATTTCTATATAGTCAGCTTTAAGTCCCAATATGATTGAGCTATTATTACTACCTGCATGCTTATATGGAATAAGCCTTACTCTAGATGACAATTCACTTTGAGATGAGCTTATAATATTTTGAACTTTTACTATATCAATATTTTCATAATCGTACTCTAGTAACTCATCACTTATAATTCCTCTCAATATTTTTGATTTAACTATTACAACTTCATTATTACCTAAAGGATCTTTTAATAAATTTCCACTATCTATCAAAGCCTCACATGAACAATTTTTTCCAAGTAAGCTTATATCTATTGTTTTTTTTAAGTCTTTAATATAATTTAGTGTCTTTATATCTTTGTATATATATTTAAGTAATTCACAACTTATATAAGCACAAATTATTAAAAATGATATTTTCATATGATCTATTCCTGTAAAATAAATTATAAAATAAGTACTTCCACATATAAAAATATTAACTAAATAAAATATTAATGATGTTCTAATTAAGTCTCTTTTATTTTTACATGTAAATGATACTAATATTATAAATATAAGAATAACTATCTTAAATGGCAATGTGAATAATACTTTAAAATTAGGATATATGTATGCAACAGAGTATATAGTTCCTAAAAAAGCTCCTAACCATTTTTTTTTGTGACTATTATACTGTTTTATAAGAATAGAAGTACAACTTATAATAATATAATTTATTAATAGGTTTTCTATAATGTAATACTCTATATACATTACCTATTCCCCCTTTAGTCTTTGTAATATATTATAAATTAGTACTTGCCTTATTTTATGTCATTTTTTATAGTCGAAATGAACTTAATTTTAAATAAAAGTAAACAAAAAAATAAAGCATTCTACTATTAAATAGTAGTTGCTTCTATTTTCATATTATTTATTTGTTAAAATAATTATATATATGTAGGAATTTATATTAATTTTTATTTGAATAATAGGTATAAAAAAAGAAGCCATAGGCTTCTTTATATATCTATCTTCTTCTTCTTAAGAAAGTTGGTATTTCCATATCATCATCTAATATAGAACTTCTTCTAGTCTCTTCTCTAGTAACAGCAACTTCTTCCTTTACTTCCACTTCAACAGGTTTAGTATTAGTTACTGGAGTAGGATTTATTGTAGGTTTAGTTACAGTTTTAACCCTTTCTATTAATTCAGGTTCCATATTTTTAGCTTCATCAAATCCTGTAGCTATTACTGTTATTCTTATTTCTTCAGCTAAATCTTCTCTTATAGAAGCTCCAAATATTATGTTGGCTTCTGGATCACAAGATTCTTGAACTATTGTAGATGCTTCGTTTATTTCAAGAAGACCTAAATTAGCTCCACCTGTTATATTAAGAAGTACTCCCTTTGCTCCTCTTATAGAAGTTTCTAAAAGCGGAGATTGTATTGCTTCTCTAGCAGCTTCTATTGCTCTATTTTCTCCTGTAGCATTACCTATTCCCATATGAGCTAGACCTTGTTCTTTCATTACAGAAGTAACGTCTGCAAAGTCTAAGTTTATAAGTCCAGGTACAGCTATAAGATCAGATATTGATTGTATACCTTGCTTTAATACATCATCAGCCATAGAGAATGCCTCTAGCATAGAAGTATTTTTTTGAACTATTTGTAATAATCTATCATTAGGTATAGTTATTAATGTATCTACTTTAGATTTTAATTCTGCTATACCATGCTCAGCATTTTTCATTCTTACTTTACCTTCAAATACGAAAGGTTTAGTAACAACTCCTACAGTAAGGATTCCCATTTCCTTTGCAAGTTGAGCTATAACAGGTGCTGCACCAGTACCTGTTCCTCCACCCATACCAGCTGTAACGAATACCATATC
>JAEIGA010013115.1_pt1 | contig 12610 bp, 13 predicted proteins | sample 9270691 | NCBI WGS metagenome assembly JAEIGA01 (sample SAMN17057246, study PRJNA624740) | gut metagenome | biome: biome; isolation source: fecal sample | host: Bos grunniens | place: China: Xizang | collected 2019 | reverse complement strand
GGTATTTTCTGACCGTCGGCGGTTACGACCTTATCAAGACGAATATGATTGGTGCGCTCGTGCTTGCAGACTGCCGAGATGCCCCTCATAGGCTCGTCGTCCTCAAAATAGAGAGTTATGTTGATGTTGGCGTCCGCACCCGAGAGGTTGAGAACGCAGATAGCCTCGTGACTAACAAAGCCGCCCTTTTGAGTATTGCTCATATAGCCGTCCGCTATAAGCCAGACCTTTTTTCCGTACATAATATATTTCCTTTTCGTCGGCAACCGACTCCGATATCTTGGCTTTAGTATATCATTTTACAGGAAATATGTCAAGAAGATTTAGAAAAAAACTTGGATATTATTTTGACTGTATACAGGATATCGCAGCAGAAAGCAGACCGTAGTTGAGCTCTCCTATGCTTATCTTGTTCCAATCTTCAAACGTTCCGCCGTAATTTATGCGCTGAAGATTGTCGCACTCGTAGAATGCCATATTGCATATCTCCTTTACTCTGATGGAAATGTCTATCTCCTGAGCGGCGTTCGCGGCGGGGAAGGCGATAAGTCGGGAGCCGTCCTTTGAATAGAGCACTCCCTCGGAGTCGGAGAACATTTTGTTGTTCTTATCAACGGATATATATACCAGAGACGAGCAGCCCGCAAAGGCGCGGTCGCCTATGGTGGATACGGTTGAGGGTAGCTGTACCGCCTTTATGTTGGGATTGTCATAAAACGCCTTGTCCTCTATAGACGTGACAATGTCTCCCTCTGGACTCCTCTCGGGGATTATAACGTAAACGTCCTCATAGGTGCCTATTCCGCTAACAGTGCACGTGCCGTTGCCGTATGAGATAAATCTGAGAGAGGGGGACGCCTGATCGCTCTCGTTATTATCACCCTCGGAATCCTTGCTGTCGGATTCAGAGAAAGTGTTGCTTTCGCTGTCACTGTCCTCACCACCCTCAAGGGCTTGTCCGCCCGACGAGCCATCGGATTCTGTTTCAAATGGATTTAACATATCAGAGGCATCGTATGTGCCCGTTTCGGAATTTCCGGAGTTCGTTTCCACGGATTGACCGCTTTCGCTCTTGTTTTTGTTGTTGCAGGAGACTAAAAAGCACGCGGACAAAAGAGTCAGCGAGATAAGCCCTGCTATCAGTGATAAAAAGTTGTTCTTCATAATAAAGCTCCTGTCTGCCGCGTGAGCGGCGATTGTTGAGAATTTTTTAGGGTTGCCTGCAAGCCGTAAAAAAATTATATCAGCCGTTATTCGCCAAGTCAAATAAAATCGTTCGACACTTTTCAGCTTCTATCACGCGATTGTGTGGACATATCGGGAAGCTTGTCGCGCTTTTGACAAGCTTTTACATAAAAAAACTTTCGACGTTTGGTGACAAAACACGTTGATTTAACGTAAAATATAAACAAACAATAGAAAAATAAACATATTGTATATATAAGCGAGATACACTTGACAATCAAAAGCTTTTGTGGTAAAATCATAAATCATAACCTGGATACAGGATGAATCTTATATTGGGAGGCTCGGGCAGATGCAAAAGAAGATAGTCACTATAAGCCGAGAGTTTGGAAGCGGCGGTAAGACAATAGGAAAAACAGTCGCGGAAAAATTGGGATATAAGTTTTACGATGCCGAGGTCATGGACAAGGTAGTCAAGGAGAGCGGGCTTTCCCGCGAGATAGTTGAGAGGTACGATGAATACGCGACGTATAAAAATAGCCTCTTATACACCATAGCTATAACTGCGGGTAGCAACGGATACAACGGAATGTCATTTGCGAGTCAGGTGCAGATAGCGCAGGCAAACGTCATCAAGGAGATAGCCGAGGAGGGAAATTGCGTCATTATCGGACGCGGAGCGGACTATATCTTACGTGACAGAGAGGATTGTTTGCACGTATTTATCCGTGCCGATATGGATTTCAGAGCTAACAGAGTTGTGTCTATCTATGGCGAGACGGACAAAAAAATAGAGGATAGAATCAAGGACAAGGACGCGAAGCGAAGGGTGTACTATCGCTCATTCACTATGCGAGAGTGGGGAGATATCGCAAATTACGACCTTATGCTTAATAGTGCGCAGATAGGCATTGATAAGTGCGCGGATATCATATGCGACGTCGTCAGGTCAGCTAAATCCAAAGAGAAATAAAAAAATATCATTCTTTCTCAATATATGTGCCGTACGGGGTCTGCTCGTGCGGCGTTTTGTTATGAAAGTTCTCTTAAAAACTCAAAAAATGAGAAAAAATGATAAAATTACAAAATAGTGATTGACAAGAGGGGACAAGAGTGGTATAATAAAATCACTTTATTAAGATAAAGTGTATATGCGCACTTTATCAAATTCTTTTTTAGCAGATTGGAGAAAAGAAAGATGAAAAGAATAGTAAGTATTTTTCTGGCGGCTATGATGTGTATGTCGTTTTTCGCGCTCGTATCTTGTGATATGCCGACAGAAGATGACGGTAAATATACCGTAGGCGTATGTCAGCTGGTGCAGCACCCTGCACTCGACGCGGCTACTCAGGGCTTTATCGACACTCTTAAAGCAGAGTTTGGCGACAACGTTGAGATACTCAACGAAAACGCAAGCAACGATACCAATGCTTGTACAACGATAGTTACCAACTTCGTTTCAAAGAAGGTGGATCTTATAATGGCAAACGCTACGCCCGCGCTTCAGGCGGCGGCACAGCAGGAGAATATCCCCGTTCTTGGAACCTCTATAACAGAGTACGGCGTTGCACTTGGCATAGATGATTTTGACGGACTTGTTGGCGGCAACGTATCGGGAACAAGTGACCTGGCTCCCCTTGAGGATCAGGCTCAGATGATAATAGACATATTCCCCGAGGCAGAGAAGGTAGCTCTCCTTTACTGTAGCTCCGAGCCCAACTCCGCATATCAGGTCAAGGAAATAAGAAGACTTCTTGTTGAGAAGGGACTTTCGGACGCTAATATAAAGGATTATTCCTTCACAGATTCTAACGACGTAAACACAGTAGCGGCAGCGGCAGCGGCATTTGCCGACGTTATCTACATTCCCACCGACAACACAGCGGCAAGCTGTGCCGAGACAATTAACGGAGTTATTGGAGATGTCCCTGTCATCGCAGGTGAAGAGGGAATATGCACGGGCTGCGGAGTTGCGACTCTTTCTATCAGCTACTACGATCTCGGTGTTGCTACGGGCAAGATGGCAATAAAGATCCTCAAGGGTGAGGCAAAGGTAGAGGATATGAGAATAGAGTACGCAGCTAATTTCACCAAGAAGTATAACGCGGACAAGTGTGCGGAGCTCGGAATTGACGTAGAGGCTCTTAAGGCTGCGGGATACGTAGCTATTGGCGAGTAATAGGAATTTAAATTTATATCTCTTTCGCCTGCGGACACATGTCCGCAGGCAAAGATTGTTAAATAAGTAACTTGTATTCGGGCAAGGCTCTAATACTTGAAAGGAAATCTCAAAAAAATGGAAATGCTTCTTAATTGGCTCGGCACTCTGCCGGGCGCGGTCGGACAGGGACTTGTCTGGGGTGTTATGGCGGTAGGCCTTTACATAACATTCAAGGTGCTTGATCTTGCCGACCTGACGGTAGACGGCTCTATATGCACGGGAGCCGCTGTTTGTACTGTTCTTATTACAAACGGTGTCAACGTGTGGCTCGCTATGCTCTGTGCTATTGCGGCGGGAATGATAGCGGGATTTGTAACGGGAATCCTGCACACTACTCTCGGTATACCCGCTATACTCGCGGGAATTCTCACACAGCTTATGCTCTGGTCTGTGAATCTTCTGATTATGGGCAGCAGAGCTAATATTGCGCTATCAAGATTCAAGTACGGAGATAAGGTTCTCATTTCTGCGGGTGGCTCGGATATAACGTCCACTCTTTTGATACTTGCGGGCTTTGTTGCTGTTATAATAACTGCGCTGTATTGGTTTTTTGGAACAGAGATGGGAATGTCTCTCAGAAGCACGGGAAACAATCTTGAAATGTCTCGCGCGCAGGGAATCAACACCAACTTTACAAAGGTGTTTGGTCTTGCGCTCTCAAACGGTATCGTAGCGCTTTCGGGAGCTCTTTTGGCTCAGCAGAACGGTGCGGCAGACATCAACATGGGACGCGGAGCTATCGTCATAGGTTTGGCGGCGGTCATTGTCGGAGAAGCTCTTTTCCAGAAAAAGACCACTAACTTCGCGCTAAGACTGCTGTTTGTCGTGTGCGGAGCTATAATATATTGGTTCGTGTTCCAAACGGTCATCTTCTTCGGACTCCCCAGCGAGCTGCTCAAAATGCTGTCCGCGGTAGTAGTTGCACTATTCTTGGGCGTGCCATACCTTAAAACGCGTCTTTTTGTAAAGAAAAAGAAGAAGGAGGCGGAGAAGAATGCTTGAGATAAAAAATATCCACAAGACCTTCAACGAAGGAACAATAAATGAAAAAAAGGTCTTTGAGGGGCTTTCTCTCGCTCTTGAGGACGGAGATTTCGTTACCGTTATCGGCGGAAACGGAGCGGGTAAATCCACTATGCTCAATATCGTTGCGGGTGCTTATCCCGTCGACGAGGGACAGATAATCATAGATGGAGCTGACGTTACAAAGCTTCCCGAATATAAAAGAGCCCAGTATATAGGACGGGTTTTCCAGGATCCCAGAATGGGAACCGCGTCGGATATGTGGGTAGAGGAGAATATGTCGGTCGCGGACAGTCGCGGACATCGCAGAGGAGTGCGTTGGGCTATCAGGGGTAAGGACAGAGAAAAGTACCGCGAGCAGTTAAAGCTTCTCGACCTTGGACTTGAGGACAGACTTACCACTAAAATGGGACTTTTGTCGGGCGGACAGAGGCAGGCGGTGACTCTGCTCATGGCTGCTATGAAAAGGCCCAAGATTCTTTTGCTTGACGAGCACACGGCGGCTCTTGACCCCAAGACTGCGGCAAAGGTGCTTGAAATAACAGATAAGCTCATCAAGGATAACGGCCTGACTGCGCTTATGGTCACTCACAATATGAGAGATGCGATAGCGCATGGAAACCGTATAATTATGATGAATGCGGGCAAAATAGTGCTGGATATCAAGGGGGAGGACAAGAAAAAACTCACGGTCGAGGCGCTTCTTGCCGAGTTTACAAAGGCGAGCGGAGCGGAATTCTCAAACGACAGAGCCTTGCTCTCATAAATAAAGGCGTGTCAAGCTAATTTGGCTTGACACGCCTTTTTACACTTTTTTGACCATCTGTGTTTGCGGCTCGCTTGCTTCAAAAAACAGCTCCTTGAGAAGCAGAGCCACCATAGGACCTATCAATATTCCAGAGACACCTAAAAGCTCAAGTCCGAGATACACCGAGGCAAGCGTTGCCAAGGGATGTAGACCGAGAGACCTGCCCACTATTTTGGGCTCGATGAATTGACGGATAATTAAGGTTGTGGCATACAGCACAAGAAGTCCTGTGCCAAGCCTGACATTCGACGTGATAAACGAAAATATAGCCCACGGCACGAGTACCGCTCCTGTCCCGAGAATTGGTAGGATATCGACTACCGCTATTATCATTGACAAGAGAAACGCGTATCTTACCCCGAGGACCGACAGACCTACGAACATCTCAAGAAATGTAATGAGCATAATAAGGAGATATGCCTTTAGATAACCCGAAAGTGTGTTGGAAAATTTGCGTTTGATAAGAGGTAGCCTTGCCTGCCAGGAGCGCGGCAATACAGACGTCAGGGAGCGAGATATTCTATCTCCGTCCGCTGAAAAATAAAATGCCGACAAGAGCAGAACTATTACGAAAAGAAATATTGAGGGTATCCGCGATACGATGGCTACAGCCGCGCTTGGCAGAGAAGAGCTCAAAGATGAGACGAGAGACTCAAGAGCGGACTGTAATATTTTGTCTATATTTATGCCGAGCTCCTTGAAATAATCAGACTCAAATATTTTGTAGAGGAGCTTGAACTTGGAGCCGTTTTGTGTGAATCGGTCTGTGAAGCTCTCAAGCGCTTGACTGACAGCCTCTGGGTTATCCGAGAGGCGCTCAAGAAGATTGCCGACCTCGGCAATCAGCCTTGACACAGCCAGATATAAAAGTCCCGATACGACAAGAAAGATAGATATGACCAACACCGCGGAGATAAGCTTTAGTGGAATTTTACTTTTTTTGGATATCTTTTTAGCCGCGGGTGCTACCGCGGCGGCTATTATTGCCGCAAGGATAAAAGGAGCCACGGCTCCGAGCGCGTATTTGAATATTACAAAAGTTAGAAGCGCAAGTCCCGCAACAATAACTGTTATATTGGCAGCTCTGCGATATTCCGTGTCCATATTTTTCCTCCGAATTTATATAAGTCGTACCCATATAACAATATTATGTGCCCTTAAAAGTCAATTATATCTTTGTGATCAAATTATTCTTGACAACGTGGGCAGAAAATGTTAAAATGATTTGAATGGTAGAGAGAAAGGATAAATGAAAATGAAAACAGCTTTTAGATTGATTTGTACTATATTGACGATTTTTATAGTGTGCGTAGCGGTGGTCGGATGCGACTCCGTACCCAAGGGCAAGGCGGCGTATGACCCCCAGAAAAGCGTAACGGGTGAGGGAACCGCTATCAGAATAGGCAAGGTAAAGGAAGAGATAGACTCTATGAGCGTCACCGACTTTGTGCCTTCCGAGCAGAAGAGCGATTACGTTCTTATAAGCGTTGAGGATTACGGTGATATAGTCGTGGTGCTTCGCCGCGACGTAGCTCCCGACACGGTAAAGAATTTCAAAAAGCTCGTAGCAGAGGGATTTTATAACGGAACGGTATTCCACCGCGTTATAGAAAACTTTATGATACAAGGCGGCGGATATACGGTCGAGGTAAATGGCACGGAAAGCAGCTTTAAGGAAAAAGCGGCAGACTCTATAAAGGGAGAATTTAACTCGAACAACTTTACAAACAACCTTTTGCACGTAAGAGGCGTTATTTCTATGGCAAGAGCAAATGACTACAACTCTGCCTCCTCGCAGTTCTTTATTATGCACGAGGGCTCGTCCGATCTCAACGGTAAGTATGCCGCGTTTGGATATGTTCTGGCAGGAATGGACGTTGTGGACGCGATAGCTACCTGTAAGGTCACAGGAAGCTCGAACTCTCCCGCACCCGTGGAGGACGTGGTTATCAGCTCTATTACGTTTGTAGAGCCCAAATGAGAGTGACAGATATAACTCCCCTCTCGGTGAGTCGCGAGGACGTCAAGGCTCTGTTTTGTCGTTTGCCGCGTGATGCGCACAAGGGAATGCTTGGCAGAGTGCTTGTGATATGCGGCTCGTATGACGGAAACGGTATAAGTATGAGTGGAGCGGCGTATTTCGCGGCGTCCGCGGCGTACAGATGCGGAGCGGGGATAGTTGAGATATTTACGCCGAGAAAAAATTACGAGGCGTTGGCAGCGAATATTCCGGAGGCGGTCTTTTGCCTTTATGAGTGTAAGGAGAGGCTTTCTGATATATGCGATAGAGTGCGCGAGAGTATAGGGCGCGCCGATTGTGTGGTGATAGGTTGCGGACTTGGCAGGAGTGACGTAGCAAAAGAGATTTTGCGCACAACTCTCTCGGATGTTAGTTGTCCCTTGGTCATAGACGCCGACGCGCTCAATATGATGGCTGAGGACGGTAGTCTATGGTCGCTCCTCTCGAAAAAGCAGAGGGCAAGAACTGTGATAACTCCTCACGCGGGTGAGATGTCAAGGCTTTGTGGAAAAAGTGTTGTGGATATTTTGAGTGAAACACCCAAGACTGCTCTGACGTATGCCGCAGAGAAAGGGATTGTATGTTTGCTCAAGCATCACAATACGTCTATAAGCGACGGCAAGACGCTCTACGTAAATCATAGCGGAAACGCGGGAATGGCGAGCGGAGGAATGGGAGACGTGCTTGCGGGTGTAACGGGCGCTCTGTTGGCAAGAGATATCTCTGCTGAGGGTAGCACGGAGCACGATGATGTGCTTTATCGCGTCGCGGTGGCTGCATATCTGCACGGACTCGCGGGCGACGGCGCGGCAGAGAGGCTCGGGGAGTATTCTATTATGGCGAGCGACGTTGTATCAGAGATACCCGAAATATTGAAGGCTTTGTGATAAAGACGACCTGAATATGATATCTTTTGAGCAAAATTTATATAAAATCGCAAATTTTATATGCTATTTTGGCTCATAATGTGAAAAATAAAAATTTTTTGAAAAAATTTCAAAAAACTATTGCAATTAGAGTTTTTTTGTGATATGATATATGAGTATGCGGCGGCAGGGCCTGATGTACCCTCTCAGACGGAGGGCAGCCGTGCATTAAATGTGAAATTTAAATGGAGGAGAAAGAAATGCCGAACATTAAATCCGCAAAGAAGCGCGTTAAGGTTATTGCAAAGAAGACACTTCAGAACAAGATGTTCAAGTCCTCGATGAAGACCGAGATAAAGAAGTTCTATGCCGCAGTTGCTACCGGCGATGCATCTCTTGCTCAGGCTGCTTACAAGTCTGCGACAAAGAAGATAGATGTTGCCGCTGCTAAGGGCATTATCCACAAGAACGCCGCTGCTCACAAGAAGAGCCAGTTCACAAAGGCGATCAACGGAATGCAGAAGTAATTCTGATAAGAAAAATGTTCGTCTGCCGAATAACCCACGGCAAGACGTGAAATAAATAACGGTACGTAAGCTCTCACCTTGCGTGCCGTTATTTATTTTTGACAGACACTTCAAATAAAGCCCGAATACCGTTGACGGCGTGAGAATTTTGGTGTATAATTAGCAGGGTGGACTTATAGAATCGCCCGAGGAGATAAGATATGCTATTGATAGCGGCGCGGCGGTATCTGCCGCGATACAATGAACTGTGAGGAGGAGAAAATACGAATGAAGCATGAGCTTGCATATAAAAAACTGTTTCTTCTTGATATGGACGGAACTATATATCTTGATGACGAGCTTTTCGACGGAGCGCTTGATTTTCTCGCGCACGTCAGGTCTATTGGCGGCAGATATATGTTCTTGACCAACAATTCCTCAAAATCCACCGATAAATATATAGAAAAGCTCGCGCGCATAGGTATCAACGCCTCGGCAGAGGATTTTATGACTTCGACCGACGCAACTATACACTACCTCAAGGGGTGCGGACATAAGCTGATATATGCCCTCGGCACAAAGTCATTCAGAGAGCAGCTTGCGGCGGCGGGATTGCCCGTTACGGACGAGCTGAGGCAGGGAATAGACTGTCTGTGTATCGGAAATGACCAGGAGCTCACGTTCAAGAAGCTTGAGGACGCGTGTATTCTTCTGCGTGACGACATAGAGTACGTTGCGACCAATCCCGATTGGGTGTGTCCTACGTGGTACGGCTCTGTGCCCGACTGCGGCTCATTTTGCGAAATGCTTTATCGCGCGACGGGAAAGCGTCCGAAATTTATAGGAAAGCCGCAGCCCGATATGATATATCTCGCGCTTGAAAAGACAGGATATGGCAAGGAGGACTCAGTGGTCATAGGCGACAGACTCTATACCGATGTCGCGTCGGGAGTCAATGCCTCTATCTGCTCGATATTGGTGCTCAGCGGTGAGGCAACGCTTGATGACCTTGCAGAGAGCGACGTAAAGCCTACCTTTGTGTTTGACAATATACGCCAGATACTGAACGTGCTTGAAGGCAAAGAATAAACAGAAAACGGTATGACTGAACGGAACGTATTCTTAAGAACAGTTTTGCAATTTAAAAGGAATATGTTATTTCCCGACAAAAAATGACAGAGAACACTTTACATTCTCTGTCATTTTTCTATTTGTTTTGTACGATTATCTTTGCCTATAGCCGAAAAGAATTTAACTCACACGGTTTTGTGTGGCAAATATCCGCACCTGCCACAGATAAAATTCTCGCAACATTTTATGTTGCTTCGTATTTTCTCTTTGCATTTGCACAATATTTGCTCACTCAAAACTGCGTAGCACCCTTCGGCATTGCAATTTTTGATGGATTTAGTCGAAGTGAGTTGCAGCAAGGTATGACCTTGCAAAACGGGGTGCGGCGGAAGATGCAAAAATTACTCGCCGCAGGGCGTGTGAGTTCAATTCTTTTCGGCTATAACAATATTTTCGTCTTTACTTTTTGGAATCAAATTCGGGAAAACAAAGCAAATAATAGTCACACTCGTCGCAACAACACTCAAAGCCATGTTCTCCGTTGCCAAGACAAACGGCAGGCTCTCCGGCCATAAGTTCAATACCTGTAATATCTATTACTCTTTTTTGAATATTCTTGCTCATATGTCCTCCTATCAGCATATAAAAAAGGTGCGCAACCGAAGCTACGCACCGAAAAACGCAAACTCCGATTGTTGTCACACAAACTAATCGGAATAGGAATATTTCAGCCATACCCAGATTCATAGGAGCCCGCGTTTTTACCAAGTCCATAAATCTGAATATAGCCCAAAAAGGGTATAATATCCCCTAAAGCAGAAAATACCAAAAATGCCGACTATTTAGTTTGTGTGACGATATAATTATATCATATTTTCGACGAATTGTAAATACTTTTAGAGAAGTTTATAAAAAATACCTTCCGAGAAGCGTCATACCGTTTTTGTGTATCTCGCACAAAGAGAGAAATTAAAATTTGTTGTCGCGTGCCACATATGCGGCAGGTTTGTCTCTTGAAAAAAATTAACCGTAGGTGTATAATATAATTGTTACAGTGAGGTAAGACTTAAGATGAAAAAATGATAAAAAAAGGAGTAATACAATGGCAGAATTCGTAAAAATCAGCTCTGGTGGCCTTGAGGCGATCAGAGAAATTGACGAGAGACTTGTTTCCTATAACGTTGAGATGACTGAGGTCACGGGAGGTACGTTCTGGAAAGCGTATACGGACGCTCAGGTGGACGGCACCGAGGAATTTCCCGTAATATCGGATTGGAGAGATATGGGAAATCTCCAGCAGTGGTATGAGCCTATCGACCTCTATAACCCACGCCTTCGCAAGATGGCGCGTGAGCTTGGAACCGCCTGGGTGCGTGTTTCCGGAACGTGGGCAAATAAGACGTATTATGACCTTGAAAATAAATGCGACGGCAAGGTGCCCGAGGGATATCAGAATATTCTCCGCCGCGAGCAGTGGATAGGAGTGCTTGATTTCGTAAAAGATATCGGCGCAAAGCTCCTTGTCTCTATGACCAACTGCCCCGGAGTACACACGGCAGACCAACCTTATCCCCTTGAGCTTGCCGAAAAACTCTTTTCTTTCTCCAAGGAGTACGGTGTGCCGATAGACGCGGCAGAGTTTACAAACGAGCCCAACATGATGGTAATGTCAGGACTTCCTCACGGATACACCGCGGCAGACCATGCCCGTGACCACGATATTTTCGGTGCTTGGTTGCGTGAGAACTATCCCGAGTGTCTCTTTGTAGGTCCTTGTACCGTGGGAGATATCGACATAAATATGGGTGGCAGAGACAACGTAGGCGGCGGCATTGCGTCGGCTCTCCAGATGGTCACTACCGAGGAGCTTCTTGGCGACCAGAAGGTCAAGATGGACGTGTTCAGCTATCACTATTATAACGGTGTTTCCGAGCGCGGAGCGGCTATGGGCGGACATTGGCCCGAGTCCAAGTGCTTAACAGAGGAGTATCTGGCGGTAGCAGCAGACTGCGCCAGACAGTATCTTGACAGACGCGACAGATACGTCCCGGGCGGTCAGCTATGGGTAACCGAGTCTGGCGATGCGGGCTGCGGAGGTAATACATGGGCTCCCACATATCTCGACGTTCCGAGAACACTCAACGAGCTTGGAGAGTTCGCGACTGTGACCGATGGAATCATATTCCATAACACACTTGCGTCCTCGGCGTACGGATTCCTTGAGCACGGAAGCTTTGAGCCCCGCCCCAACTACTTTGCCGTACTGCTCTGGAACAGACTTATGGGTAAGACTGTATATGCTACGGGCGAGAAGATAAGAGAGGGCGCTCATGTTTACGCTCACAGCCGCAAGGACGGACAGGACGGATACGTTTACCTCGTCATCAACAACTCCCGTACGGATAAGACCGAGGTGGAGCTTCCCGGCACTGCCGAGGCGTATATACTTGAGGGAGAGGGCAAGCTCCGCAGCAGAGTTATGACTCTTAACGGTAAGCCCCTGACTCTCGGTGTGGGCGACGAGCTTCCCGAGCTTTGCGGCAAGACGGTCGAGGGCAAGGTGACGCTTTCTCCCGGTAGCTGCGCATTTTTCGTGATTTGATTTTAGGATAGAGCTTGCGGGGGAGACCTTTTTAGACAAAAAGGTCTCCCCCGCACCCATTTCAAAAAACCTTTCAAAAATGGGTGACGAGACTTGTATTTGTACAACATTCACAAAAATATACTAAAGCATCCGAAACAATGTCACGAATATTGACAAATGTGTCAAAGTGTGCTATACTGTAATTACAATAAAACTAAAAGGAGGGATAATAATGAAAAAAGTTAATATCCGTATGCAAAGACAAATCTGTCGTAATATCCCTCTGCTCTTACGCCGCTTGGGCGTGTCGGGTTGAACTTTTTAGC